>JAAIGF010238608.1_pt1 | contig 27110 bp, 22 predicted proteins | sample 6487441 | NCBI WGS metagenome assembly JAAIGF01 (sample SAMN13974129, study PRJNA590717) | phyllosphere metagenome | biome: pepper field; feature: multiple bacterial spot infested pepper fields; material: pepper leaves; isolation source: leaves from pepper fields | host: Capsicum annuum ... | reverse complement strand
TCCGGCGTCGGAAAATCAGGCTGCCCAAGCGTCAGCGCTAACGCATCCGGATACCGCGCCGCCTCCGTAGCAATCTTCCGAATCCCACTAATCTGAATATCGTGCAAGGGAGAATAAATCAAATGTTCCATGACAAGACTCCTTTTATTTATTGAGTAGATAGCTATAAAGTATATAGATCATTTTATTGTAGGCATTATTCCATAATCCATACTGCAAAAAATTAGACTGCACATCCCAAGCTAATCCTAGAGCATAATTAATCCGCCGTGCCGTCATGAAGCCACGTGCTTTGCACTCATCTCATTATACATCTATGAAGTATGCAGACGTACAATCTGCACAGCACAATATGTCCGATCATACCGTACGATTAACACGCTACAACCAGTCTTTCGAATTGTTGCAATCAGCACAGAACGGAGTAAAGGAAATAAGGGAAAAGGTATGGATATTTTGCTTTGCAAAAATCCTTTTTTCATTTCAGCTCGTGTTAGGAAATCGCTAACACTGAAAAGGACGATTTTGGAACCCGGGAATCTACATTCTTTCCTAATCGTAGATTCCTGGGCTCCACCTAAGGACGTTCCCTTATTCCTTTTCGCAGTGGTGTCCCTCCACATACCCCTACGTTATCACGTCCCACAGCATCCAGTCTTTGCACTAGGGCAACGTCATTTTGCACATCATCGCTTACAGAAACCCCGCAGATTTTACGAAAATGCTGAAAAACAGGGTGTTTTCTCAAGATTTCAAACGGTATAATAGCAAATGTACCTTTTGCGGCTGGCTCGGCTGGTTAATGTACATATAATAATACGAATCGAGTGTGAGTGAACTCCTCACATGGAGTTCAATGCAAAAGGATTTTACGATGAAAAATTGTACCTTTCGAACGGTTCCTGTAACTATTCGACTTTTCGCATAGGTTCAAGGGATGACACGGAAACGGTGCAGCGGACAGCAGTAATTAGACTGCATTTTAGATCCGGCTGCCAAAAGGAGGCTGTTATGAGCGACAACAACATTATCCGTTTTGACGGAGTAAGCAAACAGTATGACGATGGCACACAGGTGCTAGAGCATATTGATTTTGAAATTGAGCGCGGGAAATTCTACACGCTACTCGGCCCGTCAGGCTGCGGAAAAACAACGATTTTACGCATGATCGCAGGCTTTACCGAGCCAACCGGCGGCGATATTCATTTCAACGGTAAGGTGATCAACAAGGTACCTGCCAACAAACGTCAGGTGAACACCGTATTTCAGGATTACGCGCTGTTCCCGCATTTGAATGTATTTGAAAATGTAGCTTTCGGATTACGCGTTAAAAAGATGAAGAACGATATCATCGAAACGAAGGTGCAGGATGCACTTAAGTTCGTCAATCTAGAAGGATACGGCAAGCGAGCGATCTCGGAGATGTCCGGGGGTCAGCGTCAGCGTGTCGCGATTGCGCGCGCGCTCGTAAACGAGCCGGAAGTGCTACTGCTGGATGAGCCACTGTCTGCGCTCGACCTGAAGCTGCGTACAGAGATGCAATATGAGCTACGCGAAATTCAGCAGCGTCTGGGTATTACATTCATCTTCGTCACGCATGATCAGGAAGAAGCACTGGCGATGTCGGATTATATTTTCGTTATGAATAAAGGCAAGATCGAGCAGAGCGGCACGCCGAACGACATTTACGATGAGCCGATCAACCGTTTTGTTGCGGACTTTATCGGAGAATCGAATATTGTACCGGCGCGTATGATTGAGGATTATCTGGTGGAATTTAACGGGAAGCCGTTTGAGTGTGTGGATGCGGGCTTGCGTCCGAATGAAAATGTCGAGATCGTGATTCGTCCAGAGGATCTGGAGCTGACGACAGAGGAGAACGGCAAGCTACAGGTACGTGTCGATACGCAGCTATTCCGCGGCGTGCATTATGAGATTAGCTGTTATGACGATTCGGGTCAGGAATGGCTGGTGCATTCGACGCGCAAGGCTGATCCAGGAAGCCGGATCGGTCTGAACTTTGAGCCGGAAGCGATCCACGTTATGAGATTCGGTGAGAGTGAGGAAGATTTCGACCGTCGTCTGGAGGGCTACGGGGAAGGCGGCGACCATGCAAGCTAATACACGTGCGATTTATATGCTGCCGTACTACGTCTGGATTGTCTTATTCGTCGTAGCACCGGTTGTACTGGTCGGCTACTATTCTTTCTTTGATGTAGATGGACATTTCACATTGCAAAATTATCGTACGTTCTTCACGCCTGTGTATTTGCAGATGACGCTCAGCTCGTTCTGGTATGCGTTCTTAGTGACGTTATTTTCGCTGCTGATCGCTTATCCAGCAGCCTACTTACTGACACGGACGAAGCATCGGCAGCTATGGATTTTGCTGATTATTTTGCCGACATGGATTAATCTACTGCTTAAGACGTATGCGTTTATCGGGATTTTCGGTACGTTTGGGCCGGTTAATGCTTTTCTGGAAGTGATAGGGGTTGGGCAGCAGCAATTGCTGTTTAATTCGTTTAGCTTTGTGTTGGTATCGGTGTATATTTTTGTGCCGTTTATGATTTTGCCGATCTATAATGCGCTGGAAGAGATGAATCCGTCGCTTGTATCGGCAGCGCGTGATCTGGGGGCTTCGGGCTGGACCACATTCCAGCGCGTGATTTTCCCACTAACGATCTCCGGTGTGAAATCGGGCTGTATGGCGGTATTTATTCCGTCGCTGTCGCTGTTTATGATTACGCGCCTGATTGCAGGGAATAAAGTCATTACGCTCGGTACAGCGATTGAGCAGCACTTCCTTGTCACACAGGACTGGGGCATGGGCTCGACAGTTGCGGTTGTACTGATCATTGCAATGGCACTACTGATGCTGCTAAGTGGCAGCTTCGGACAGGAGGTGCGTGATGGCAAATAAGAACCGCTGGGGTAATGTGTACCTTGTTCTTGTATTCGCGGTGCTGTATGCGCCGATTCTGTACCTGATGTATTACTCGTTCAATAGTGCAGATAATATGCATCAGTTTGAAGGTTTTACCTGGAAATGGTATGGCGAGGTATTCCAGGATACACGTCTGATTATTATTTTGATCAATACGCTGGTGATTGCGCTGTTATCGTCTACGATTGCGACGATCATCGGCATCGTCGGTGCGCTGGCGATTGACCGGATTCGCCGTCGCCGTCTGAAGGATGCGGTACTGTCACTGAACAATGTGCTGATCGTAAGCCCGGACGTGATTATCGGTGCTTCGTTCCTGATCCTGTTCACGATTGTAGGCATTAAGCTCGGATTCGCTTCGGTGCTGATCTCGCATATCGCGTTTAGTATTCCGATCACGGTGCTCATGATTCTGCCGCGTTTGCAAGAGATGAGCCCAACGCTGATTGATGCGGCGCGCGATCTGGGAGCGAGTCGCCGTGATGTGCTGAGCAAGGTCATTTTGCCGTTTATTAAGCCGGGCATTTTTGCTGGATTCTTCATGGCATTCACGTATTCGCTGGATGACTTTGCTGTGACCTTTTTCGTGACCGGCAATGGCTATTCTACGCTATCCGTCGAAATCTATTCCCGTGCGCGGCAGGGTGTATCATTGTCGATCAATGCGTTATCGACGCTGATCTTCTTGTTTACGACTGCGCTCGTGGTTGGCTATTACATGATTACGCGCCGCTCGCAAGGACGCGGTCGCAAGCATGAGCCAGCTGCTGAAATGGGGGTGCCAAGATAATATGAAGACGATTAGTCGGATGTTTATCGTGATTGTCGCGGTTGCCTTGATTCTGATGTTTGTGGCGAATCGGCTCAATGTGAGTCAGGGATATGCGGGCAATAATACGCTGACCATTTACAATTGGGGCGATTATATTGATCCCGAGCTGCTGACCAAGTTCCAGGAGGAAACGGGCATTACGGTCATTTACCAGACCTTTGATTCTAATGAGGCGATGCTGACGAAGATTGAGCAGGGCGGGACGACCTTTGACGTGGCGATCCCTTCGGATTATGCAATCTCCAAGATGCGTGAAGAGAATCTACTGATTCCACTCGATCATAGTAAGCTGCCAAATCTCAAAAATATTGATCCGTCCTTCTTGAATTTATCGTTTGATCCGGATAACAAATATTCGGCGCCTTATTTCTGGGGGACGCTCGGTATTGTGTACAATCCGAAGCTGACGAACTTGAAGTTTCATAGCTGGGATGATCTGTGGAACCCGTCGCTGCGTAACAATGTGCTGCTCACAGATGGCGCACGCGAGGTGATCGGGATGGCGCTAAGCAGTCAGGGCTACTCGCTTAATGATACGAATGAGCAGCATCTACAGCAGGCGCTTGCTCATCTCAAGCAATTGACGCCAAATGTAAAAGCGATCGTTGGGGATGAGATCAAAATGTTGCTTGCTAACAACGAAGCCGCCGCCGGGCTGGTCTTTTCCGGGGATGCCTCGGAAATTATGGGCAACAATCCGGATCTCGATTATGTAGTGCCCGATCAAGGCTCCAATCTGTGGTTTGACAATATGGTTATTCCGAAGACCGCAGCGAATGTGGAAGGTGCGCATAAGTTCATTAACTTTATGATGGACCCTGAAGTGGCAGCGCAAAATGCGGAGTATGTGGGCTATGCTACACCGAATGATGCGGCACTGAAATTACTGCCCAAAGACGTTTCTGAAGACGAGCGTTTCTACCCATCGGAGCAGGTGTTAAAGCGGCTCGAAGTCTTCGATAATTTGGGTAAAAAAATGCTCGTTCACTACAACGAGCTACTCCTCCAATTTAAAATGAACAAGTAGTGCTGACAATTCGCTTTTCTATGAGCTTTCGCTTGGAGAAAAGAAATCTTTCGTTCGAAAATGATTCAATTTCTAAGCTATTTCCTAGTCTGGCTGTTACATGAGCGTTATACAAGATGTGGATAAGCGGGTAGGATGAAAAGGAACACTGTGATACTACGGTGTTCCTTTTTCTTATATCCAAAAAGAATCACCCAGCTCAAATAGTTAAAATACCACATTTCAAAATACGTCGTGGAATGATAATATATGGACAATGTGTATCAGGCCATTCCACAAACGCAACGGAGCCTATGTTGCTAACGGATGTTATGGGGAGACAGCCAGGCTTTGTCAGTGCATGCCTATAAACAGATACAAATGAAAGCGATTAATGCAAACGTGAAAATAATGCTGCTAGACTTGCGCATGATCCTCATGGTTACTCACAAAAGGGAGGCTGGAACATGAAATATCGGAAGCTAGGCAAGACTGGACTGGATGTACCTGTATTAAGCTTTGGCGCGTCATCACTGGGTGGGGTATTCCGTAGTACAGACGATACAGAAAGTATACGTACCGTGCATACGGCGATTGATGCAGGTATGAATTATATTGATGTGTCACCATATTATGGGCTGACGCGTGCAGAGATGGTGCTGGGGAAGGCACTGCATTCCGTTTCACGTGATCGCTATTTGTTATCGACCAAGGCAGGACGCTATGGAGAACGAGAATTCGATTTCTCGAGTGAGCGTATTTTACGTAGTGTGGATGAGAGTCTGGAACGACTCGGTACGGATTATTTGGATATGTTATTTTTGCATGATGTGGAATTTGCGGAGCCACAGCAGATTGTGGAGGAAGCTGTACCCGCGCTACATTTACTCAAGCAACAGGGTAAAATCCGCTTTGGCGGGATTAGCGGTCTACCGCTGTCGATGTTTGAGCTATTGTTGCCACAGATTGAGGCAGATGTGATCTTATCGTACTGCCATTATGCGTTAAACGATACATCGTTATTATCGCTATTACCGTTACTGGAGAGTCGCCAGATCGGTCTGGTTAGTGCTTCACCGCTAGCGATGGGACTACTCAGCACACGTCCGGTTGCAGACTGGCATCCAGCAGGTGAGCATCTCAAGAAGTATTGTCATGAAGCAGCACTCTATTGCGAAAAGCAAGGTGTCGAAATTGCCCAGCTTGCGATGCAGTACGCGGTGCAGCATGAGCAAATTCCGACGACGCTGGTGAGCACAGCGAATCCGGACAATATCATACGCAATGTACGCTGGATCGAGGAACCGATTCGGACAGATCTATTGGAAGAAGTGCTACGTATTCTGGAGCCTGTACATAATGAGACTTGGGCAAGTGGACTTGAGCTATATAATCCGCCTACCACATCTGGAGGTGAACGGTCATGAATGGAGTCATTTGTCAGGAGGTTCGTGAGCTGGAGTGGGTAACGGATTTGCCAGAGCCAGAGCTTCAGCCCGGTCATGCGATCGTTGCGATTCGTCGAATCGGCATTTGCGGAACCGATCTACATGCGTATCAGGGACAGCAGCCATTTTTCACGTATCCACGGGTTCTGGGGCATGAGCTGTCTGGCGTGATTGAGGCGGTGGAAGGGAATGAGCATGGACTGCAAGTGGGCGACGTGGTCAGCATCATCCCATATATGCATTGTGGACGCTGCGGTGCTTGTCGGTCCGGGAAAACAAACTGCTGCCGTGAGATGCAAGTGATGGGCGTGCATCAGGATGGCGGAATGCGTGAACGTATTCTAGTACCACTCACGCATCTGATCCCTGCGGCTGATCTGACGCTTGATCAGGCGGCATTATTAGAACCACTGGCGATTGGTGCTCATGCGGTTCGCCGCTCTGGTCTGACCGTGCAGGATACGGTACTTGTCATTGGTGCAGGGCCGATCGGTCTTGGTGTGATGGCGCTGGCTCGTCATCAGGGTGCACGCGTGATTGCGCTCGATATGAATACCGATCGGCTGGAGTTTTGCCGCTCCTGGGCAGGTGTCCATGATACACTGCAAGCTGGAGATGATACCGAAGCGCGTCTACTAGAACTGCTGGATGGTGAACTGCCAACGGTTGTGCTTGATGCGACAGGAAGCCGAGCTTCGATGACGCAGGCATTTCATCTGGTTGGTCATGGTGGCACGCTCGTATTTGTAGGACTGTTCAAGGGGGATCTGACGTTTAATGATCCTCATTTCCATAGTCGTGAATTGACGCTGATGGCGAGCCGTAATGCGACACTGGAGGATTTTGAAACGGTACGGCTGGCACTTGGCGCTGGGTTTGCCGATCTGGATCGGTATGTGACCCATCGCTGTACGCTGGAGCAATTACCGGAACGTCTGGAAGGTTGGACGAAGCCTGAAGCTGGCGTGATCAAGGCGCTGGTGAGTCTGTAGCAAGCCGATCAAATGCTGCATGCTGGCAGCAATATGGAGGAATAGTGGATGAAACTTCAATTTCAAAAACCAGCCGTATACTGGGTACAGGCGCTCCCTGTAGGGAATGGACGGCTAGGTGGAATGGTATTTGGCGGTATTGAAAAGGAGCGCATCGCGCTGAATGAAGATACACTCTGGTCGGGTCATGTGCGCGATTGGAACAATAAGGACGCTTCGCAGGCATTGCCGAAAATCCGCGAGCTGATCGCACAAGAACAATATGTTGAAGCAGATGAAGTGACCAAACAGTTACTTGGACCCTACACACAGTCGTATTTGCCATTTGGCGATCTATTACTCCGCATGGAACATGGTCAGCTTGCTCAGGACTATCATCGTCAACTGGAGCTATCGACAGGGATCGCTTCTGTTACCTATCGTATTGGCGATGTACATTTTCAGCGTGAAGTGTTCACTTCTCACCCGGATCAGGTACTTGTGCTGCGCTTGACCGCAAGCGTACCCGGTCAGATCAGCTTCCGTGCGAAGCTGGATAGTCAGCTTCGTCATACGGCCCATGCAGATGGATCAGACTGGGTATTGCAAGGTAAAGCACCTATTCATGTGGAGCCAAGCTATCGTGATGTACCGAATACCATACAATATCATGCCGATGCACCTGTATTGAATTATCAGGGACGTATTGCCGTTCAAGCAGAGGGTGGACAAGTTATTGTTGATCCGACAGGCATTACGGTGATCGAGGCGAATGCCGTTACCTTGCTATTCAGCGCCGCGACTAGCTTCGATCCAATCCGTGGTCAGCATGATCCTACGCGCAATCCAGCTGCGATGACAGCCGATCATATTCGCCAGGCAGAAGCATACTCGATTGACGAGCTGAAGCAGCGTCATTTGACCGATCATCAGGCGCTATATAACCGAGTTGATCTGCATCTAGGCGAATCGCTTGCAGATGAGCAGATGCCAACCGATGAGCGCATTGCAGCTTACGGCGCAGATGATCCAGGTCTGGTGGAGCTGTTATTCCATTATGGACGTTATCTATTACTGGGCAGTTCACGTCCGGGTACGCAGCCTGCCAATTTACAGGGCATATGGAACGAAGATACACGTGCTCCATGGAGCAGTAACTATACACTCAATATTAATGTGGAGATGAACTACTGGCCTGCTGAGGTATGCAATATGTCCGAGCTGCACCAGCCATTACTGCATTTTATCGGACGACTGGCTGAAAATGGTCGCAAGACCGCTGAGACGAACTATGGTGCACGCGGCTGGGTAGCCCATCATAATGCTGATTTGTGGGCGCAGTCCGCACCGGTGGGGGGCTATGGAGACGGTGATCCGGTATGGGCATTCTGGCCACTGGGCGGCGTATGGCTTACGCAGCATTTGTGGGAGCATTACGCGTTTAGCGGAGATCGAGAATACCTGCAAAATACCGCATATCCGCTGATGAAGGATGCCGTACTATTCTGTCTTGACTGGCTAGTAGAAGACGCAGAGGGCAGACTGATCACTGCACCATCCACATCGCCAGAGCATAAGTTCCTAACGCCAAAAGGCTATGCCGCTACGAGTGCTGCTGCTACGATGGATATCGCTCTGATTAGCGAGCTATTCCAGCAATATGTAGAGGCAGCCAAGGAGCTACAGATCGACGAAGAATTAATCGCTACTGTACAGTCTGCACGCGGACGTCTGCTACCGCTAGCTATCGGCGCACAGGGACAACTACAAGAATGGTCGCAAGACTTTGAAGGCGAAGACCCGCATCACCGTCACGTCTCTCATCTAGTTGGCGTCTACCCCGGTCGCTTGCTAACCGAAGAAGAGACACCAGAGCTATTCCATGCGGCACGCCGCTCACTGGAACTGCGCGGCGATGGCGGCACCGGCTGGAGCCTTGGCTGGAAAATCGGACTATGGGCAAGATTCCGTAACGGAGATCGCGCACGCGCACTCATCTCTAATCTGCTCACTCTCGTTCGTCCAGATGGTCCCCATCAACATGAACGCGGCGGCGTCTACCCCAACCTGTTCGATGCCCATCCACCATTCCAGATCGACGGTAACTTCGCTGCTACCGCAGGCATCGCCGAAATGCTTGTCCAATCCCATCTGGATTGGATCGAATTACTGCCAGCCTTACCATCTCGCTGGCCATCCGGATCCTTCCGCGGCTTACGCGCCCGTGGCGGCTTAGAACTGGATCTCAAATGGAGCGACCATCGCGCCCAAGAACTACAAGTTCACGCTACCCAATCCGGTACTTGCCGCATACGCGTAGAAGGCAAGACCGAACTCATTCATGACAACACAACCGAGCACCTAACCCCAGACGCATCCGGCACCATCACCTTTGCCGTCCAAGCCGGAAACACCTACCAACTTCGTTTCTAGAGTGGAACTGATGATGCTCTTATCTGCTCCCTCTATAAAAAGTGGATAAACTTCACCTAAGCACAACCTAAATACGCTCATACCTATTAAGTTCTATAGGTATGGGCGTATTGTTTTTTTCAAGTTACAGTGCCAATGTAGCCAATAGCTACTACCCTGAATTAGCCCAGTTATTTCTATCCTATATCTATCCCTAATTTCATTGAAAATGAAAATAAGATTTTGAATTAAAGCTAGAAATGCCGCAACCCTCGCGGAACGTAGGAAAGGAAATAAGGGAAAAGGACGCCCTTTGAGCCCAGGAATCTACCTTGTTCTCCCCATTCGTAGATTCCTGGGCTCAACCCAAGGACGTTCCCTTATTCCTTTCCGAAGTGCATGACGCACCAGCCAAATCACAATCAAATCCCCACCGTTCTAAAAAGTAACCCCCCACGAATCACAACCATTCAGCAGTAAAACTCATCCACTCTAACACAAATAGCTGTGAATTTTCCCACCCAACTCTGTCAATACCTTGAAATTACGAACCCCAATTCTTGATTTTCTGCATTGCCCTTCGTAAGCGTTTACAAGATAATGTGAATATTCAGTCTGGGTTTTGGCACGACACAAAATTCATTCATCCAATATCAAAAGGGGCGAACAGAAATGAAAAAAACTAGCAAAGTACTCGCATTGCTACTGGCGGGTGCACTGACGGTAGGACTTACCGCTTGTGGCAAAAGCGATTCTAGTAATGGAGCAAGTGGAGATGGTAGCAGCGGTCAAAAAGTAACGATCACTTTCCAGAACATCTCACCTGACCCAACAACCCCAGCTTACAAAATCATTCGTCAGCTGGTAGCCGAATATCAAAAAGAGCATCCAAACGTAGAGATTGCACTCGATACACTGAACACAGATCAGCAAAAGCTGAAGCTGAAAACGCAGGCAGCTTCACGCGAGATTCCAGACATTACGATGGTAAACCCGGCAGCTCAAATGAAGCCGTATGTGGATGCAGGCTTGCTCGCACCACTGGATGACGTGTTGGACAAAGATGGCCTTCGCGATACATATCAACAAGGTCTGCTCGATTATTACAGCAAAGATAACAAAGTGTACGCACTGCCGGATGGCAATAATATCGAAGTAGGCTTCTACAACAAAGCCCTGTTTGAAAAAGCAGGCATCACCGCACCACCAACGACATTTGATGAGCTACTCGCAGATGTGAAAAAACTGAAAGACGCAGGCATTACACCAATCGCAATCGGTGAAAAAGACTCCTGGACAGGTTCGTTCTTGTTCATGAACATCCTGCTGCGCACGAATGGTGGCCCTGGCTTCCTGCAAGACGTAGTAGATGGCAAAAAGACATTTAACGATCCAGCATTCGTTGAAGCCGTTGAAGCGTTCCAAAAACTGGTTCAAGCAGGAGCATTCCCTGATGGCGCAACAGCGATCGACGCTACAGCAGGTGGTAACATGTTCCGTACAGGTCAAGCGGCAATGTTCTTTATCGGAACATGGGAGACAGGTTCCAATGACGCATCTACAGTAGGTAAAGATATCGGCGTATTCAAATTCCCAACAGTTAATGGTAAAGGGAATCTGGACGAATATATGCTGGCACCTGGTAGCGCGTATGCAATCTCCGCGAACAGCGAACATTTGGCTGAAACTAAAGACTTCTTGCACTTCTACACATCCAACTATCCAAAAGTCGCATTTGATATGAAAAATGCAGTCGGTCTGGGTCAAAAAGTCGATGGTGACTTCAAAGCTGCTGGATACTCTCCACTGGCAATCGAAATTCTAGACATGTTCAAAAACATTAAGGGCGGCGACCTGTCCTTCGATAATACGATGAACCCAGCGGTATCGCAGGTTCACTTGAACAGTATTCAAAATCTGTTCGTACAACAAGTGGATCCAAAACAAGTAGCGGAAGAGCATGAAGCAGCATTCAAAGCTAATCCGTAAGTATGGGCAAATGTAAGTGAAGGCATTCTTTTAGCTCAACAAGCATCATATTCCCGGTATCCGACATGCTGGATACCGGGGGATGTGCTGTGCTCGTATTATGAATCAACACCGCACTCTACTATAAAGATAAAGTGAAATAAAGGAAGGAGGAGAAGCGAATGAATGTACTCAAGGTTCCGGCGCGCACGATTGCGGTCTTTGTTCTGCCTTGTGTCCTGCTCTATATTTGTACGGTATTTATTCCGATTCTAGTATCCTTTTACACCTCGACACTGAGCTGGGATGGGATTGGGGATGCCAAGTTTATCGGATTGGCGAACTTCCAGACCCTCCTGTTTGAAGATACGAACTTCTGGCCTTCGGTTCGCCGTACATTGATGTATGCAGTCTTCTCCATCGTGGAGATTCCATTCTGTTTGTTATTCGCAATTTTGCTCAACCGTTATGTACGTAAAGGCAATCGACTCGTAACGATCTATTTTATCCCGGTTATTTTGTCCAACGTTATCCTCGGTCAATTGTGGAAAACGATCTACAACCCGACTTCGATGGGCGGTATGCTGAATGGCGTACTCGTACAGCTTGGTCTGGAAAGCTGGACACATAGCTGGTTAACTGAACCTGCATATGCAATGTATGCCCTGTATTTCGTATCGTTATGGCAGTATTTTGGTTACCATCTACTCATTCAATTCACCGGTGTACAAAATATTCCGGATGAAATCTATGAAGCTGCACGGATCGACGGTGCAGAAGGATTCAAGGCAGATCGTTATATCACATTCCCAATGATCGTACCGATCTTCAAAATTTCGGTTGTGCTTGCCTTTATCGGTTCTCTGCAAGCCTTCGAGCTGGTTATGGTTATGACCGGTGGCGGCCCAGCACATGCAACCGATACGATCGCAACCCATATGTACAATATGTCGTTCCTATCTCAGAAATACGGCTATGGTAGTGCGGTGGCAACATTCCTTGTCGTGTTCTGCCTGATCATTACCGTAATTATCAATACCATCTTCAACCGGATCGAGCGCAAAGTGACCTAAAGGAGGGGCGTATACAATGCTCAAAGTTAAAAAAGGTTTTGTATATCTGCTCTTCGCCATTCTGGTCGTAACGCAGATGTATCCATTGTTCTGGCTACTCATGTATTCCCTCAAAACCAATGAGGAGATCCTGAGTGGTAGCTTTTTCGCCCTACCGATCGTACCGCAGTGGCATAATTATTCCGAAGCGTACACATCTGGTAGTTATCTGAAGTATCTTGGGAACAGCGTACTTGTCACCAGCGTCACTCTGATCGCAGTTATCATTCTTAGCTCTATGACTGCGTATGCGATTGCTCGTTTCCGCTGGAAATATGGCCCGTATGTGATGCTGCTGTTCCTGCTCGGTATGATGATCCCGATGCAGGCGACACTATTGCCGCTAATGATTATTTTCAAAAATCTAGAACTTCTCGATACACGCTGGTCAATCATCATTCCTTACACCGCGTTCGCCTTACCGATTGCCGTCTTCATCCTGAGTAACTTCATGCGCTCGATTCCAAGTGACATCGAGGAATCCGCATTTATGGATGGCGCCAGCGTATATCGGATTTTCCGAAGCATCATTCTACCGATCTCGCTTCCACCTGTAATGACCGTCTGTATTCTGACGTTTATCAACATCTGGAACGAGTACATCGTAGCCGCAACCTTCATCTCATCCGAGAATCTCAAAACACTCCCATTCGGCGTCTATACCTTTGTCAGCCAATATTCCGTCAACTACGGCAACATCGGTGCATTCCTCGTGATGGGCGCATTGCCTGTACTGATCATCTACTTCATCCTGTCTGAACGGATTACTAAAGGCATGGTAGCTGGTGCAGTCAAAGGTTAATAGGATGAGAAATATAATTATTTCTAGTAAACACCGCAGGTATCTTTTATAAATCAAAGTGTACGAAAAAGTCACTTTGTTCTAAATTTCTAATCTTAAATGGTATATGCACATCTCTCGTCTGATGCGAATCGTACTTCACTGCGGGAAGGAAGTAAGGAGAAAGGATGACTACTAGTGTTTGGCAGTATAAACACGCTTTGGAGCCCGGGAATCTACATTTTTTCCTAATCCGTAGATTCCTGGGCTCCACATGAGGACGTCCCCTTATTCCTTACCGGAGTGGTATAAGTACGTTGCATAAAGCATTGGCATACACTGTGTATTAAGAACTACCTCAAACCACTATAAATATTTTCAAATCCCTCCACTTATTCCCGATCCATCTGGTATGATCGTGAAGTGAGGGTCAGGCGACAGCATCGCAAGCATGGCAAAAATTGCCGCTTGATGCTGTCGCTGTTTGGCTTTTCAGAGGACAGGAGTAGAAGTATTCCTGCAAAGGAGGATTTGACGTGCCGCGCAGATTCCGTTCGATTCACCATCGGCTGTTTGTGCTGTTTCTCGTCTGTATGACCGCGATTTTGCTCATTGTAACCGTGCTCTTTTACAATCGTACGACGACTCAGTTTCATGATAAGCTGGGCGAAATTGCCCGCAAAAACGTTTCCCAGACAGCCGGCTTGCTCGATCTATCCCTGGCGAGCTATGACAGCCTGTCCAAGTCAATCAGCACCAATGCCGATATTTTGCGGCTGGTGGCGGAGAAAAGACAGCTCCCACCGCAGGAGGAGTATGCGAATCAGCATGCGATTACGAATCTGATGGGCACGATCTATTTTTCCCGTGATGATCTGGTCGGTATTCACATCATTAGCAAGAACGGCAAAATTTATAATTATGGCAACTATACGACGGTAGCCGACCCGAATTATGCCTCGTCCGATTGGTACAAGCAGATCAGCGCATCCCCGGGGAAAATGATCTGGCTCGGCGTGTTCTCTCACTCCTTAATTGATAAGACAGAGGACTCACCTGTATTTGCATTTGGACGTCCGATCTTCGATCTGAATGAGCAGAACCAGATCGGCATTGTGCTATTTGAGGCGAAAGCGGATACTGTCGTGGATGCAGTCGGTAACTTGAAGCTCGGGCCGAACAGTCAGGTGAGCATCGTGAATGGAGCCGGGCATCCGATAGCCATCTCGCTGGAGCCGAATCCGAAGCCAGCCCGTTTGCCCGATCATCTGAAGCTACCGGATGTAGCAGGCGAAGTGGCGGTGCAGCAGGACGGCAGTACATTAATCGCAGCGTCCAAGCTGGATAAGATCGACTGGACGATCGTGAGTACAACTCCGTCTCAGGATCTGAATGTCGAGTTGACCCAGACGAAGCGCTATCTTCTGATCGTCGTTACTATTCTGATCCTCGTATCTGCGCTGATTGCCCTTATCGTATCGCGCACCATTTCTTCCCCACTGGCACGGTTAGTGCGGCAGATGAAGCAGGTGGAGAATGGGAATTTTCGCGGGATGGTTAATGTGACGTCTTATGAAGAGATTAACGGATTGGTCGCCTCCTTTAACCATATGGTTCGGCGCGTAGAAGAGCTGATCGAACGGGTCAAAATATCGTCCGTCAGCGAAAAGAATGCCGAGCTGCATGCGCTCCAATCGCAGGTCAACCCGCACTTTCTATACAACACGCTCGATATGATCTACTGGATGCTAGACGAAAAGGGCAATGATCGGCTGGGTGAGGTGGTACTATCCCTATCACAGATGTTCCGCTATAGCAGTCACTGGGAAGGTAAGGCAGAAGTGACCTTGCGCGAAGAAGTGGAGCAGATTCGGCATTATTTAACGATTATTCAGATGCGTCTGGAGGATCGACTTACGGTCGAGATTCGGATTGATGAGCGCTGGATGAATCTGATCGTGCCGAAGATGCTGCTACAACCTGTGATTGAGAATGCAGTCAAGCATGGTCTGGAAGCGCATCGTGGACAAGGACTACTGGTTGTTGAAGCCGTACCCAATGCACAATATTTGAATATTCGAGTGAGCGATAATGGAGCTGGCATGACCGCGGATACGTTATACCATCTGCATCGTTCGCTACTCGTACCGGAAAATGAAGAGCAGGATGGCGAAGCAGCACTGGCACGCGGTCGTCAGGGTATTGGTATGCAAAACGTACACCAGCGGCTAAAATATATGTTTGGCGATGCGTACGGAATCGGTATCGAGAGTAAGCCAGGCAAAGGAACAAGGGTAACGCTGCGTTTACCGCTACCGGAAGGAACAACGCAATCATATGGAATCCAGCAATCAGAGGAGGACAACGATGATGCATATTTTGATTACCGATGATGAGAATTTTATTCGTGAAGGCATCAAGCGCACGGTCGAGAACGCGTTCCCTGACTTCAACATCCATCTGGCAGCTTCTGCAGAGGAGGCGGTCGAGCTGATGAGTCGCCACCGGATGGATATTGTGCTGACGGACATTTTGATGCCAGGGATCAACGGGCTAGAGCTGATGAAAATCTCACGTCGCAAGCAGCCACAGGCAAAATGGGTTGTGATCTCCGCACATTCCGAATTCACCTATGCTCAGCAAGCGGTACATCTCGGTGCGCGCGATTATCTGCTCAAGCCGATCGGTAAACCGAAGCTTGTCGAGCTGATCGAAACGTTAAGTGATGAGATTCGTCAGGAGCGAGCCCATGTACAGGAGGAGGAGACCTTACGCGAAGGTCTGCAATATTTGCGTTCAGGGGCATTTCAGCGACTTGCGGCAGGACTTAGTGTGGGCAAGCTGAGCCTGGAGCCACTACTAGAGCAGTATCCTGAATACTATCTGTTATCTGTGAATCTAGGTGATGAGCAGCGCAGTGGGCCGCTAGAGCATTTTATCGTAGAAAATGTACTGACTGAGCTGATCCGCGAATATGGGCGCGGCTTTGTTGTGAGTCTGGATCGTAGCAGTCTGTTATCGCTCATCTCGCTCAAACCGGATGCAGTAATGGAGGAGCTACAGGAGCGAGTGAATGAACAGCTCGCTCGTTGCCTGAAGGCACAGCCATTTACAAGTCTGCATTCTGGCCCACATCATGGCTTCCAGTTTATCGCCGAACATGCGAATCGGTTGCGTCGTGGACAGCGTCCGATTATGCTGTCCGATCAGCCCGAAGGCAGTAGTGGAGATACCGCGATTCGGATGGCGCTACAGTATATTGATGCCCATTTTCAAGAGGAGCTGTCGCTGGAAAAGGTGGCGGCAGTCGTATTCTTAAATCCCGTCTATTTTAGCCAGTTATTCAAGCAAAAGACCGGACAGGGCTACAAGGAATATGTGATCTCCTTGCGAATGGAGCAAGCATGCGAGTTGCTGCTGAATCCGGGTCTGCGGCTCGTCGATATTGCCGAGCAGATCGGTTACGCGAGCGTACGACATTTCACTCAGGTATTCCGCAAAAAGTATATGCTCACACCGACCGAATATCGCCAGCAAAAGCATGTGATGGAGCATTGATATTGAGCGTTAAGTAGATAGATGCACAAATTAAAAACTCATCCTGTAGCAATATGCCGAGGATGAGTTTTTGATATCTATATTTTATAGACGAAACTATACTTTTCATACGAATACGAAGTCTTTATTTTAATAAGCAAGCCCAATGCGGCAATTAATATATCGCTTGTCCAGCAATTGCTGATACACCACATACGCTGTATCACCTGTGGAAATACTTGTACCGCCTTCTGGTAATAATTCACGCTCGATTCGGTAGCCACCAGTATAATCACCATCTGGCAAATACGTTGGGCAGACGATCGTCCATTGAAGGGGCGATTCCAGCAGCCACTCGTACACCTTGCGATGCTCTTCAGCAGCACGGGTACTGCGCTGCCGGGATTCGGCAGTCTCATAACGATAACGATCAGCGGCAGTGCGACTTTGCAAAATGCCTGCCGTACCAATCGTGATGAGACGAGAAATCGACTGCTGTTGCAGGAGTGGGATCAATGCCTTCATGGTGACTGTGAGTGCATCAGATTTATCCGTACCGATCGCACTGATCACAGCATCGGCTTCGCGAATAGCGGCAAATAGCTGCTGGCTGTCACGGGTATCCCCTGTCAGCACATGCAGACGCGCCGATTCGCTACGTGTCCAGTCCGCGACAGGCGCGACCATTTCCATCGCTTCGGCAAATGAAGACGGCAATAGCTCCATCTCGTCACGAATCGGTCGCCCCTGCGAATCAAGCGAAGGAATAGCAGTGGTGAACAACTGCTCCTGCAAGCGTTCAGGCGAACGCACCAGCACCGTCACATCATGCCCAGCACGTAGCAAATACTGCAACACCATTCGTCCGGTTCGTCCCGTTGCACCGAATAACGTAATATTCATCGTTTATTCCTCCTGCCGTTATGCGTATATGTTGCCTCTATACTATACAGGCATGGTGTACGAGATATGCAAGCTTGCGATTACTCTTCTGCCTTTTGCCAGTGCTGATCGCAAAATGCAGCCAGTTCCACTTCTTCATCGTCTTCCAGATCGAATTCGAGCAGGCGATCCGTTCCCTTTTCCACCAGATCGTACATCACGAGCTTGCCCTGTCCATCTTCTACGCGATAGACCGCACGAATGTAGACGCCATTCGGTGTGTACAGATCGTCCTCTGGATCAACATCCAGATCAATCCGGAATTCATAACGTTTACCCGATAAAATAGCAAATGGATCGCGAATCCATTCCACTTCATAGCCTGTAAAATCCATAAATGTATCCTCCTAGCGCGAGTCCGCGCTTCATTATATCTGTGATGGTCGCTGTGCATATGAGGCAACGTTAACTTACTACCCTATAGCACAGAACAAGCGTAAGTTCATTCACTCATGCCTGCTCTATTATAGCATGGTTGTAAATAGCGATTGAAGCGATAAACAACTCATTATCTATACAAACTATCCATACAAACAGGTCAACTTATGAATCGCCGCTTCAATCGGTAAAACCCATTCTTCTCCCCGAGACAGATCACGTAGAACGACTTCACCATTCGCAATCTCTGTCTCCCCAACCAGCACAATGTGCTGAATGCCTCGCGAATACAAACTATTCATCAGCTTACCCAGTCGACGACGGCTAGTGTCCGTTTCCACAGTCATTCCTGCCGTACGTAGCTCGCCTGCTATACGCAGTACATCGCTAAGCGTATTACCAAGTGGCACTACAGCAATACGGCGCTGCGCTTGTTCAATAGACCATTGCTGCATTCGTGGTTGCTGGCGGTACAGCTCCATTATCGACTCCAGTCCAAACGATAATCCAACCGCAGGCAGCTCCAGTTCTTCACGCCCTGCCAGCTTCCCGATCATACGATCATACCGTCCGCCACTACCGAGACTGGATGGGTACTGACCGGATGCGTCGAAGATCTCGTACACCGTTCCCGTGTAAAAGGACAACCCGCGTGAGAGGAACAGATCGAACTGGCAGATTCCATTCGGATCAAGGGCTTTCAGCAGTCTTGCTAGCTCTAATGCTTCCGTGGCTCCAGATGATGCTTCCAGTGCATAGGTGGCTACAACATCTGTTAAGGAGAGTCCACGCTCGCTGCGTTCAATCAGCGCCATTAGTAGCTCTGTCGATTCGGCGGCAAGCCCTTTAACCCGCAGTTCATTTTGAAGCTCTGTCCGCGAGATCTTAGCGAGCTTATCCAGGGTGAGCATGGCAGATGCCTGTAGAGATTCAGGCACACCCAGTACATGCAGTACTTCTCCCAGTAGCTTACGATTGTTCCAACGGATCGTAATCGGGATCTCTAATTCGGCAAAGGCTTGCATGACGAGCTGAAATAGTTCTAGCTCTGCTTCCGGCCCTGCAATCCCGATCACATCCGCATCACATTGCCAAAATTCACGCAGCCGACCGCGCTTGGTTGGACCATCGCGAAACACTTTACCCATTTCAAAGCGGCGATACGGTAAACGAATTCCCGGGTGAAGCGTCATGAGCCTTGCGAGCGGCATCGTCAGATCATAGCGCAGTCCAAGCTTACGCCCGCGCTGATCGCTGAGCTGGTAGATTTCGCGCGTGATTTCCTCGCCGCCACCGTACTTGGATGTGAGCCAATCCAGTTCACTCAACACAGATGTTTCCGCTTCTTCATAGCCAAAGCGTCTGAACTGTTCCTCTAGCAGATTCCGAATTCGGCGACGTAAACGCTGTTCATCCCCGGTGTAATCTGATGTGCCCTTCACATTTTGAGTGTACATTAAGTCATTTTGCATCATGATCGCTCCTTCAGGATTAGAATATATTCGCCCGGTACGCTGTAGCACCACACAAAAAAACGCGCAAGACCTCTTGGTCCTGCGCGCTTCATATCCCGCAGGGAGGCAAACGCGAAAAGCGCTAGCCGCCCTGTTGATGTCATCAAACAGAGTGGCTAACGCCTATGAAAATGATACAGCTTTCCGGTCAGACCGATGGAGGAACGCATGTCAGACAGCAGGGTAGAACACTTCAACATATTCTCTATTGGCTTCATGTCATACCTTCCTCCTTCGATCCATAGTAAGGGGAGCGAATGCTCTCCCTTTGAATTATTAGCCATTATATGCCTGACATTGGTAAAATGCAAGAACGAAAATGTTGCTGTAGGTATAGATTTTCGTTGCTCGGTTGGTAGCTCGTAGCGATATACCAGTGAACCGCATCATTCCTTGCGCTTGTATAAAAGAAAGCGCATTTGTATAATGGGCATACTTATGTAGGAGGGGATTACATGTCATTTTCCATCGTGATTTTTCAGGGGCCAAGCGCTTCGGGGAAAAGTACACTGCAAGCACGGCTCGGCTTGCCCAAAATCGTCACCTGGACATCACGTGAACCAAGAGCGGGGGAGCAAGATGGAGTGGATTACCACTTTGCTACACGAGAGCAGATGGAGGTCATGGATCGTCAAGGCTTCATGCTGGAAACGAGTGAATATCGCGGCAATCTGTATGGTACAGCGCTTAGTTCGCTGGAAGAAGCGGTACGCGATCAGCAGCCACGCTCTAGCGTTATGGATGCACCAGGTGCAGCACTGGTCAAACGCCAGCTTGGCGAAAAGGCGCTACTCATCGGAGTCAGCGCCAGTCGCGAGCAATTGGCACAGCGACTATTTGACCGCAAGGTGAGCGTGGAGGAGCAGCAACTACGACTCGCTTCCTTCGATGAAGAAATTGCTGCGCTGGCGCAGTGTGATCTGATTATCCGTAACGGTGAAGGACAGCTACGTACAGCGGAAAATATTATAGATTGCATTCGCGCAGGGCTGTAAGTCAGTCATTGATGATAGAGAATGGTCATACGTAAAAACGTTTATTTGAAAACCATAAATACACAGAGCCCCATATACGAAGAGGCTCAAATCAAAAACCGGTCGTCCCATAAAGGAATGACCGGTTCCTAGTGTTTGGCATTATAAACACGATGTTCAATGAAAAGGGATTTTTGCAAAGCATAAAATGTTACCTCTCCAGTGTTTGGCACCATAAACACTGTATTTTCCATGTATCAGAATATAACCAGTGTAATCTGACTGTACCATCCCTTTGCACAGACTATCTCTTTCTCCTGGATACTACTTCTTATTCCGCTCCTGCAGCTCCAACCAGATCGCCGCCATATCCATCTCGCCCTTGCCATTATGAGCTGCCTCGGCAAATGTACGACTAGCCGCTTCGGATAGAGGCAGATCCATCTCGCTTTTACGTGCTTGATCCATCAACAATCCTAGATCCTTCGACAACAGACTAATCATAAAAGCAGACGGAAACTGTTCTTGCAGCAGCATGTTTTGCTTCGCATTCAGCATCGGTGTCGCAACCGCGGACTGACCGATCATTTCCAGCAACTGCTCACGCTTCAGTCCGGCATGTTCTCCAATAACAAGTGCTTCAGCAATTCCCTGCATGGTTACACCCAGCATCAGATTGATCGACAGCTTCGCTGAACTGCCCGCTCCCACATCGCCAAAATGAATCGTATGCTTACCCAAAATATCAAAGTACGGCTGACAACGCGCAATCGTATCCGCATCACCACCTGCCAAAATAACCAATTGTCCCTGCTGTGCAGGTGCTACCGTGCCAGACACAGGCGCATCCACATAAACCGCTCCCGCCTGGGTTACTGCCTCGGCAAATGTACGTGCTTCATCTGGACTGATCGTGCTCATATTCACGATGCAGGCACCTGAACGAATATTTTTCAAAATACCCTGTTCACCTTCCAGCACCGCTTGCACCGAATCGCCCTTCGTTAACATGATGAAGATCGTATCCGCTTCGACTACTGCATCTCCCGGTGTTGTACACAGCACTGCCCCATCCTGTTCCAGCGGTTGTGCCTTATCTGCTGTGCGATTATATACATGTACTGGATACCCAGCTTGAAGTAAATTCCGTGCCATCGGCAATCCCATATGTCCGGTTCCGATCCATGCGATCTTATTCATCAATGTCACTCCTTGTATGATGTTGAGGGTAAAAGTCGGATTGTTCATTTTGCGATAATCCATCTTCATTGACCACGTAATACTCATCTATAACGCTGAAAAGTGACCCCTTCTAAATTCCAGCAATTGGGTTTCATCCCTTAACGAACAGTACAATGATAACTAGAGGTCTAATGACGGAATCTGTACGTATTGTAGCATATGCCGATGACGTCATACATCTACTGAAGATGGGAGGTTGACATTTATCTTAAGTGTAACTATTATAGTTACATGTAGAGGATAAACATTACGCACCAACTGTATAAACTATATGGATTAACCAAGGAGGAACTTATAATGGAAATCGCAATTATCGGAGCAACAGGCAAAGCAGGTTCATTGATCGCAGAGGAAGCATTGAGCCGTGGACATGAGGTCACAGCTATCGTACGTGATGCAAGCAAGGTGCAGAACAGCAAGCTGCATGTACTGGAAAAGGAAGTAACTGCACTGACAACGGAAGATGTGGCCGGCTTTGACGTACTGGTAAATGCGTTCGGTACACCGCATGCGGAGCAGCATGTAACCGTAGGTCGTCATCTGATTGAGATTTTAAAAGGAGCTACGGATACACGTCTGATCGTCGTAGGCGGAGCAGGCAGTCTGTATGTAGATGATGCACAAACGACACGTCTTGTTGATACACCAGATTTCCCGGATGCATACAAAGCAACAGCATCCAATCAAGGTCAAAATCTTGACGACCTGAAGCAATCTTCCGGTATTCAGTGGACATTTGTAAGTCCGGGTGCTTTCTTCGATCCAAGCGGTCCACGTACAGGCAATTACACATTAGCAGGCGAAAAGCTGACTGTGAACAGCGAAGGCAACAGCTACTCTAGCTATGCTGACTATGCGATTGCCATTGTAGACGAAGCAGAAAAAGCCGCTCACGTCGGCGAGCGTATCAGCGTAGTAACGGAAGCGAAATAAGCTATTCAATCAGCCACATTACCACCGATATGGATCCAGAGCTATCCTGACTTTAAGTTATGAGAATAGCTATGCATAGCAATGAAACTGTCAATCTCATGCTTGAAACTGCGCGGTACTATGTATCATCACAACAATAGAATCCCTCCAGACAAAGCAGGAATCTAACAGTATAAACCGAATAAAAAAGCCGCTATCTTCGTGATAGCGGCTTTTTGGTTTTTGATATAGAAAGCTACTCGCATAAATATAAAGTTGTAGGTATCAACGTATGGCTACTCCTAGGTATAAATAGTTGTGGGTGGCTACACAGGATTACTTAATATACACTGTTACTTGAATATGTATATTTACGCTCATATTCAATATATCGCAGTTTAAATTTGGAAATTAGTAAGCATCTAGCTGACAAATGGATAGTGAGAAACGGATAGAAAGAAACTAAGTTTTCAGCCGACCATATTAGTTGTTAGACATTCTGTGCAGTGTAAAACAAAAGCACAAGCAAAAGGTACAACAATAGACTGGAATTTAATGTAATTATATACTATACATAAGCTGCATCCTGCTGAATGAGCATCTATATACGTATTGATGTTTCTCTCTACTAACCACACGAACCTATTTCATCGGCGAACTCATCCATTCAACAACTCGATCAAGGAGGCGAAAATCATGTCATCTTCACTCCCGTCCGTATCATCCGAACCGTCGCTCATGCAGTCAGCTGAGCCACCTTCACCAGAAATGTCTGCTATCCGCCGCATCTTGCGAGCGATTCTAACGGCGCTCTTATCACTTATCATCATCGCTGGTGCTGCCTCTCCTTTTGTCGCCGTACAGTATCAAAAGCACGTCTTCGCAGAGCGCGTACATACCTATTTAATTCAGCAAAAGCATTACACCGCCGATGAACTCTCTTCGGTCAAAGGAATCTGGGGCATGATGCTGCCTGCCTTTTATGTAGAGGTTATTTTCAAGGATGAGCCAGAGCGAGTGTACACGTATTTTGCTCATGGGGAAGTTACACTTATGAGTCATCGGCTTATCCATAGTACAGATCCAATAGATGTGAATGAAACAGACACGTCTAAAGGAGCAGTGCCCAAGCATTTGGAGTAATTCCAATCAACCGAATATTTAGCTAAATAAATGATATAAATCCATAGCATTCCCATACAAAACCGGATATAATAGTTAAAACAATTCCGATCAGAATTATAGGAAATGGTGGGGCGATATGGCGAAACAGTTCAAGGGGATGCCGTCCGTCAAAAAAGCGGTATACGATCGTATTGCCGCTCAGCGAGATATTTCCAAGGCGGAGATCATGGAGCAATTCCAGTTGACGAGCAGTAGTCTGACCCGATTGCTGGATGAATTGTCGCGGGAAGGCTGGATTATGGAGTCTGGCTTCGGGCAATCGACAGGTGGGCGCAGACCGATTTTGTATCAGGTGAATCCGGGGCATCGGTATATATTTGGATTGGACATTTCCCGCATCTATTCGGTGCTGGGTTTATACGATATGGACATGAGGCCAATGGAACTGGTGCGCTGGAATATGGATGAGCAGATGACGCCGCAGCGCCTAACGCAGCATGTGGGCGAGAAGGTGCGAGAACTGCTGGAACGGCATCGCATTCCTGCGGAACATGTGCTTGGTCTGGGCGTGGGCGCGGTAGGGCCACTTAGTCGTGAGCAGGGACGGATTCTGAACCCGCTCTATTTTGCCGCATCCGGGTGGAACGATGTACCGTTACGTCAATGGTTAGAGGATGCGACTCGGCTGCCGGTGATTGTGGAAAATGGGGCGAATACTGCGCTCATCGGAGAGCACTGGATGGTGCGTAGTGAGCATATTCGTCATATGCTATATGTGCACGTCGGTACAGGTCTGCGTTCAGCAATGCTGTCTAATGGACAGATTGTGCACGGAGCGGTCGATATGGAAGGCTCGATCGGGCAGATGATTATTCAGACAGATGGTCCACGTCTGCACGGAACTGGAAACTATGGAGCATTAGAGGCATTTGCTTCGGTACAGGCGGTGGAGCAGCAGGTACGCGCGCGCAGCAAAATGAACCGTGACCACTGGGTCGGTGGTAGTCTAGCGATTAAGCCAGAAGCGATTAATTTTGCTACCATTGTACAAGCGCTGGAATCGGGGAATGAATATGTGCGTGAGATTTTTGCTCAGTCTGCCGCTTATCTGGGTATTGGACTGGCGAATCTGATTAATGTACTGCATCCAGAACAAATTATTCTGGGCGGCGTGATGATTAGCTCAGGGGATCTATTTTACAACACGGCGATTTCAGTCGCGGAGCAAAATATTTATTATTCCGGTAGCTATCGTCCTGAATTTTCAAGAGGAATTTTGCAGGAGACAGCCGTTTCTACGGGAGCTGCTGTGATGGTGTGGAATGAGTATGAGCTGTAATGGGAAATCTATGAGACGATATAATGTATGATAACACCAAAAGAACTCCAGCGACGTCCCGATGGGAACCATTGCTGGAGTTCTTTTACGCTATCCCTTAACCACTGCAACCACCGAAAGATGCATTGCATTGTATGATAAATGTGCACTTTGTAGATAAACGTATACTTATAATCGTAGCTTATTCAAATAAAGCCACTCGCGGATCACGCTGGAGTACATGAACAAGCATCGCATGCAGCTGTCCGCGATGATGATACACATGAGCCTGTGTATCCAGCAGCCATTCAAATCGTGAATGTGTACCGCCCCAGAATGCAGTAGTATGCGTATTTAGCTCCTCGTCGCTCAGTCCAGCAACCCCTTCCTTAAGCGCTGCATAATGCTTGAGTAGAGAATGCTTTATCGCTGCACAATTGGCTTCGGGTTCATTGGTTTCATAGAAATGATCCAACTCTTCCTCCGAAGCCCCTGCACCGATCAGATAATCGGCTTCACAGACCACAGCTAGATGAGCAAGCAGTTCGCCGATCGACATTTTGTCTGCTGTCGGTCGGACGGCGAGGTCTTCCTCACGTAAAGTGTCGATAATATGAGCTATCGAATCTATCGCCATATCCATCTGGTTAAACACACTTTGAGCATAGCTATTCATCGTAATGTCTCCTTATCTCTGTAACTGCTCTAGAATCTGTGGATCCTTGATTTTCTGATCCTCTGCGAGCAGTAGGATTTTGGAGACGATCTCGGCAGTACGTGGGTCTTCGTCCAGGAATGGCAGGAATAAGCGTCCTCGATGCTGAGAATGCACCGGCACAATGTGCAGCGCACCGACTGTCTGCATGTGCACCATCGCACTGCCCAGATGAACGCTATACTCGCCCAGCTTGCCTTGAATAATCGCATGATTACCCTCAACACGCACATTGTCCAGCTTCATCAGACGATTGGTTTCTTCCACAATCACGCGGCGTAGCTCAACTGTAGTTAAGCTCGCTTCTGGATCAACCCCACCCACATGCGCCACACTTACAACCAGATCAATATCGCGCATCACTTCAGAGAAGACGATTGGCGGTACTTGCTCCAGCGGGATCGGCTTATAGGTTGAGCGATCATGGAACTGAATCGTTTCCAGTGTGGGTGCCTCGGTATCGGCAGGCGAGAACCAGTCGGCAAGCGCATAGATGCTGGCGATTAGATTATGCTTATAATCGACCTTTTGCAGTCCTTCTTCATAGTTCACCGTCCAGCCGCGTCCGCGTAGTAGCGCACTCGTCTTGCTCGGTTGTACCTGATGTCCGGCATAACGGCGAGATACGATCCCGCTATTCTTTTCATCAGCATTCGGCAAATATAGCTCGCGGAAAACCTGCTTGAATGGCTCACGACGAACCTGATCATCACGATCCCTTTGCTGTGCGTAGAATTGGCGCTCCATCGCATCGCGCTGGAAGGCTTGCCATTGACCACTTTCGAATAAATGTAGTGGATGTGCCACAGTCACTTCATCGGTTGGCTTCAATACTATCGGCTCAGAAGAGAACGCGGTCTGTAGCGCAGAGCCGTCCTCGTTCCAATATCCAAGACGACCATCCGATACGTTACGGAATACGAGTGCCTTGAACAATGGAGATAGCACCGGATTGCGTAGCAGACGCGCGACCTCT
>JAAIGF010238025.1_pt1 | contig 27124 bp, 30 predicted proteins | sample 6487441 | NCBI WGS metagenome assembly JAAIGF01 (sample SAMN13974129, study PRJNA590717) | phyllosphere metagenome | biome: pepper field; feature: multiple bacterial spot infested pepper fields; material: pepper leaves; isolation source: leaves from pepper fields | host: Capsicum annuum ... | reverse complement strand
GTAGAGCCACGCCATGCGTGGATGCTTTACGCCACCGGCAACCCGCGTTCGATCAACCACGCCCGCGCGTCTTCCGCATCCTGCTCGAACCACGCCTTGGTCGACCCCAACCGGTACGTATACCCCCACGCATCCATGTCGGCCATCAGCTGTTCGCTGCCCACGCCGGGCAGCTGCCCGGCCAGCACGATCTGCAGGTAGCAGGTGGCATCTTCCTCGGGCACCGAGTCGGTGGCGTCGGTATGCACCTGCGCGCGCCGCTCCGGCGGCAGCACGATCAGGTGGCAGGCTTCGTGCAGCATCGAATGCACCGGCGTGTCGTCGCGCACGTAGACGTCGCTGGCGATGATGCCGGCCTCCGGTTCGCCCCAGTAGCTGCCGGGAATCGGCGCACCGGCCGGCACGTGGTGCAGGCGCAGGTCATGCGCGGCGAGCAGGCGCTGCGCATCGGCGAAGGCGATATCGCCGACGCGGGTGACGTTCGGTTCGGGTGCGGTGTCGGTCATGCGGGGTCACGCGGCCCCGCCCATGCAGGCACGGGCGGGGCAGGGGATCAGGGTTTTTCCGGGCCTTCAGGCAGCGCCACGGAGATGTCCAGCACGTCGTGCTGGCCATCCTTCACCAGGTCGACCTTCACCGCGTCGACGTCGATGTTGACGTACTTCTTGATCACTTCCAGCAGCTCGCGCTGCAGCAGCGGCAGGTAGTCCGGGCCACCGCGGTTGCTGCGTTCCTGCGCGATGATGATCTGCAGGCGGTTCTTCGCGGTTTCGGCGGTGGTCTTCTTCGCTTTGAGGAAATCGAACAGGCCCATGCTTACCCTCCGAACAGCTTGCTGAAGAAGCCCTTCTTCTCGACGTTGGTGAAGCGCATCGGGCGCTCTTCGCCGAGGATGCGTGCAACGGCATCGTCGTAGGCCTGGCCGGCGGCCGATTCCACGTCCAGGATGACCGGCTCGCCCTTGTTGGAGGCATTGAGCACGTCGCCCGATTCGGGGATCACGCCGATCGCCTTCAGGCCCAGCACTTCCTCGACGTCGGCGATGCTCAGCATCTCACCGCTTTCCACGCGCACCGGGGTGTAGCGGGTCAGCAGCAGGAAGGCCGGCACGTTCTGGCCGGATTCGGCCTTGTGGGTCTTCGAATCCAGCAGGCCGATGATGCGGTCCGAGTCGCGCACCGAGGACACTTCCGGGTTCACCACCACCACGGCGCGGTCGGCGAAGTACATCGCCAGGAAGGCGCCCTTCTCGATGCCCGCCGGGGAGTCGCAGATGATGTAGTCGAAGCCGTCGGCGGCCAGGTCCTTCAGGACCTTGCCCACGCCTTCCTGGGTCAGCGCATCCTTGTCGCGGGTCTGCGAGGCAGCCAGCACGTACAGGCTGTCGAAGCGCTTGTCCTTGATGAGGGCCTGCTTGAGGGTCGCTTCGCCGTGCACGACGTTGACGAAGTCGTACACCACGCGGCGCTCGCAACCCATGATCAGGTCGAGGTTGCGCAGGCCGACGTCGAAGTCGATCACGGCCACCTTCTTGCCGCGCCGTGCGAGGCCGCAGGCCAGGCTCGCGCTGGAAGTGGTCTTGCCGACGCCGCCCTTGCCGGAGGTGACTACGATGATTTCAGCCAAAGGACTTCTCCTGATGATTCTGTTTTGGGGCTGCGTCAGTCCAGCGCAGCGATCTTGATCTGGTCCTGTTCCAGCCACACCTGCACGGCCTTGCCGCGCAGGTTGTCCGGCACATCGTCCAGTACCTTGTAGTGGCCTGCAATGGCGACCAGTTCCGCATGGAAATCACGGCAGAAAATGCGTGCCGCGGTGTTGCCCTGGGCCCCTGCCAGCGCGCGGCCGCGCAGGGTCCCGTAGATATGGATGCTGCCGTCGGCGATGACCTCGGCGCCTGCGCCGACGGTGGCCATCACGGTCAGGTCGCAGTTTTCCGCGTACAGCTGCTGGCCCGAGCGCACGTTGCCCAGCTGCATGCGGCCCGGCTGCGGTGCGGCCGCATCGGCAGCGTTGCCCATCGGTGCGACGGGAGCCGGGGCCGGTTCGGCCTTGGCGGCGCGACGCGGTTCCGGTGCGGACGCGGGCGGCGGCGGGGCCGGTTCGGCCTCGGCACGCTCGTACTGCGCGCGGAACTTGGCCAGCAAAGGCAGGCCCAGCTGCTGCGAGAGCAGGTCGACCGCCGTGGTGCCATAGGCCAGCGCCACCGGCAGCACGCCGGCGCTGCGCAGCCCGTCCACCAGCGCCTGCGCGGTGGCCACGTCGGGCACCTGGCTCAGGCCGCCGAAATCGAGGATGACCGCCGCGCGGCCGAACAGCTTCGGCGCACGGTTTACCCGCTCCTGCATTTCCTGCACGAGGCGTTCGACATCAAGGGTACGGATGCGCAGGTTGGCGATGCCCACCTGGCCGATCTTCAGTTCACCGGCCTGTTCGTAATCGAAATTCACCGCCACGCTCAGGTCCCCGTCGGCCGCTGTGCCTGCACCGGCAGCTGCCGGTCACGCGCCCATGCCACATCCGGCAGCTTGCCGCCGTAGGTCTCGTGGACCCACGGGTAGCTGCACAGTTCCTTGGCCAGCATGCTGGCGCGCACGTCGACGTGCGGCATGGTGTTCTGGCCCAGCTCACGGAAGCCGAAGCTGCCGTGGAAGAGCAGGGCGGCGTCGGCGCCGTGGTCCAGGAACACCTCGCAGGTCATCTGCGGGTAGCGCAGCTCGGCAAAGCTCTGCGCATCGGCATAGAACGCACGGCCGACGCCACCACCGCGACGGCGGCTGGCGACCACGATGCGGTCGATATAGAAGAAGGGCGTGGCCAGCTGCTGCTTGAACCAGGCGAAGTTGCTGCTGTCGTGCTGGCTGTCGCTGCCGAAGCCGATCAGGAAGCCGGCCAGGTTGCCGTCGCGCTCGGCGACGCGGAAATATTCAGCGGTTTCGTAGAACAGGTGCAGGCGTGCGGCATCCAGCGGAAGGATGGCCAGGCCAGCATTGTTGTTCAAAGCCAGGACGGAATCGAGCTCGTGCTCGCGCACGTCGCGGATGACAATCGACATTGTGACTCCGTGGGGTAACGCGGTTGGTCCATCAACGGACCCTGCGCACGATTATTGCATGCCCGGGGCGGGCTGCGGCATGAACAGGGGGAAGGGCATGCATGACTTCCGCCAGAGTGCAGCAGGAGGGCTTCAACCGTAGAGTGCTGGCATGTTGGGAGTCCTCAGCCATACCCGTGTCCTGCGACTGGCCGGCCTGTTTACATGGGTCATGGTCGGCCTGCCCCTGGCCTATTCGCAGTTCGAGAACCTGCACGCCCGTGCCGACATGGGCGGCTGGGCCGTGCTGCTGTTTCTGGCCTACCTGTCCTTCGGCGCGGCCTACTTCCGGCTGACCCGCTCGCTGCGCAGCGACAGCCACACCACCTGGCTGGACCGCGGCCTGCTGCTGCTGCTCACCGTGTCCGCGCTGGGGGTCAGCTTCCTCAGCGGCTCGGGCCTGGGCAGCATCCTGATGATGGTCGCCGCCGGGGTCATCCCGTGGATGCTGTCGGTGCGGCTGGGCGTGCTGTGGCTGCTGGTCAGCCAGCTGGCGGTGGCGCCGGTCTATTACATGCTGCTGCGTTTCCCGCTGTTCGAGGCGGTGATGCAGTCGCTGCTGTATGGCGGCTTCTCCATGTTCATCTTCGTGACCAGCCTGGTCGCGCGGCAGCAGACCGAAGCCCGCGACGAGCAGCGCCGCCTGAACGCCGAGCTGCGCGCCACCCGCGCCCTGCTGGCCGAAAGCGCCCGGGTCAACGAGCGCACGCGCATCTCGCGCGAGCTGCACGATGTGCTGGGCCACCAGCTGACCGCGCTGACCCTGAACCTGGAAGTGGCCGGGCACCTGGCCGAGGGCCAGGCGCTGGAACACGTCAAGCGCTCGCACACCCTGGCCAAGCTGCTGCTGGGCAACGTGCGCGAGGTGGTCAGCCAGCTGCGCGAGACCGGCGCCATCGACCTGGCCGCCGCGCTGCGCCCGCTCACCGAGAACGTGCCCTCGCTGGACATCGTGCTGGACGTGGAGGAGCCGCTGAACGTGGAAGACCCGCAGCGCGCCCACGTGCTGCTGCGCTGCACCCAGGAAATCATCACCAACGCGGTGCGCCACGCCCAGGCGCGCCACCTGTGGATCCGGGTGTACCGTGAGGTGCCGGGCCTGGTGGTGGTGGACGCCCGCGACGACGGCGTCGGCGCACAGATGGTCAATGCGGGCAATGGCTTGCGCGGGATGCGCGAACGCCTGCAACAATGTGGTGGCCAGCTGCAGGTGGATACCCACCCCGGCGAAGGCTTCCGCCTGCGGGCCACGGTTCCGGCAACGGTACTGGCGGCCCTCACCGAGGTTCCTGAAGGAGTGCGTTGATGATTCGCGTCTGCCTGGTCGATGACCAAACCCTGGTGCGGCAGGGAATCCGCTCCCTGCTGGCGCTCGACGACGGTATCGAAGTGGTGGCCGAGGCCGCCGATGGCCGCCAGGCTGTCGAACTGATGCCGCAGGTGCGTCCGGACGTGGTCCTGATGGACATGCGCATGCCGGTGATGTCCGGCCTGGAGGCGCTGCAGGTGCTGTCGCGCCAGGAGCAGCTGCCGCCGACCATCATCCTGACCACCTTCGACGATGACCAGCTGGTGCTGGCCGGGCTGAAGGCCGGTGCCAAGGGCTACCTGCTCAAGGACGTGACCCTGGCGCAGCTGGTCGGTGCCATCCGCACCGTGGCCGAAGGCGGTTCGCTGGTGCAGCCGGCGGTGACCCAGCGCCTGCTGTCGGGCCTGGAGCACATGCGCAACGACTTCGTCAGCCTGGACCGCCCGGACCCGCTGACCGACCGCGAGACCGAGATCCTGCGCCTGATGGCCAGCGGTTTCTCCAACAAGGAGATCGCCAATTCATTGGGGGTCGCCGAAGGGACCATCAAGAATCACGTGTCCAACATCCTGTCCAAGCTGGGGGTGCGCGACCGCACCCGCGCCGTGCTGAAGGCGTTCGAACTTCAGCTGGTCTGAAAAAGTCCTTTTGCGACAACGATTTGGGCCGAGCCCGGGGCGCCGGAGCAGGGTGCCCCCTACTTGCGGGGCACCCGGATGCGTTACTCTTCAAAATCTTTGTCCATACAAATCCGCAGCCGGCACGGAAACCGGTGCGCCAATCCGATAAACAATGCCTGCGAAGCCTGCTAGGATTGGCGCTTCGCTTCAATCAACCCGGCCGTGGGATCGGCCCCGGAGACTCTCTGAATGACCCGTATTATCGAGTTCCTGATCGCCTTGGGGATCGTGGCTGGCCTGTTCGTCATTATTGGCGTCTGTCTGCCGGGCGAGCGTCACATCACCGAAAGCATCGAGACCAACCGCAAGATGACGATCGTGTACGACACGGTCAACAGCCTGCGCCGCTTCAAGGACTGGAACCCGCTGGTACTGCGCGATCCCGCCGTTGATCTGAAGCTGTCCGGCCCGGCCTCCGGCGTCGGTGCCACTCTCGACTTCTCCTCCAAGGACCTGGGCAATGGTTCCTGGAAGATCACCGAGTCGGAAGAGAATAAGCGCGTTGTGATCGCCGTCGAGGACCCGACCAAGGGCCACGACAAGGTCACCACCTTCACTCTGGAGCCGACCGGCAAGGGTGGCCGTAACGTCAAGATCACCCAGGATTACTCGGTGAAGTACGGCTTCGACCTGTTCGGCCGCTACGCAGGCCTGTATGTCAGCCGCCAGATCGGCGATGACATCAAGATGGGTCTGTCGCGCATGGCGAACATGCTGGCCACCGTGCCGAACGTCGACTACCGCACCGCCGAAGCCCCGCTGACCGATCTGGCGATCGTGGACGTGCCGGCCGAAGACCTGCTGGTCGTCAACGCCGGTAACGTCGACCGCGGCCAGGACACCATCACCAAGTCCATCAAGGACAACCAGGAGTGGATCAAGCGCGTGATGGAGGCCAATGGTCTCGAAGCCGCTGGCCCGTTCCGCATCATCACCACCGATTTCGGTGCTGAGAAGTACGCCTTCGACATCGCCCAGCCGGTGAAGAAGAAGGGTACCGAAGGCACTGCCGCTGAAGAACTCAGCGTCAAGATCGACGGTGGCGCACCGGTGAAGTACGTCCGCGTTGCGCCGCATCGTTCGGCCCATGCGGCCTACACCGGCCACATGGCTGGCCTGGACATCGCCCGCAACGCCCTGCGTGCCTGGGCTGTGACCAACGGTTCGGAAGTGGTCGATCGCCCGTACGAATCCTGGAAGGACGGTCTGGACAAGTCGTTCACCCCGGAAGGTACCTACGACATCTACTGGGCCGTCAAGTAAGCCTCGGCTGACCCATGTAATGTTGGATACGAAAACGCGCCGCTTCCTGCGGCGCGTTTTTTCTTGATCTGCGCCCCGTGGGGCGCTGCGCAAGGAGCAGTCATGTTCAATCCGGAACGACGCGCGCGTAAACCTTCCCTGCTGGCCTGCCTGGGCGCGCTGCTGGCAGCGGCCTCGATCGGCCTGTCCGCCTACGCGGCGCACGGCGTGGCCGATCCGCTGGCCCAGCAGCGTCTGAACATGGCCGCGCTGTACGCCTTCGCCCACGGCGCGGTGCTGCTGGCGCTGGGCCCGCGCGCGCAGGGGGCGATCGCCCACCTGGGGCTGTATGTGCTGCTGCTGGGCGTGCTGCTGTTCTCCGGCAGCCTGGCCGGTGCGGCCCTGTGGCAGTGGCCGACGCGGCTGGCGCCGGTGGGCGGCACCACGCTGATGGCAGGGTGGGTGCTGCTGGCGATCAATGCGCTGAGGCGCTGACGCCCGTTGCGACCATGGCCGCCGGGCATGGCCCGGCGCTACCGGGTCAGCGGGCGCCGTGTAGAGCCGAGCCCATGCTCGGCTGCGTTTGATCGGGGCCGACCATGGGCTGGGCGCTACAGTGAGCCGTTCCAGCACCAGTGCCACGGCTCGTAGACGATGCCGTGCGGGTTGTCGCGGGGGTAACTCAGGCTGAAACCATGCCCACCGGCGTTCGCCTGCAGCCAGGCAAACGCGTCCGTTGCTTCGAAGGTTTCCTCGGCCGGGGCATCGCCCGGCGTGCCGATGTCCAGCGCATGGCCGCTGTGGTGTTCGCTGAAGCCCGGTGCTGCGTTGACCTTGAGGATCTCGGCCACGCTCAGCCCGCGCGCGAGTTTCCGTTCGAAGATACCCAGCTGGTAGGCGTGGCTGCGGAAGCCTGAGATCGCATCCAGCGCCACCCCATCGCGCGCGGCATGCACGCGCATGCGGCGCCAGCCCTGCGCGGCACCACGGCGCAGCCACAGCGGTCGGCCGAAGCGGTCGCGGCCAGCAGAATGCAGCACGCAGGGTTCGGCTCCCAGCGCCAGGCCGCTGTCCTGCGCGTATTCCTGCACATCCAGCCCCAGCTGCTGCAGGCGCTGCTGCAGGCCGGCCAGCGGCAGCCACTGTGCGCCCAGGGTCGCCGCAAACGGGCGCGCTGCGCCAGCGCCGTCCAGCAGCGCCAGCGCGTCCTCCACGCCGGGTTCGCGCGGCAGGTGCGGCACCAGCGAATGCACGCCCTGCGGCAGCACCGCGGCCAGGTAGCGGCCATCGCGCTTGCGCCGCAGCACCCAGCGCGCGCGCGCCAGTAGGCGCGCATCGAGGTTGCTGCGCGCACGCAGCAGGGCGGCCGGCCACAGTTCCACGGCCTCGGTATTGATCAGCAGGGGGGCATGACGGTGCATGCCCGCAGCTTACTGCGGTGGCGTGGTGCCAGCCACCTTGCGCAGCGCGTCCAGCAGGGCCTGCGGCCGGTCCAGGCTGAGCAGCAGGGTGCTGCCGCCGCGCACGGGAATCACCAGCGTGTGCTGGCGATCAGTGACCAGGGCAAAGCCCTTGCTGCCGCCCTGCAGGCGGAAGTGCCCGGAATAGAAGCCCGGCATCGAGTAGCCGTTGGTCTTCATGCGCAGGCCATAGCGGCGGTCGCGGCCAAGGTCGACCACCTCGGCCTGGTCCAGCTGCATCTGCGCCACCGGCGTGCGGCGACGGTACAGGGTCGAGCGCACGTCCAGCACATCGTCCGCCAGGCTGACCCGGCGGCGAAAGAACGCGGCACCCAGGCCCGCACCCATCAGCACCAGCGTCGCCAGGCTCCAGGCGGCGCTGCCCCACATCCGGAAGAACGGCGGCGACAGGGTGATCTCCATCCACGGCGCATCGGCGGGTGCGTCCTTCAACTCGGCCCAGACACAGAGCGCAAAGACCACCAGCAGCGGACCGAGGACCCACAGCACGCGCAGCGGCGAACTCTCTGCAACGTCGAACGTGCGGGGATCGCTGCCGCTCATCGCTGCGCCTCCACCCAGCGTGCGACATCGGCGATCAGCGCCGGGTCGACGTGCCCGGGCTGGGCGTACTCCTTCACCGAGCTCGGGCCAGTGCCGGCCACGCCGATATGGTTGAGGGCCGGGTAGGCCTGCCACTGCACATCCTTGCGGCCCTGCAGCGCCTGCTTCCACAGCTGCCAATCGGCATCAGGCACCTGGAAATCGCGGCCACCGTGCAGCATCAGCAGCGGCCTGCCCAGCGCCTTGGCATCGGCCCGTGCGTTGACCGCCTCGATGCTCTTCCAGAACGTCTGCGGCACGCCCAGCGGCAGTTCGCTGGCGGCGACCGGCGCGCTGCCACGGGCGGCGGCGATCTGGGCGTCCAGTTTGTCCAGGAATGCCTGTTCCGGCGCGCTGATGTCACCGTCCAGGCTGAGCAGGTAGCGGTTCTGCTCGGGCAGCAGTTCCAGCAGGGTGCGTGCCGGCGCGGCCCAGAGGATCGCGCCGCGCACCTGCGGCCAGCGGCTGGCGATGCGCGGGGCCAGCATGCCGCCCTGGCTGTGGCCGAGCACGAACACGCGGCGGCCATCGATGCGCGGATCGGCTGCCAGCGCGTTCAGCGCGGCCACCGCGTCGTCGGTGGTTTCGTCATCGACGGTGAAACTGCCGCCCTGGAAATCCTGCGGACGGGCGAGGGTGCGCTTGTCGTAGCGCAGCACCGCGATGCCCTGCGCGGCCAGGCCGCGGGCGATATCCAGGAACGGGCGGCTGGCGCCGATCGTTTCGTCACGGTCCTGCGGGCCCGAGCCATGCACCAGCAGCACCGCCGGGAACGGCCCCTTGCCCTTCGGCAGGGCCAGCGTGCCCGGCAATGCGCCGCGCGCCTGCGGCACGCTGAACGCCGTCTCGGCGTAATTCGCATCGGCCGGTGGCGGTGCTGCCTTGGCCGCGGGGGCAGGGCGCAGCATCAGGCCGGCGACCTTGTCCTGCGCGTCCACCGCCACCTGTGCGACCACCGCGCCGCTGGCGAACTGCAGCGGCACCTCGACCACGTGCACGCCCTGCTGTTCGCTGCTGTGGGCGACGCCGCGCTGCTTCAGCTCACCCAGCGATTGCCACAGCCCCTGCAGCTTGTCGGGCGGTACGGCGCGGGCCATCTGCGGGGTGAACATCGCTTCGGCCTCGGCGATGCGCCCGGCCTGCAGGTGGTCCAGCAGCTGCGAGGCCACCTGTTGCGGCTCGGCAGCGAGGGCACCACCGCTGAAGGCGGCCAGTGCGACGGCAAACAGGGAGGGGTGCAGGCGCATGGTTACTGCTCCTTCTTGAAGACCAGCATGGCCGGGCGCATCGGCGCCGGGATGATGATGTTGACCAGTTCCCAGCCGAGCTGGCCCTGGCGGCTCAGTTCGGCCTGGATGTCCTCCGGCTTCTGCAGGCCCATCAGCGATGTTTTGACTTCAACGGTCAGGTAGCTCCAACGCTTGCTCATTCCTTGTCCTCCGACGATGGCTTGGGTTTCGGCAGGCGTCCTGCCTTGCGCAGGGCGTCGCGCAGCACGTATTCGATCTGCGCGTTGAGGCTGCGCAACTCGTCGTCAGCCCAGCGCTGCGCGGCGGCCAGGACATCGGCGTTGATACGCAGCGGATAGGCTTTCTTCTCACTCATGCAAGCTCCTGGCGGGGCGGTGGGGCGCCCCGTTGCGAGGGTTCAGTACAGCGAACCAGCGTTGACGATCGGCTGGGTGCCGCGGTCCGAGCACAGCACGGTCAGCAGGTTGCTGACCATGTGCGCCTTGCGTTCCTCATCCAGCTGCACCACGCCGTTCTTCTGCAGTTCGGCCAGGGCCATTTCAACCATGCCCACCGCACCGGCGACGATGCGGGTACGCGCGGCGATCACCGCGTTGGCCTGCTGGCGCTGCAGCATTGCCTGGGCGATCTCGGCGGCGTAGGCCAGGTGGCTGATGCGCGCGTCGATCACCTGCACGCCGGCATCGGCCAGGCGCTCGGCCAGCTCGTTCTTCAGGTGCTGGGAAATCTCGCTGGCGTGGCTGCGCAGGGCCAGCTGGCCCTCTTCATGCTGGTCGTACGGGTAGCTGGTGGCCATCGCGCGCAGCGCCGATTCGGACTGGATGTGCACGAAGCTCTCGTAGTCGTCCACGTTGTAGACCGCCTCGGAGGCATCGATCACCTGCCAGACGATCACCGCGGCGATCTCGATCGGGCTGCCGTCCAGCTCGTTGACCTTCAGCTTGCCGCTTTCGAAGTTGCGCACGCGCTGGCTGACCCGGCGCTTGCTGTAGAAGGGGTTGTTCCAGCGCAGGCCGTTGTCCTTGACGGTGCCCACGTACTTGCCGAACAGGCTCAGCACCGCCGCCTGGTTGGGCTGCACGGTGTACAGGCCGGCCAGCGCGAAGATGGCCAGCGCCGCGATCACGATCCCGCCGAACAGCATCAGCAGGTTCGGCGAGCCGGCAGTCGCCTTGGCCGCGACGCCGAGCACGAACAGCCCGCCGCCAGCCAGTGCGACCAGCAGGGCGCCCGCCAGCATGCCCAGGCCGTTGAGGGAGGAAAGCGACTTCTCTTTCATGGCAGTACGTCCTTGAGGGGTCGGAGAAAAGATATCAAATTGATATCAGCTCGCAAGTGCCGTTCGTCGGCTGGCCGGGGGCAGACCGGCTAGAATGCCCACCCGCCTTCACATCGCTGCCGGACCCCCGCCATGGCCAAGCTTGGAACCCCGTTGTCCCCCTCCGCCACCCGCGTACTGCTGCTGGGCTCGGGCGAACTTGGCAAGGAAGTGGCCATCGAACTGCAGCGCCTGGGCGTGGAGGTGATTGCCGCCGACCGCTATGCCGATGCCCCGGCCATGCAGGTCGCGCACCGCTCGCACGTGATCGACATGCTCGACGCGATGGCGCTGCGCGCGCTGATCGCCCAGGAGCAGCCGCACCTGGTGGTGCCGGAAATCGAGGCCATCCACACCGAGACCCTGGTCCAGCTGGAACAGGAGCAGGGCCTGCGGGTGATCCCGACCGCACGCGCCGCACGCCTGACCATGGACCGCGAAGGCATCCGCCGCCTGGCCGCCGAGACCCTGGGCTTGCCGACCTCGCCGTACCGCTTCGTCGATACCGAAGCCGAGTACCGCGCCGCCGTGGCCGCCATCGGCCTGCCGTGCGTGGTCAAGCCGGTGATGTCGTCCTCGGGCAAGGGCCAGAGCACCCTGCGCAGCGAGGCGGACATCGCCCCGGCGTGGGACTACGCGCAGACTGGTGGCCGTGCCGGTGCCGGCCGCTGCATCGTCGAAGGCTTCATCGATTTCGATTACGAGATCACCCTGCTGACCGTGCGCCACGCCGGCGGCACCTCGTTCTGCGCGCCGATCGGCCACCTGCAGAAGGACGGTGACTACCGCGAAAGCTGGCAGCCGCAGCCGATGTCCAGCGCCGCGCTGGCGCGTGCGGAGGAGATCTCGCGCGCGATCACCGACGACCTCGGTGGCTGGGGCCTGTTCGGCGTCGAGCTGTTCGTGAAGGGCGACGAGGTGTGGTTCAGCGAAGTCTCGCCGCGCCCGCACGACACCGGCCTGGTGACCCTGGTCTCGCAGGAGTTGAGCGAATTCGCCCTGCACGCACGCGCGATCCTGGGCCTGCCGATTCCGGTGATCCGCCAGAGCGGCCCGTCGGCCTCGTGCGCGCTGCTCGCGCATGGCGAAGGCGTGCCGTACTTCAACAACGTGGCCGCCGCGCTGCAGGTGCCGGACACCGCCGTGCGCCTGTTCGGCAAGCCGAGCGTGCATGGCCACCGCCGCGTGGGCGTGACCCTGGCGCGCGCCGGGACCATCGACGAAGCGCGTTCGATCGCGCGTGATGCCGCCGAAGCCATCGGCGTCGAACTGCGCCCGTAAAACGGTAGCGCCGGGCCATGCCCGGCGACCGCATCCCGGTGGGTACCGACCGTTGGTAGGTGCTCTTCATCCCGGTGGGTACCGACCGTTGGTCGGTACGCTTTTCATGCTTGAAAGCCGCCGGGCATGGCCCGGCCCTACCGGTTATTTCACGTCCACCCACACCAGGTGGTGGTCGCTGCCGTCGGCGATCTTCGCTTCCGGGCTTTCATTGGCCGGCCAGAAGATGCCGCTGCCGACGTACTCGAAGCCGGTCGAGGGCAGCACGTAATCCAGGCGCATGGTGCCGGACTTCGGGCCGAAATCGCCGGTGGCGTGGAACGGTGCGCCCTTGCGCACGATGCCCTTGGCCGCATAGGCCAGGCTGGTCTGCTCGCCACCGACGCTGCGCGGGGTGGGGTAGCGCAGCACGCGCGGGTTCTCGATCAGGTTGACGATGGCCTCGTGGCGACCGTCGCCGTCCACCGGGTCGTTGTTCAGATCGCCGAAGATCACAAAGAGCGCATCCTGGGCCAGGCCGCCGCAGTGGCCCTTGTCATCGCACAGCCAGGGCTTGTCGCCGGCCGACAGGTATTCCTGCCACAGGCGCAGTTCGTCGTGGTTGCGCGCGGCATTGCGCTTTTCCGGGCCGTCGAACACCGGCGGCGTCGGGTGCGAGACCAGCGCGTGGACCACGCCAGCCGGGGTCTTCACCGGCACGTCCCAATGCGACTTCGAGGAAAGGCGCAGCTGCGACCACACCTGGTCGTTGTAGAAGCTCTTGCCGGTGCGCGGGTCGACCGGACGGATCGCGCCGGGCATCGTGCTCCACTTCAGCAGCTGGAAGCTGCGCACCTTGGCTTCGTCGATCGGGTAGCGCGACAGCACCAGCATGCCGTACTGGCCCGGGTGCAGGCCGTAGCCCCATGCATCGTTGCCACGGCTGCGGCCTTCGCCGCCGACCGTGCCGTTGCCGTCCAGATCCAGGCCGCTGGGCACGCCGGTGTTGACCGGGGCCAGGTAGCGGTAGGCGAAGTGCAGCGGCTTGCCGCCGCCGGGCTGGGCCACGTCCAGGTAGCGCTTCTGGAACAGGTCGGCGGCGCGGTGGGCGTCGTCGAAGTCGAATTCGTTCAGCAGCACCAGGTCCGGGCGCACCTGCTGCAGCACCGCGGCGATCTTGCGCGCGTGCTCGCTGTCGCCTTCCAGTTCCTTGATCAGGCCACCGGCATCATCCGAGTACAGCGAGGTGTTGTAGGTGGCCAGGCGCAGCGTCGAGGACGGCTTTTCGGTCATCGCAGGGGACTTGGCGAGGGCGGGGGCGCTGGCGCCGCAGAGCAGGGCCAGGGCGAGGATCAGGGGATGGCGGCGGGTGATGTTCATGGGCCGTATTGTGCACCCGGCCCGGTGTCAGCGGTTTGTCAGCGTCCGTCCAGATCGCTGTCGAAATCATGCCAGCGGCGGCCGTCGTAGGCCTCCAGCGGGCGGTAGCGGCGCTTGTAGTCCATCTTCTGGTGGTCGCGGATCCAGTAGCCGAGGTACAGGTGCGGCAGGCCCTCGCGGCGGGCCCACTCGATCTGCTGCAGGATGGCGAAGGTGCCCAGGCCGCGCGCGGCATGGTCCGGGTCGAAGAAGGTGTAGACCGCCGACAGGCCGTGTTCGGTCACGTCGGTCACCGCCACCCCCAGCAGCTGGCTGGGCTGGCCGTCATGGCCGGGCAGGCGCATCTCCAGGAAGCGGGTATGCGACCAGCTGCCGATCAGGAACTGCTCGAACTCGTGCGGGCCGTGGTCGTCCATGCCGCCGTTGGCGTGGCGATGGGTCAGGTAGCGGTGGTACAGGTCGAACAGGTCCTGGCGCGGCATGGCGGCGGTGATGCGCACCTCCAGGTCGGCATTGCGCGCGGCGCAGCGGCGCTGGCTGCGATCGGCGGCAAAGCGCGCCACCGGGATGCGCACGGCCACGCAGGCATGGCACTGCGCGCAGTGCGGGCGGTAGACCAGGTCGCCACTGCGGCGGAAGCCCCAGCTCAGGGCCAGCGGGTACAGCCCACCCAGGCGGCGGTCCTGCGGGTCCAGCACCAGATCGCGCGCAACCCGGTCCGACCAGTACCCGCAGGGGTGCTCGCCGGTCTGGAACAGTCTCAGTTCGTCGTCTCTGTCGCCGTGGATCGCCATGGGCACAGCATAGCCCCAGCGTGTCGCAATGGCCGCGACTGTCCGCCGGATGAACGGAACTGGCAGCTGCGTCAACCGATGTCGTGGTCGGGCGTTGTTGTCTCCCGAGGGTGAAGTGATCACCTCGACGCAATGACGCAATCCCCATACCAGGAGTGACTCCATGATCCGTACCCCCCTGCTGCTGGCCCTGCTGCTGGGCACCTCCGCCACCGGCATCGCCCTGGCCGCCGATACCCCCGCCAACCCGAACGCCCCGGCGCAGCGCCATGCGAAGCTGGACACCAATGGCGATGGCGTCATCGACCGCAGTGAAGCCGCCGCCAACCCGCGCCTGGCCGCGAAGTTCGACGAGCTGGACAAGAACAAGGACGGCAAGCTGTCGCGTGACGAGCTGCCGCGCTGGAAGCATGGCCGTCGTGGTGGCCCGGGCGCCTGGATGGCCAAGCTGGACGTGAACAAGGACGGCCGCATCAGCCGTGAGGAAGCCAAGGCCGACCCGCGCCTGGCCGCGCGCTTCGACCAGATGGACGTCAACAAGGATGGCTACCTGGACAAGGCCGACCGCGAGCTGCGCATGAAGCAGCACCGTGATGCCTGGTTCGCTGCCGCCGACACCAACAAGGACGGCCAGCTGAGCAAGGCCGAGTTCGATGCCGCCAAGGGCCCGATGCACGGTGGCCCGCGCCATGGCGGCCCGCGTGATGGCAACGCACCGAAGCCGCCGCGCTGAATCCTGCTACGGTAAGCAACGACAACGCCGGCCTTGTGCCGGCGTTGTTGCAGCCGACCGGTTACAGCCATCCGCTGTGCGCCAGTGAATACACGACCAGACCGATCACCGCGACGTTCATCATCACGATGCCGGTCCGGCCATAGGCCAGTTCGTAACTCCAGTGCGTGCCAGCACGGCCGCGCCGTGCCCCATCGCGGGCGATCAGTGGTTTCATGATGCGCTGCAGGGGTACCAGGCACTGGTAGTTCACAGCCCCCATCCCGACCACCAGGATGAGCAGATGCAGCCACAGCGGTGCCTGCAGCATCAGCGCAACCAGCAGGCTGGTGCACACCACCATCGCAGTGAACGTATTGAGGTGCACGAACCGGCGCACCTCGGCCTGCTCCTGCGGCGTTTCTGCAAAGCGCAGCAGGAAGCGGCCGCCAAGATAGCTGCCGACCACGCCACCGAGGACGCCGCCGGCAATGGCAGCCCATGAGCTGACCGGGATGAGGTGCAGCTGGCTGGCGGCGGCCGTCAGTGAGCCCATCGCGGTACCGCCGGCGGCGCTTACACCCCCCAGGCCCAGCTTGCTGCCGCCCACGCCCACCCCGGTGCCGAGCAGGATCGCTGCGCTGGCCGTGCCCGGTGCAGCGATCAGCACCATCGACACCACCGTTGTCGCGAACGCGGCACTGGGCGCACTGCTGCGGGCGAAGTCGCCGAAGCGCTGCAGCAGGCTGTCGCGCACCTGCGCGCGGGCACGCGACAGGCGCTTGCGCACGGCTGCATCGCTGAGGCCGAGCAGATCGGCCACCTGCTGTGAGCGCTGGCCCTCGCGGTAGTAGAGCAGCAGCACTTCGCGGCTGTCGCTGGGCAGGGCGGAGATGATGTCCTCGGCGGCCACTTCTTCTTCCAGCCGCTGCAGGCGGTCGACCGCGCCCGGTGTCGGGTCGGCGGCCATGCCCAGCGCGACCTCGGCGGCGTCGCCGGTCAGCGGGCGGCCGCGCTGCGCGCGCAGCCAGTCGCGGGCCAGGTTGCGGGTGATCTGCCGCAGCCACGGCAGGAAGCTGGTCGAGCTGCGCAGCTGGTGCAGCTGCTGCCAGCCTTTGACGAAGGCCTCCTGGGCGATGTCCTCGCTGGCCTGGCGGTCGCGGGTGATCGCCAGGGCGATGGCGGTGACCGTGTTCTGGCAGGCCAGCACGATGCGCCCATAGGCGTGCTGGCAGCCAGTGCTGGCCGCCGGCAGCTCGCGTTCAAGCGTCTCGTCGATCGTTGCAGCGAAAGTCGTCATGGCGGCAGCTCCTGCTGGGATTGTGTCCCAAGACGGCGCTGCGCGCCCGATGTGACAAAAAAGGGGACGGAGGGGATTAAGTCGTTTGTGCCACAAACGACTTAATCCCCTCCGTCCCCTTTTTTTGCGCCGGCCGTTACGTCGACGGCTGGATGCGGACCCGGACTTCTTCCTCTTCCGGCGGCGCCTGCGGGGCCGGCTGCGCCTGCTGCGGCTGGGCCTGCGGGGCAGGGGCCGGTGCGGCGGGAGCCGGGGCGCCGCGGTGGCGCAGGCCGATCACCAGCGCCACGCCGGCGATCACCACCAGCAGGGCGATGCGGATGCGCCAGGCCCAGCCGCGGCCACTGCCGGTGGTCTCGGCGGTATCGCGGAAGGCGAATTCGGCGGTCGGGTGGTCGCGGCGGGTGGTGTCGAGCAGGCGTGCGTCACGCAGGATCTCGCGTGCACGCGGCTGGTCGTCGGCACGCACGATCCACACCGCCGGGTAGCCCTGGCTGTTGCCCAGGTCGGTATAGCTGAACTGGCCACGGCGACGGGTCTTGTACGAGCGGCCGTTGGTCACCTTCACTTCGATGTCGTGGCTGCGCAGCAGCTCGGCCACGCCCTCGACGGTTTCCACGCGCTGGCTGCTGAAAATCTGGCGCATTGCTTACTCCTTGGCCGGCACGGCGGCCGCGGCATCCTGGTCCGGTACCACGCGGATCAGGCCTTCCTGGGCGGTGCTGGCCACCAGCACGCCATCACGGGTGAAGAACTGGCCGCGGGCCAGGCCGCGCGAATCCTGCGCGCTGGGGCTGTCCAGCGAATACAGCAGCCAGTCGTCGGCACGGAACGGGCGGTGGAACCAGATCGCGTGGTCCAGCGAGGCCATCTGCACGTGCGGATGGTAGTAGCTGATGCCGTGCGGGAACGTGGCCGTGCCCAGCAGGTGGAAATCGGAGGCGTAGGCCAGCAGCGCCTGGTGCAGCTCGGGCGCATCGCCGACCGGTTCGCTCAGGCGCAGCCACACCTGGTGGTAGGGCGGGCGCTTGGGCGGGTTCAGTTCGTCGCGCGGATAGACGTGGCGGAACTCGAACGGGCCGCCGCGCGAGAGCCAGCGCTGCACCTTGATCGGCAGCCGCTCCAGCACCTCGGCCGGCAGCGGGCGGTTCGGTTCGATGTCCTCCGGCTGCGGCACCTCGGGCATCTTGTGCTGGTGCTGGGCACCGGTCTCGGCCTGCTGGAACGAGGCCGCGCAGAAGAAGATCACCTTGCCGTGCTGGATCGCGGTGACCCGGCGCACGGAGAAACTGCCGCCATCACGGGTACGGTCCACGTCATAGACGATGGGGTGGTCGATGTTGCCGGCGCGCAGGAAATACGCGTGCAGCGAGTGCACGTGGCGGCCGTTGTCGACCGTGGCCTGTGCAGCGGCCAGCGCCTGGCCCAGCACCTGGCCACCGAACACGTACTTGGTGCCGATGTCGCGGCTCTGCCCGCGGAACAGGTTGTCCTCCAGCCGCTCCAGGGTGAGCAGGTCGATCAGCTCGGAGACGACGGGTTCGGGCGTGTCGTTCAAGGGGGCGGCCACAGCAGTGAAGAGGGCTCGATTATACCGGTCAGGGATGACCCATCATCGGTAGTGCCGGCCGCTGGCCGGCAGCTTCGTCATCCCCTGGGGTGCCTGCGGTTGCCGGCCAGCGGCCGGCACTACCGTTACTTGCCCAGCCTCGCTACCAGTGCCTTCAGGGCATTCTGCGCATCCGGTGCGAACCAGGCTTCAACGAACCGGTCCAGCTGGATCAGGTCCGGGTGCAGGGCTTCCTGCAGGTCGGCACGGGCCACCGCGCGGGTCAGCAGCATCGGCTGGCGCGGCTGCTTCAGCAGGTTCTGCAGCCAGGCAATGGCGCGGGCCACCACCAGGTCGCCGTCGGCCAGTTCATCGACCAGGCCGATCTGCAGCGCCTGCTCGGCCGGCACCAGCGCGCCGGTGGCGAGCAGGATGCCGGACCGGTGCACGCCCACTGCGCGGCGCAGCAGGCGCTGGATGCCTTCCGGCGCCACCAGGCCCACCTGCACCTCGTTCAAGCCGATGGCATAGGGGCGGCCCGGGTCGGCACTGCGCGCCATCACCCGGTAATCGCAGCACAGCGCCAGCACGCAGCCGCCGGCCGGCGCATGGCCGGTGATGGCCGCCACCACCGGGATGCGGCTCTCGGCCACGCTGCGCACCGCGCCGAAGAAGGCGTTCCAGCTGTCCAGCAGCTTGTGCTTGTCATCGCCATGGGAGAGCAGGTGCCGCACGTCCATGCCGCCGGTGAAGACCCGCTCGCTGCCCGACAGCACGATGCCGTGCGCGTCCTCGGCCATGGCCAGCTCGATGGCGTGGATCAGCTGCCGGCACAGTTCGGTGTCCAGTGCGTTGACCGGTGGCCGCGCCAGGCGCAGTTCGCGGATGGGGCCATGGTTGATCACCTCGATGAGCGTCGTCATGCTGCGGTCTCGTTGCGGACAGGAATCTGAGGCGATGATAACCAAACCATTCGTTGGCGTATTGTTGCTGCTGTGTGCGGGCGCAGCATCGGCGGCGACCGCCGTGCCGGCCTGCGTCACCGTGCAGCAGGGCTGGGCGCGCCTGCCGCCAAACCCGGCCATGCCGATGACCGCTGGCTACGGGGTGATCCGCAACGGCTGCGCCAAAGCGGTGGCCATCAGCGGCGCACGCAGCGCCATTTTCGGCGACGTGTCGCTGCACGAAACCACGATCGTCGATGGGGTCAGCCGCATGCGTGCGGTCGAGCGCCTGCCGCTGGCACCGGGCGCGCGCGCCGAGCTCAAGCCCGGTGGCCTGCACCTGATGCTGATGGAGGGCAAGGGCGCGCTGAAGGAAGGGCAGGTCGTGCCGTTGCAGCTGCAGCTGGAGGGCGGTGGCGAAGCCAGCGTGACGCTGACGGTGCGCAAGGCCGCGCCGTAACGCGTCGCCCGTTCCGCCGGGCATGGCCCGGCGCTACCCCGACATGACGGCCGGATCATCACCGGTAGCGCCGGGCCATGCCCGGCGGGGTTTTACGACCAGTCAAACGTAAACAGGACCGTGCGGCTGTGCGGTTCGTAGAACATCACGATGGCATCGGCGCCGGCCGCGACCCAGTTGCTGGCCGGCACGCTGGCCACATGGAAGAAGGCCTGGCCGTCGCGGGTTAGTTGCAGGCCATCGTCGGCCAGCTGGCTGCTGTCATTGCGGAAACGCAGGCTGCCGCGCTGCCGGTAGCCTGCCAGATCCTGCAGCTGGAACGCCGCAGGCAGCGGGGCATAGTCGGACCAGTTGCCGAACCAGATCGGGCCGCCCAGCTGCTGCAGCCATGCCTGTTCGTCCAGCTCGCCGTCACCGTAGCGCGAGCAGCTGGCCAGGCGTCCGTGCTGCTGGAAATACGCACGCGCCTTGGCGTGGCTCTCGCGCATTTCCACGATATGGGCGCGGGCCTCCTCGCCATCCACGGCTTCACCCAGGAAGTATTCCTGTGTGCCGAGGAAGCGCATGCGGTTGTCCGCGGTCAGCTCGAAGGCGATCCAGTTGATGCCGGTGAACGCGTTGTGGTGCGCAGTGGTGTCGTCACCGATGCAGCCTTCATACGGCTCGATCGGGCACAGCATCGTCGCCATCTGGCCAGCCAGCTCGGGCCGCAGCACGCCCAGATCGATCTTCAGCAGCGGCAGCAGATGCTGGCCGAGCCAGGCCTGATCGGCGGGGAAGACATCGGTGGGGAGGGGACCATGCCGGGCAGCAGGTCGTGCAGATCGGTGGGGTCGAGCATGTCAGTCCCTTGGATCGGATCGGCAATGCCGGCCAGCGGCCGGCATCACCACGCTGGCTTACGTCCAGTCGTACGAGAACAGCACCGTGCGGCTTACCGGTTCGTACAGCATGACGATCGCATCGGCGCCGGTGGCGCACCAGTTGTAGCCGGCCACGTCGGCAACGGCGAAGAATTTGTTGCCATCACGCGTGATGATCACCGTTTCGGCATCGTCCGCAGCGTTGGGGTCATCGGCAGCTTCGGTGAAACCCAGCTCGAATGCCGCGGGAATCTCCGCGGTCTCGGTCCAGTTGCCGAAACCTATCGGGCCGCCCAACGTGTCGAGATAATCTCGCTCGCTAGGCTCGCCCTTGCCGAAGCGCGAGTAGCAGGCCAGCCGGCCATGGGCGGCGTGGTAGTCACGCGCCTTGGCATAGCTGTCGCGCATCTGCGCGATGTGCTCCTGCGCATGCTTGTCATTGCCCGGGTCGCCGATGAAATAGCCCTCGTTGCCGAGGAAGCGCATCTGGTTGTCCGCGCTCAGTTCGAAGGCGATCCAGTTGGTGCCGGTGAAGTCGTTGTGGTGCGCTTCGGTGGTCTCGCCGATGCAACCGTCATACGGCTCGATCGGGCACAGCATCGTCGCCATCTGGCCAGCCAGCTCGGGCCGCAGCACGCCCAGGTCGATCTTCAGCAGCGGCAGCAGGTGCTGGCCGAGCCACGCCTGGTCGGCGGGAAAGACATCGGCGGGGAAGGGGACCATGCCGGGCAGCAGGTCGCGCAGTTCGGTGTGGTGGATCATCTCAGTCCTTTGAATTGCGTCGGTAGTGCCGGCCGCTGGCCGGCAACCCCACGCTGCATCGGGCATGCCGGCCAGCGGCCGGCACTACTTCAACTTGAAGCGTTGCGGATCGCGTCCGGCAGCGGGGCGCTCTTGCCGGTCTGCGTATCCATCCACACCACCACCACGTTGCCGTCCGAATACAGCCTGGTGTCGTCCTGCTGGTCGACGATGCGGTGGCCGATGGTCACGCTGCTGTTGCCCAGGCGCTCGACGAACAGTTCGACCAGGATGTCGTTGGGCCACACGATCGGCAGCCGGTAGTTGACGTTGGTCGCGGCCACCACCGGTGCGATGCGGTCGGTCATCGACACGCCTTCCACGCCCAGCATCCAGCGCACGCGCGCTTCTTCCAGGTAGGAAATGTACTTGGCGTTGTTGACGTGGCCCATGCTGTCCATGTCACGCCAGCGCACGCTGATCGGAATGCGGGCCAGGATCTTGTGTTCGCTGCTCATCAGGCGTCCTTCTTCTTCGTCGTGCTCTTGCTGGCCTTGCCGGTGCTCTTGGCGGCCACGGCTTTCTTCGCCACCTTGGCCGGCTTTTCAGGCTTCACCTTGCGCGGCGGGCGGGCGTCGGGCTTGTTGGCCACGGCGGCCGGCTGCTCCGGGCGCGCGCTGGTGGAGGGCAGCATGCGGGCCAGGAACTGGCCGGTGTACGACTGCGGGCAGGCCGCCACGTCTTCCGGCGTACCGGTCACCAGGATGGTGCCACCGCGGTGGCCGCCTTCCGGGCCGAGATCGACGATCCAGTCGGCGGTCTTGATGACATCCAGGTTGTGCTCGATCACCACCACCGTGTTGCCTTCGTCGCGCAGCTTGTGCAGCACGCCCAGCAGCGCTTCGATGTCGTGGAAGTGCAGGCCGGTGGTCGGCTCGTCGAGGATGTACAGGGTGCGGCCGGTATCGCGGCGCGACAGTTCCTTGGACAGCTTCACGCGCTGCGCTTCACCACCGGACAGCGTGGTCGCGCTCTGGCCCAGCTTGATGTAGCTCAGGCCCACGTCCACCAGCGTTTCCAGCTTGCGGGCAATGGACGGCACCGGCTCGAACAGCCTCAGCGCATCTTCGACGGTCATTTCCAGCACGTCGTTGATGTTGTAGCCCTTGTACAGGATCTCCAGCGTCTCGCGGTTGTAGCGCTTGCCGTGGCAGACGTCGCAGGGCACGTACACGTCCGGCAGGAAGTGCATCTCGACCTTGATCAGGCCATCGCCCTGGCAGGCCTCGCAGCGGCCACCGCGCACGTTGAAGCTGAAACGGCCCGGCGAATAACCGCGCGCACGCGCTTCGGGCACCTGCGCGAACAGCTCGCGCAGCGGGGTGAACAGGCCGGTGTAGGTGGCCGGGTTCGAACGCGGGGTGCGGCCGATCGGCGACTGGTCGATGTCCACCACCTTGTCGAACAGGTCCAGGCCATCGATCTCCTTGTACGGAGCGATCGGGTGCGAGGAACCGTTGATCTCGTTGGCGGCCAGCGAGAACAGGGTGTCGTTGATCAGGGTCGACTTGCCCGAGCCGGACACGCCGGTCACGCAGGTCAGCAGGCCCGACGGAATCGCCAGGTCCACGCCCTTCAGGTTGTTGCCGCTGGCACCGCGCAGGTGCAGGGTCATCTTCGGATTCGGCTTGTGCCGGCGTTCCGGGATCTTGATGGAACGCTTGCCCGACAGGTACTGGCCGGTCAGCGAACGCGGTGCATCCAGCAGATCCTGCAGGGTGCCCTGGCCGACGATCTCGCCGCCATGCACGCCCGCACCCGGGCCGATGTCCAGCACGTAGTCAGCCAGACGGATCGCATCCTCGTCATGCTCGACCACGATGACCGTGTTGCCGAGGTCGCGCAGGCGGGTGAGGGTGCCCAGCAGGCGTTCGTTGTCGCGCTGGTGCAGGCCGATGGACGGCTCGTCGAGCACGTACATCACGCCGACCAGACCGGCGCCGATCTGGCTGGCCAGGCGGATGCGCTGTGCTTCGCCACCGGACAGGGTGTCGGCCTTGCGCTCAAGAGTCAGGTAATCCAGGCCGACGTCGACCAGGAAGCCCAGGCGTTCGCCGATCTCTTTGACGATCTTCGCCGCGATCTCGCCGCGCCAGCCCGGCAGGCTCAGCTCGCTGAAGAACTTCAGTGCTTCATCGATCGGCAGCACCACCAGCTCCGGCAGCGGGCGGTCGGCCACGAACACGTTGCGTGCGGCCCGGTTCAGTCGCGCGCCGTTGCATTCAGGGCAGGCGTGTTCGCTGATGTACTTGCCCAGTTCTTCCTGCACCGCCGCCGATTCGGTTTCCTTGTAGCGGCGTTCCAGGTTGGGAATGATGCCTTCGAAACGGTGCTTGCGCTGGGTGCGGCCACCGGCCTCGGTGAAGTAGGTGAAGGTGATTGCCTCATCGCCGCTGCCGTACAGCACGGCCTGCTGCACCTTGGCCGGCAGCGAGTTCCATGCTGCATCGGTGTCGAACTTGTAGTGCTTGGCCAGCGAGGCGATCAGCTGGAAGTAGTAGGCGTTGCGACGGTCCCAGCCGCGCACCGCACCGGCGGCCAGCGACAGTTCCGGGTGCACCACCACGCGCGCCGGGTCGAAGAACTCGGCCATGCCCAGGCCATCGCAGCCGGGGCAGGCGCCCATCGGCGCGTTGAAGGAGAACAGGCGCGGTTCCAGCTCGGGCAGCGAGTAATCGCAGACCGGGCAGGAGTACTTGGAGGAAAACAGGGTCGGCGCGGTCCCGGCGTTGTCCAGGCTCTGCACCGAGGCCATGCCGTCGCCCAGCTTCAGCGCGGTTTCAAAGCTCTCGGCCAGGCGCTGCTTGATGTCCTCGCGCGGGCGGAACCGGTCGATCACCGCTTCGATGGTGTGCTTCTGGCGCAGCGCCAGCGGCGGCACCGCGTCGATTTCATACAGCTCGCCGTCTACGCGTACGCGCACGAAGCCCTGCGCACGCAGCTGGTCGAAGACCTGCGCATGCTCGCCCTTGCGGTCGCGGATGACCGGGGCCAGCAGCATGTAGCGCTGTTCCGGGTCCAGGGTCAGCACCTGGTCGACCATCTGGCTGACCGTCTGCGCTTCCAGCGGGTAGCCGTGGTCCGGGCAGCGCGGGGTGCCGACGCGGGCGTACAGCAGGCGCAGGTAATCGTAGATCTCGGTGATGGTGCCGACGGTCGAACGCGGGTTGTGCGAGGTCGACTTCTGCTCGATCGAGATGGCCGGGGACAGGCCCTCGATGTGGTCCAGGTCCGGCTTTTCCATCACGCTCAGGAACTGCCGTGCATAGGCTGACAGCGACTCGACGTAGCGGCGCTGGCCTTCTGCATAGATGGTGTCGAACGCCAGCGAGGACTTGCCCGAGCCGGACAGGCCGGTGATCACGATCAGCTTGTCGCGGGGCAGGTCGAGGTCGATGTTCTTGAGGTTGTGCGTCCGCGCGCCGCGGATGCGGATGAAATCCATCGCCATGGGGGATCCGGTTATGGGGGGACGTTGGCTGGGTGCCGGGCCAGCGGGGGACGGGCAATCGGTCAGCCTACCGAGGTGACCAGATGGGGGCAATAAGCGACAATGCCAGCCCGGTGTCTCACCTTGTGAGACAAGACGACAGCTTTGTGTAGAGCCGAGCCCACGCTCGGCTGCCCGGACCCCGAACCGTTCAGCCGGGCATGGCTCGGCTCTACTGGTACGGGGGCAGGGGCTGCCCAGGGGTTGACTTGACCGGCGCCCAATGATCTGCGTACAATCCCGCTCCTGTCCGCCCTCGATGGCGACAGTCCATAGACCACAATAACTACAGAGGAAGTCTGGTCATGTACGCAGTACTGGTCACCGGCGGTAAGCAATACCGCGTGGCGCAGGGCGAAAAGCTCCGCATTGAAAAGCTCGAAGCCGACGTCGGCAGCGAGATCAAGTTCGACAACATCCTGCTGCTCGGCGACAGCGATGGCATCAAGATCGGCGACGCCCTGAGCGGCGCTGCGGTCACCGCCACCGTCCTGTCCCAGGGTCGTGCTGACAAGGTCCGGATCATCAAGTTCCGTCGCCGCAAGCACCACATGAAGCGTCAGGGTCACCGTCAGTACTACACCGAAATCGAGATCACCGGCATTGCCGGTGGCAGCAAGTAAGGAGATAGGTCATGGCACATAAAAAAGGCGTAGGCTCTTCGCGCAACGGTCGCGACTCCAACCCGAAGTACCTGGGCGTCAAGATCTTCGGTGGCCAGGCCATTGAAGCCGGCAACATCATCGTGCGTCAGCGCGGCACCCAGTTCCACCCGGGTTCGGGCGTCGGCCTTGGCCGCGACCACACCCTGTTCGCCCTCGTGGACGGCAAGGTGGAGTTCTCGGTGAAGGGCGCCAAGAAGCGTCGCACCGTCAGCGTCGTGTCGGTCGAAGCCTGATAAGGCTGGACTGGCGGCCATGCCCCGGCATGGCCCTGCTGGTCGAATCGCACGCTGCATGAAGAGCCCCGCTTCGGCGGGGCTTTTCGTTGGAATCAGTGGTACAACGGGCACGGCCCGACATTCAAGCAAGGCGGCGGCACGCAGGCCGCGCCCATCGCAGGCATCGAAACAATGAAACTGGTAGACGAAGCAGAAATCGAAGTGTTCGCCGGCAACGGCGGCAACGGCTGCATTGGCTTCCGTCGCGAGAAGTTCATTCCGCTCGGCGGCCCGGACGGCGGCGACGGCGGTGCGGGCGGCAGCGTGTACATCCGCGCCGACGAAAACCTGAACACCCTGGTCGACTTCCGCCATGACCGCATCTTCAAGGCGCAGCGCGGCGAGAACGGCATGGGCCGTCAGGCCTATGGCAAGGGCGGCGAAGACCTGACCATCACCGTGCCGGTCGGCACCGTGATCATCAACGTGGCCACCGACGAAATCATCGGCGACCTGACCCAGCACGGCGACCGCCTGCTGGTGGCGCAGGGTGGCCGTGGCGGCCTCGGCAACATGCATTTCAAGAGCTCGACCAACCGCTCGCCGCGCCAGGCGCTGCCGGGCGAGCCGGGCGAAGAGCGCACGCTGAAGCTGGAGTTGAAGCTGCTGGCCGACGTCGGCCTGCTGGGCTTCCCCAACGCCGGCAAGAGCACACTGATCCGCGCCGTCTCGGCGGCAACGCCGAAGGTGGCCGATTACCCGTTCACCACGCTGTACCCGAACCTGGGTGTGGTGAAGGTGGAGAACTACCGCAGCTTCGTCATCGCCGACATTCCGGGCCTGATCGAAGGTGCAGCCGACGGTGCCGGCTTGGGCGCGCAGTTCCTGCGCCACCTGCAGCGTACCCGCCTGCTGCTGCACCTGGTGGATATTTCCCCCATGGAAGGCGGCGTGGAAGGCATTTCCCCGGTCGAGCAGGTGCGTGCCATCGAGCGCGAGCTGGAAAAGCACGACCCGGAGCTGCTGCAGAAGCCGCGCTGGCTGGTGCTGAACAAGGCCGACCTGATGTTCGAGGACGAGGCCAAGGCCGCGGCCGAGCAGATCGTCGCCGAGCTGGGCTGGAAGGAGCCGTGGTTCCTGGTCTCGGCGCTGGGCCGCGAAGGCACCTTCCCGATCATGAGCCGGGTCATGGCCTTCTTCGATCGCCAGAAGGAAGACGAGCTGGAAGCCCGCAACGCGCAGTAGAGTCGACTGTCAGTCGACTGACGTTGACGGAAAACCCGGCTTCGGCCGGGTTTTTTGTAGTGGTAGTGCCGGCCGCTGGCCGGCAACCCTGGCGGGGGTAGAGTCGACTGTCAGTCGACTAACGCGCGCAGCGCGGGGTTTTGCCATTTCCGCCAAGGGCAGTCGACTGACAGTCGACTCTACCGGGTCGACATCATCGGACGCGTGGCAATCCCAGATCGCGGGCAACAAAAAACCCGGCCGAGGCCGGGCTTTTGTCTGCTGCCCAACCCCGAAGGGCAGGGCGGCAACGCCGGATCAGGCGGCCTTGAGGGCCTTGATGCGGTCGTTCAGGCGGCTCTTATGACGAGCAGCCTTGTTCTTGTGGATCAGGCCACGCGCGCTGAAGCGATCCAGGATCGGCTGGGCAACGGCGAAGGCGGCTTCGGCGCCGGCGGCATCGTTGGCGTCCAGCGCCTTGATCACTTTCTTGACAGCGGTGCGCAGCATC
>JAAIGF010359230.1_pt1 | contig 27125 bp, 22 predicted proteins | sample 6487441 | NCBI WGS metagenome assembly JAAIGF01 (sample SAMN13974129, study PRJNA590717) | phyllosphere metagenome | biome: pepper field; feature: multiple bacterial spot infested pepper fields; material: pepper leaves; isolation source: leaves from pepper fields | host: Capsicum annuum ... | reverse complement strand
TTCGGTTGCTTAGCTTTTGTAGACAAGATGATTGACCTACCTTCCTGAATAGTATAGATATAATCGGATTGTCATTTAGATATATAAATCATTGGGATTTATTATAGCATGAAATGTATAGCGCTGAAATCTTTGCTTTATTGGTTTTGTATAATCGTTTACACTAAACCATATGTAAAAATGAACTGCGCTTATTTTAGAGCTACATAAATGATAGAAAGGAAATACCGAATCATGTCTAACAAGCTTTTTTCTAACGGTACATTGTCTGCGGCATCTATGACTCGTTCACGCCGCCTTGGTATCGCACTGATCCTCGGTTCACTTTCAGCTTTTGCACCGCTCTCGATTGATATGTATCTGCCAGCACTTCCTACGCTTGCGGATCATCTGCATACCAACGCCTCGCTTGCTCAGCTCAGTCTGACGGCATGTCTGCTTGGTCTCGCCTTTGGACAGCTCGTCGTTGGACCTCTTAGCGATGTGAAGGGACGCCGGATGCCGCTATTGATCTCATTGGTGTTGTATGCAGTCGCTTCCTTACTATGTGCATTAACAGGGAACATCTGGGTGCTGATCTTGCTTCGCTTTATCCAGGGCGTAACCGGCGCTGCAGGGATCGTTATCTCGCGCGCGGTTGTACGGGATTTGTATTCAGGTAGTGAGCTGACTCGATTCTTCTCGCTACTCATGTTAATTAACGGAGTCGCGCCCATCGCTGCGCCTGTTATTGGAGGATTACTACTGAAGGTAGTTCCGTGGCAAGGGATATTCGTTGTCTTAGCTGCCATTGGTGCCATTATGCTAGTCTCTGTATTATTCGGATTGCCGGAGACGCTACCGGCAGATCGTAAGGCAACCGGTGGACTACGTAATACACTGCGTACATTCGCTCGCTTGATCGGTGATCGAAGCTTTATCGGGTTTGCACTGTCTCAAGCCTTTGTCACCGCAGCGATGTTCTCTTATATTGCAGGCTCTCCGTTTGTGATTCAAAATATTTTCGGCGTATCTGCGCAAGGGTTTAGTTTATTTTTTGCCATCAATGGGCTTGGTATTGTGATCTTTTCTCAATTCGCGGGTCGCTTATCTGGTCGCTTCGGGGAGTATCGGATACTCAAGCTCAGCCTGGGTATTGCCTTCTCCGCTTCTGTAGCGCTACTCCTTATTGCAAGTATGGGTGGCGGGTTATTCCCCATTGCCAGCATGCTGTTCCTGATTGTAGCCTGCGTAGGCTCGGTCGGTGCCACTTCAACTTCTCTAGCTATGCAAAGTCAGGGGAATTCAGCAGGTAGCGCGTCTGCGCTGCTCGGTCTGCTCCCGCTCACACTGGGCGCGCTAGCTTCGCCGCTAGTAAGTCTTGGCGGTACGACAACGGCGGTGTCGATGAGTGTGGTAATTTTCAGCGCTGAGGTCATGGCGGTATTGCTATTCCTGCTTCTTGTTCGTGGACAATATGCGAAAATGGCTAAACGTTAATATTGTAATTGTAGAGTACATTCTTCTAGATCAATGAAGGATGTACTCTTTTTATTGGAAAAATATTCTTTTTGTGTATAAGACTTTATATTTATAAATTTCAGCCGATATACATACCATGATGCTGTGAACTACCCTGCTGTACAGATTCATATATGCTGGATCACGTGGCTCTATCGCTATGAACTCTCATTATCATTTCTTATTTTTATTATTAAAAGAACAAGGTGGATGAATACATGATGCTATGGATCGACCGTCATTACACGAAGTTTGTCGGTATGATTATGTTTATAATGTTAGTGAATATGCTTTGTTTGAATACAGGCTGGAACGTGTTACTTGGAGCAATGTATCTATTACTTGCTACGATACGCTATCGTTCGCGTCTGTGGAAAAAGCAGTCCGACTCTGCTGTTTGACGATCTATCTGTTATCTGCTCCTGGTTCGTTTACGATATAGCTCTATAAGCCAAACCTTAACTTCCTGCCAGTCGACGCCAAGCGTACAAGACGGCAAATCGTTGGGCTTGGCTTTTTTGTATTCTATTAATGGTGTCCACTGGTTTGCGTTTGTTATCATTATATGGTACGTTCTGCTACACAATGCGTATTCACTACTAATATTTTCCATTTAAATTCTATAGTTAACTATCATCTGGATTGTAGAAGTTTATTTTGAACTATAGTGGGATCATATGATCTTAACATGATAAAATAAACTACAGCCTTTGTGCTTATCACTAAGCAACAAAGAGTCTGTTGTCTCTACAACTAACCGGGCATATATCTGTCCTTCTGCATTTTCGTTATATGTATTACCTACTTAGATCATCAGCGACTTCATTATGAACAGCAGCGAACAGGAAGCGACTGGGTGCAGAGCGCTTGAATTCCTCTTCCGATGATTGATAGGAACGGCATTACCTTGTTTAGTACTCAATCTGTAAAGGATGGATTAATTATGAGCACCAATATTTTAGAGCGCCTGCGTGTAGATACCGCTGATGCCCATCAACAAATCGAAAATAACAGCTATGCTCGTTCCATGATGGATAAGAGCATGACGCTACCACAGTATACGAATTATTTGAAGCTTTTTTATGGCTTCCTTAAGCCACTAGAGGAACGTGCGATTGCTTCTGGTCTGCCTGTACAGCTTGGACTGGATATGGATATTCGCGGCAAAACCGCGCTACTCGAGCAAGATCTGCTTCATCTAGGTCTGACTCCTATACAGTTAGAGCAGTTACCATTATGTACTGAGCTTCCTGATGTGACTACCGCAGAGCGACTGATCGGCTCCTTCTATGTGATCGAAGGCTCTACGCTGGGTGGCCAAATTATTACGAAGCAATTGATGAAGTTCCTGCCTGTAGAACCAGAAGCGGGAATTGCTTATTTTAACGGATATGGTCAACATACACGAGATCAATGGATGAGCTTCCGTGATCTGATTGTAGAATATGGACAATCCGATGAGAGTCGACAAGAGATTGTCCACGCTGCACGCGAGACATTCAGCCTGCTCGAACGATGGATTAATGCCTAATATGATCTACAACATCAGAATGGAGGACGGTCTTGTATGTCTGAAAATAGTAATAATCAACGCTTAAATCGTACGCTGCTAACCGATGGCAATTTTATTACTAGCGAGCCGATTGATTTGACTAACTGCGATAAAGAGCCAATCCATATCCCCGGGCGTATCCAGCCACATGGTGTATTGCTAGCGGTCACTCGTGATAGTGAGCATACCATTGTACAATGTAGTACCAATACAGCTCAGTTACTTGGACGTCCTTCCGATGAGCTACTCGGACAATCGTTAGAGTCTATTATTGGCGAAGAGCAATTATTCACATTAATGAGCGGCGATTTAAGTGCAGAAGCGACTTCCGATCTTCAATATATTGAATTACATGTTGACGTGAATGGTGAGCCGGTCGAGTTTTTCGCTGTGCTGCATGAGAGCGAAGGCTTGATTATTATCGAAATGGAAGCTCCTGCTGAAGATGAATCTATGATTAGCAACGAATTTGAATGGATTCAGACGTTCTTCGGTCGTGTGAAGCAAACCACCAGTCGCGCCGAAGCCAGTCAGGCGGCAGCCGAACAGATTCGTGAAATGCTTGGCTATGACCGAGTGATGGTGTATGAATTTGATACACAGTGGAATGGTAAAGTTATTGCTGAAGCAAAGCAGGGGGGACTGGAGCCTTTCTTAGGGCATCATTATCCCGCTTCCGATATTCCCAAGCAGGCTCGTGAGCTGTACTTGCGCAATTGGCTACGTCTGATCGTGGATGTTTCCTATGAGCCGGTTGAGATTGTACCTACTACACAGCCGCTGACAGGTAGACCACTCAATCTGAGTCTGTCCGTTCTGCGCAGCGTATCTCCACTACATATTGAGTATTTACACAATATGGGGGTGGGGGCGACGATGACCATCTCGCTTATTCACAACAACCAATTGTGGGGACTGATTACGTGTCACCATTATTCTCCAAAATATGTGTCTCATCGCAAACGTAATCTGTGTAACTTCCTTGGTGCATTCTTCTCCAATGAACTGTATCAACGACAACAGCTTGATGATTACGAATCCGAGCGTCAGCTACGCAAAACAGCGCTGCGCATTGCCAGTATCTTCACAGGCAGCATGAACTCGATTCGTGTCTCCGAGCAGCTGCATGATGAAGAACAAAGTCTACTTGCATTGATGAGTGCTACCGGTGTAGCTGTCAGCTATCAGGATAAGCTACTGCTCTATGGTAATACCCCTGAGCCTGGACAGGTTCGTGAGCTAGCTGGCTGGATGGGTAGCCGCTCACGTGATTATATTTATTCTTCCTCCCGGCTCAGTCTGGAATATGATCCAGCCAAGGCTTATAAAGCGAAAGCGTCTGGAGCGCTATATCTAGCGATCTCGCCTGGACTGCAAAACTATATTATCTGGTTCCGTCCGGAAGTGCTGCAAATCGTGGAATGGGCAGGTGACCCGGCTAAGGCTGTCATTCAGGATAATGACGGTATCCGTCTGTCTCCACGTAAATCGTTTGAAAAGTGGCGTCAGGTGGTACAATCTACTTCGCTGCCATGGCAACCGAAGGAACTAAATATTTTGCCAGAGCTGAAGGCGATCGTGCATCGACAGACTGAGAATCAGCTACGTGAAATGGAAGAACAAGCTTTACAGGATGCGCGCACATTACGTCGCAATGAACAGCGTTATATTCAGTTGATGGAAATGTCACCGGTAGCTTTCTTTACGCTAACGCAGCGTAATATCATTTATTGTAATCATGAGGCGGCTGTACTGCTTGGAATGGATTCTAGCGAAGCGTTGGTAGGTATGGATTTCCTGCAATTTGTTCAGGATGATTTCCAGGATGATATGGTCCACTACCTGAATCAACTGGAGCAAAATCTTATTCATATGATCTCCAACAATTCCTGCTTCAAAAATACAGCTGGTGATTCACTGAAGCTGGAGATTACCCTTGCAGCGATCAGCTATGGTGGTAAACCGTCCGTTATGATTATCGCGCGTGAATCGACGCAGGATCTGGGTGGTTCAGAAGCATATAGCGTCATGAGTGATCAACTACAAAGCTATATGGCTACCGATCCACTAACTGATATGCCAAACCGGATGACATTTGAGAAGAAGCTGATGGATAACTGGTATGTCGCGATTCAAGATAAACAACTGATGTCACTGCTGCTGATTGATATCGACGATCTGCGCGAATATAACGCGATCCACGGACTCAATGGTGGCGATCTGTGTGTACAATGGGTCGCAGACGTACTTAATGTGACGGCGGCACGCTATAATGCAGAGATTGCACGCTTTAGCGGCGGAACCTTCATGCTACAGCTACGTGGTACGACTAAGGATGATGTGGTACAGCTTGCCGAGAATATTCGTAGTAGCGTGGTGGAATTACAAATTCCGACCGGTAGTTCAGCAGGCATCGGCTTCATTACCGTAAGTGTAGGTGGCGTGATGACTCAGCCTGATCCACTCGTGCATCCAACCGATATGATTTTGCGCGGAGAAGAAGCACTGATGCAGGCAAAAGAGCTGGGTAAAAATCAGGTAGCTTTCTTGTAAAGTAGACCTAGCTCGAATGATTGAACGTCTATGATCTGAACCTGATGAGAAGCAGGTCGTTCCTATTAGCAACTTTAATGTATAGCAAAAGATAGAAAGGTGCATCCACGCTTATTGCAGCTATGGATGCACCTTTTAGTTGTGGACGAAATACAGCTGTATTTCATATTATATGGGCTTGATGATATTTAATTTTGCTACTCTACTTTGTCTCTATGCTCACTCCCGAAAATACGTGCCCATCACCTTCAGTTGCTTGGAATGAACAATACGAAACGGATAAATATATCCGTGCCGCAGCTTACGTCTGCCCTTCCCCCAAATATCTGTGCCGGATGTGAATCGGTACGCCTGGTCAATGAACTTTGAGCAATAATTATGCTCAATATCGTCCATCCCTGTATGCAATCGGTACGCTTGCACCTGTCCGACATGCTGCTGCGCCCATGCTGCCGCTTCTGCTCCAGCCTCTTCATTCTGCGCGCGAAAGACGATAAAACGATCTCCCGTATAAAATCGCTTCACATACCATTCTACCGTATCTGAAAAGACAGGCCCAAATGGATGCACATGATACACCCGTCCATCGGTTCCTATAATGCCCATATGCCCTGCATAATACGTAGATTCAGAACTGGGTGTATATAAAATATCACCGGGAATTAGCGCGATATCACGAATCCGAGACACCGGTATATCTTCTTCCTGCCGCCTCGCAGCCGCCCGCCTACGTGGAGCTTCAACGAATGCACGATGGAACATACCAACAATGGCCAAATACACCTCTGCCCACTTGATGCGCCCATCATGATCGCGATCCATCCACGAGCTCATAAATGATTTGAATTGCTGTAGCCTCTTTCCCATCTTGCACCTCAATCTTAAGACAACTGACTTGCTGAGTCAGAATGGCTCGATCCTCCAAGCTCCATCCTCTCCAGTCTGAGCCAAGTGTATCGTTCTATATCATGCCAAACGCTAGAAATGACTTACCTACTGTATTATTACCCAATCGTCACCGATCTTTTTTCTTTTTACTCGCTTATGGTGTAAAGTAATTTTATCGTCATTATACATAGAAAAGAACATCCAGGAATAGGATGGATGTTCTGCTTTGCAAAAATCTTTTTTTATTTCACCTCGTGTGAGGAGATCACTCACACTAGAGAAGGAGCGAATATTATCATGCATATTATTGATCTTCACTGTGATGCCCTATACAAATTAGCCGAGTCGCACGGCAAGCTTAGTTTTACGGATGCACCCGAGCTAGATACAAATTATAACCGACTACAGGAGGGGGAAGTACGGGTACAGGGCTTTGCTATTTTTGTCGACCCGGACTTGCCTGATCCGGTTCGCTTTCAGAATGCGCTCGATCAAGTACACTACTTTTATGAAGAAGTGCTGGGCAAGCATCCCCATATGGTACATATTACCGAATGGTCAGATATAGCTAGGCTGGAACCGGGTCAGATCGGTGCACTGCTCACACTGGAAGGCGTCGATCCGATCGGCAACGATCTCAAAAAGATGAACATTCTGTATCGACTGGGTGTGCGCTCGGTTGGACTGACGTGGAATTTTGCAAATCTAGCCGCAGATGGTGCGCTGGAAGAGCGTGGTGCGGGACTGACGGCTTTTGGACGTGAGCTGGTTCATGGATTTAACCACAACCGGATACTAACCGATGTGAGCCATCTGTGTGAGCGTGCCTTCTGGGATGTGCTGGAGATTGCGAAGTATCCCTTTGCTTCCCATTCGAATGCACGTGCGATTCTGGATCATCCACGCAATCTCACGGATGAGCAGGCTCGCGCGATGTTCCAGCGTGACGCAATGATTCATGTGGTGTACTGTCCGTATTTTATTAGTGAACAGGAATCTGTGAGCATCGCCGATCTGATTCGGCATATTGATCACTTCTGTGCGCTGGGTGGTGTACAACATATCGGGCTTGGCTCGGATTTTGATGGGATCGCGTATCATGTACAAGAACTTGAGCATGCTGGACAATCGCAACATGTGATTAATGAGCTGCTCAAGCATTATAGTGAGGAGCAGGTGCGTGGGTTCGCGCATGGGAATTTTATGAGGCATCTGCCGCGATGAACGTGAACTAATCACGAATCTGTATATACACTTTCAGACAAAAAGCCCATATTCGTTTTCTGCTCAACGAATATGGGCTTTTTTATATTAATGATTATAGTATGGGGCGAGTTTATTCTCTTGCACCTTCCCAATGTTTAAACTGTCCTCCTTTTTGTATCACATCCTCATTAGGAAAAATCTGCGTCCACTGCCCTACACCACGATCCGTATAGGTGTATGTTTTATCAGGTTCATCCTTGAAAGTTACATACATCGGGAATGTAGGTAGCTTTCCTATTTTAGTATCTATGCTTAAAATGTTGGACGCTTCTACATTTTTTTGGTTAACCAAATAGTCTGTTAAACTTTGTGTTAAGGCGTTGATTTTCAACTGTATTCCTACAAAAGAAATAACAACTACAACTACTAATATCATGATTACCCACCAGCGTTTTTTCATAAAGCTCCTCCTTTTTTGACAGGCTAACGAAGATTAAACTATTCGTTAAGACCATAAAATTAAAATGCCACTCGTCTTATTGGCGAGTGGCAAAAGCAAACCATTTTAAGCAGAAGAAGATCCATTGGAATTCAAACTACTGCAAGTAAAAATATGAGAATATATGTCTAGCTAGATTCGAATTAGTTGTATATTATCCTTTACTACTACCTTCTTAGCTCAAGCCCCAAACTGCGCTGCATGCAGTCGTGCATACGCACCGCCAGCGCGAATCAGTTCATCATGTGCGCCCTGCTCTTCGATGCCTTCAGGTGTAACGACGATGATACGATCGGCATTTTTGATTGTCGCCAGACGGTGTGCAATGATTAGGGTCGTGCGACCGACCGCCAGCTCATTCAGTGATTGCTGGATTGCCGCTTCGGTCTCGGTATCCAGTGCTGAGGTTGCTTCATCCAGAATCAGAATCGGCGGGTTTTTCAGGAACATACGCGCAATCGACAGGCGCTGTTTCTGTCCACCAGACAGCTTGACGCCACGTTCGCCGATGATCGTATCCAGTCCCTCTGGATAGGAATGGATTAACGATTCCAGCTGTGCACGGCGCGCCGCCTGCCAGATCTCATCCTCCGTCGCATCCAGTTTCCCGTACGCAATATTATCGCGAATCGTTCCGTCAAACAGGAACACATCCTGCTGTACGATACCGATCTGTGTGCGTAGCGACGATAGCGTCATATCACGAACATCCATACCATCAATCATAATCTGACCGCTCTGAATATCATAAAAGCGTGGCAATAAGCTACATAGAGTGGTCTTACCCGCACCGGACGGACCTACAAGAGCAACCGTCTCGCCCTGCATAATATCGAGATTGATGCCGTTCAAAATCGGCTCTTTCCCTTCGTAACCGAATGTCACACCACGATAGCTGATGGAACCTTTTAGCGGTGGCGCAGGTACGGCATTAGGAAGGTCATGAATCTCAGTATCGGTATGCAGCAATTCTTCGTAGCGACGAAATCCGGCAATCCCTTTCGGATATGTCTCAATAACGGAGTTGAGCTGCTTGATCGGCGTGAGAAAAACGTTCGACAATAATACAAAGGCGATAAAGTCACCATAGCTCATCCCTCTCTCCAACACGAACCATGTTCCACATACAAGCACGAACAACGATACAAACTTCATCAAAATATAACTAATCGACGAGTTCCATGCCATAATTTTATAAGCGATCAGCTTCGTACGACGAAAACTTCCATTGTCGACTGCAAACTGAGCAATCTCATGATCTTCATTTGCGAAGGCTTGGACAACGCGCATACCACTCACGTTATTTTCGACGCGGGCATTGAAGTTAGCGATATCGCCAAACATTTTGCTGAATGCACGTGACATTTTGCGACCAAAAAAGATCGACAGATAGATCATGAGCGGAATGACAATAAAGGTCAAAATCGCCAGCTCCAGATTCAGACTCGCCATCAGGGCAAAGGCACCGATCAATGTCATCACGGCGATAAATAAATCCTCCGGTCCATGATGGGCAATCTCTCCGATATCCATCAGGTCACTCGTCATGCGGGATACAAGATGACCAGTCTTCGCATTGTCAAAAAAGCGGAAAGGCAGGCGCTGGATATGGTCGAACAGCTTCTTCCGCATATCCGTCTCAATATTAATGCCAAGCTTATGACCCCAGTATGTAACGATATATTGCAAAAATGAACTCAGCAGGAATACGCCAAGTAGACCTAGACACGCCCATAAAATAATCTGCCAATCACCACCTGGCAGTAAATCATCAATCACTCGCTGGACGGCAATCGGAAAAGCCAGCTCCAGCAAACCCGCAAATACCGCACAGCCAAAATCAAGCATAAATAGCTTCTTATATGGCTTGTAATACGCAAAAAAGCGACGTAGCATATGTAATTCCCCCTCTTCTTCCGTAATAAATCCATGCCCTTATGGGACTACATAGCGACATAATTGCTCTCATTCATCCAGGGTGCATGGATTCTGCTCAGGCGCACAACAGCGCTGAATATACAGTCGATTGTGACATCGGACTGTCCATTCAGCGCCGCTTCGGGAATAGTATATCATCTTTATTTTAAATTGAGAACGATTATCAATTAAATTTTTCCCAGCATGTGTGTATCTGCCTGTTTGCTGAATCGTCGCCGCTTTACATGAAGGCGCGAATAAAATAAATCAATGGGACGGCTACGACGTAAAACATCGTAAAGGAAATGCGCTGTGGACGCGGTAGGGTGAGGAGCCCGATTACGATTCCTGCAGTTAATAATGCCATACCGGACAGTACAGCGCCTCTGGTCTGAAATGTTACATACACCGCTACAGCGGCAAGTACAAGCAGCCAGCTTATCCATTTGTAGATAGGTTTGTTTACTAATGTCATGTTCATACACCTCGCTCTGAATAATCAATGCTATTCGATCTTCTGCTGGATGTATTGCTCTGGTATAACGAGCTTGCTTAAGTATGAATGTATAGATCGCTCGCTATCCCTGTAGAATATGCAGTCATTTGTAAAATTAGGTTAGAGCAATGTTAAGCCATACAGAGTCTACTATGTATTTCAACCAATTTAGGTGAGTTCTATCAAAAAATATACATAAAATTTAATTTTGTGGATGGATAACCATTGCCGAATAGAATAAATGGATGTCCTCGGGTGGAGCAACACAAAAAACAGCAGTCGCTTTTATGCGGGCTACTGTTTTTGTGCAAGTGTATATGATGCTTCTTTATGAGTTATTCCCAGGAGTACTTGAAATTCCACTGGGCGCGAAGTTGGTCTAGAATGCGCATGATAGCCAGAGACTCGTCTAGCGGCATAATGTCGCTCTCTAACTTACCTTCTAGGATGAGGCGACCCGCTTCTTCGGCTTCGAAGGCGTAGCCTTCGCATTCGCGGTCGTCGGTGAAGGTTTCGATTTTCTCGCCGTTTACGAATAGAGACGCTTCACGGGTGAATAGGAATTGTGGGATGTGGATATAGCCCTCGGTTCCGTGAATATAGGCTTCGTTAGGTAATAAGAGGCGAATCGAGCCGTTTAAGGTTGCTGAGCGACCGCCGGAATAGCCGAGGATGATGGAAAATTGTTCATCGACGCCCGTTTGCCCAATATGAGCCGTGCTTACTATTTTTTCCGGTTCAGAGCCAAATACCATGGATGCAAACGATACGGGATAGATGCCTGTGTCCAGTAGCGCGCCTCCACCTTGTTCAGCATCGAGCAGACGGTGCTCAGGTTCCCATGGCATACGGAAGCCAAATTCTGCTTTGGTGAGTAGCACTTCGCCGATGCGTCCGTCGCGAATCCACTCTTGCACTTTACGGATTGGTGGCAGGAAGCGTGTCCACATGCCTTCCATCAGGAACAGGTTCTTTTCACGGGCGAGGGTGATCATTTCTTCCAGCTCACCTGCGTTGATCGTAAATGGTTTTTCACACAGCACATGCTTGCCTGCGTGGAGGGCTTTTAATACGTTTTCTTTATGTACCGGGTGCGGAGTGCCTACATAGACTGCATCCAGCTCCGGGTCTGCGAGCATCTCATCATAGTTATCAAAAGCACGGCTCATATTATACTTTTGCACAAATGCTTCTGCGCTCTCCATACTACGAGAACAAGCTGAATGCGCAATACCATTCGTTGTGAAGGGTAGATCCGCGATAAATTTGTTGGAAATCCCGCCCGTTCCGACGGCACCCCATTTGATTTTGCGTTCATTCGTTTGAGTCATTTTACATAACCTCCTGTCAAATTTCATCTAATATGGTGAGTCATAGTGCAGGTAGCACAGGAGTAGATCATGTGTACAGCTTGAGTCCAAATACATCGTAACCGATACTATATATCCCTTCGTATGTACCTGCTCGTTCTGCATACCTACCTTAACTATTTCACCATAATGTCTACATATCAAGCGTAAAGGTTCCAGTCGCATGTGTATAGCACAATTCTGATCGGTTATGTCGTATATTTGAGATTATTCAGAATGCGGTGGATACATGAGAAGAATACCCGCGCAAACTGCAGATGATCATGCAGTCTGGGCGGGTATAACAATAATCGGATCTGATGGTTGATCGGGTTTGTTTTAGCTAGGTTGTCGTGTCTATGGGTATACGATAGATACACAGATAACAGATTCTACGCTCACAGCAGGTTGTATTTCTACACTTCTGCGCGGTCTTTGCCTTTATCTGCTTCGCCGGCATTACGGCTTGCGGCTTCGCGGTTTTGCTGCATTTCCTCTACCGTTTTCACTTTGAGGCGTGTTGTGCTTGTATAATTACGCGTCGGCAGTAAAGGACCTTGTTCCAGATGCTCCTGAGCTGCTTCGATCGCTGCAGTATATTGCGGCAACCACTCTGCACCGGCTACAAGCATTTCGTCGACCATTTGCCAAATTTCCTTGGGATTGCATACAGCTCCCACAAGTGGGTCCATCATAAATGCCTGACGCAGCAATTGATCGTCTCCATGAATAGCGGCTTCAACCGCCAGACGCTGCACAGAGATACTCACATTGCACACCGCGGCAGCACCGAGCGGCAAGGCGCCTACATGTAGCATAGAAATGCCATTGCGATCAACATAACCCGGCGCTTCAATTACCGCATCATCCGGCAGATTCGTAATCACACCGTGATTGATCGTATTAAAATGTCCACGATAGACGCGTCCCGTCTCCAATGCTTCGATAATATACGAACCGTGCTCCTCGCTTCGCTCCTCCGCGACAAAGCGCTTCGGCTCTTCCTTCATCCAGTTCGGAAAATCGGTCTCAAACCAGTTCCGTCCCTCGGTACATACACGTAAGTACCCACCTGTCTCGCCATTGATCCAACTGTTCATGTCGATCCAGTCCCCAATTTCTTCAGGACGCTTGCGATACCATGGGACATACTCGCTCAAATGACCATTGGATTCGGTGCTGTAATAGCCAAATCGACGCAGCATATCAATACGTACCTTCTCGGTACGACTATACTCGGGATGACGCTCGAATGCTTCAAGTAAGCCTTCTGTTAGATCGCGTCCCTGATGAGATGCTTGAATATACCAGGTCTGATGATTGATACCTGCACAGATGATATCCACTTCACTCTTGTCCAGACCGTATACATCGGCAATCTGCTGATGACCATGCTGAACGCCGTGGCAGAGTCCAATCGTACGTACACCACCATATGTATTACATGCCCAGGTCATCATCGCCATCGGATTGGAGTAATTGAGCAACAGCACATCTGGCGCAGACACCTCGCGGATATCTCGGCAAATGTTCATCATTTCCGCAATACCGCGTTGCCCATACATGATCCCGCCGGCGGATAAAGTATCGCCGACACACTGATCCACACCGTACTTCAGCGGAATATCAATATCGGTCGCAAAGGCTTCCAATCCGCCTACACGAATTGTACACAGAACATACTTCGCATCTTGAAGCGCAGCGCGCCGATCGGTTGTCGACTGAATCGTAATATCGAGACCATTTTCCACAATATCTCGCTGACAGAGCTGCGTGACCATATCCAGATTATGCTGTGAAATATCGGTAAAGGCGATCTCGATACCTGCGAACTCTGGTACAGCGAGCAGATCGCGTAACAATCCGCGTGTAAAACCGATGCTACCTGCGCCGATAAATGCTACTTTAAAAGACATAGGAAGAACCCTCCATCATTGGTTATGATTTTGAACATTCGTATAATATGCTCAACTATGCTTGCTACAGAGGCTTGGTAATCCATCTATTCGATGCCGCTCTTATTGCTTGCGTCATACATGTGTAAATGGAGCAAATCAAGCTTATGATCAAGCCTAGCCGATCATATTCGACTGTTTTTATTATACGGGTGACAGAAGGTAAAGCGTTATCAATATCATCACCAGTTCATCATATAGCTGTCCAAAATCCTAACCTCAATATGTAGCGATTACAATCCGAGTAGATCATTTGATGTATGATCCCATTTCGTCCGTCCCATCGCTGCACGATAATCCGCCGGGGTCTGTGAAGTGTGCTTTTTGAAAAGTAGATGAAAATATTGCCGGCTCGATATGCCAACATAATCAGCAATTTCAGCAATCGGAATATCCGTGCTACCGAGTAGCATCATAGCTTTTTCCATGCGTAATGTGGTCAAATAATCGGTTGGTGTCACATCCATATGCTTGCGGAATACGCGGTGCAGATAGCCAGGATGCACATTAACGGCGGCAGCGATCTGTTCCATGCGGATGCTACGATCATAATTTTGGCGCATGAATTCGATGCTTTGCCGTACATAGCGCTCGCTTTGCGACACACGACTTTGCTCATGTTCATGCCATAGTCTGGCGATACGTACCAGTAGCTGCGCAAATAACAACTCGCTCAGCATAGATGTCATGCTGCGCTGATCCAATTCCAGCACCAGCGACTTGAGTGTGTAATACACTTCTTCCGGATCAGATAGCACGATATATGGTTGTGTCTGACTGATCCAGAGAGCCAGATCCGTTTCCTGACGAGCAAGCTGCTGGAGCATCGTAGTCTCTGAGTGCTGCGCTGACGTTTGCTCTGGAAGCTGAAGCTGTAATCCAAATTCCAGATTGAGCATCCGACAGGGTTGCTCGCCTACGATCAAGCGATGTGATACCCCGGCATCAATCACAATAAATTGTCCACGCTGTAGCTCCACCACTTCTGGCTGCACCTTCTGCCCATCACGTCTACGATTATCCAAGGCTGATGATAACAGCTCGATCCGACAGGAGCCCGCAATCATATACATAATTTCAGTTGAATGATGCTGGTGATAATCCATTTCATACTGCCGCCACTGCTTATAATAATAGGCGTAAAATTGAGGACGATAGCCGCTATCTGCCAGTTGACTGCCATATAAGCTAGCGCTGATTACTGGTGGTTCGGAGTTTGCTTCTGTCCATATAGAAGATCGCTGTAGTTGATCATGAGCAGTTGATTCCGGCAGGTCTGATTGTCGGCTTCTCCCTTGACTATAGTCAGATTCTGTTTGCAGCTGAACATGAATATCTGCAGGCTGTGATCGTTTGCTATTCATGACTTCGCCTCCTTCCATCTTCCATAATTTGCAACTTTTTAAATCCTGTTTCGTCCATAGTAATGTAAGCTGTAGTATGGATTTTTACTTTCCAAAATCTCTTTTCCATTTTACACCGTGTGAGCAGATCACTCACACTGTAGTAGTAGAAATATAGACATATCCTAAACGAACTTTTAGAAAAGAAGGTGATGTTATTGAGGTTTAAGAAATCGTGGACGGTAATCGTATTGTCCAGCGCATTGGTGCTATCTCCGCTTGCCTCACATGGGACATATGCAGCTCCCGCCAATGACTACCACTATGAGCTGAGTATTGTTGGCGAGCCAGCGCCTTATGTGGAGCAAGAGAAGGTATACATGCACAATGGCTCTCTGTATGTGAAGCTCAATGATCTGGCAGACCGTTATTGGATTCAGCCTAGCTTCGATGCTAGCGGAACACGTGCTGGGTTCAAGGGTTGGTTAAAAAAGTTCGCTGTACGTAATGGCAGCAAAACCGCAATCGTAGATGGTAAAACAGTAACCATGACCCAAACGGCTTATTTTCAAAAAGAAAAAGGTAGCAAGCAGCTCGTTGTCTACGTTCCATTTCAATTTGCAATCGAAGCATTAGGCGGTACATATACAGGATACAATGCCCAAACCAAAGCAGTAACAGCCAAAAACATGCAGCATCCTCATGTTGTTTACACTACACACCATGGCATCATGTATGGCGTTGATCAAAACGGAGGCGATGTATTCACCTGGGATGGAAAAGGGAAGCCTGTCCATATTCTCTCCCTTGGTCATGATCTAGATTTAGCCGGTATTGATGTGGAGACGACACCAGGTGGATTGTTGCTAATTAGCATAGGTCAATCCTACGGAGAGCCGCATCTGAACAGTGAAATCTATCAGTTCCTGTACAAAAATGGAGCGCTCATTCGTCAAAATCATGCCGATTATCGTCCAGGCGACACGGATCGTATGTACAAATACAAAGGCAACATTATGATGAACGATAGCCATACCTTACGCTTTATCGAAGATGGTAGCGGCAATGTGCTACAAACGATAGATCTAACCAAGCTCGGTAACAAAGGACCTGACCAGCAATATAGCATCGAAGCGATCTACGATGACATTTTATTGATTCGCAATTCCCATGATTTTGAGCTGTCTGTCGCTAATATTCATAGTGGACGTAGCGCGGTGTTATACAAGCAACTCTTATCTGGGAGTGATCGAACAGATGTAGAATGGGCACTTTCCAGTGCAGATCGCTTTATGGGTGGCGATCGACTGACATTCAATAAACGTGTAGGAAACAAGCTCTATTTCACATTCCGTCCGCCCAATGGTGATGCATCACGAACCGTCACGTATGACATCAATCAACTTCAGTAGAACCTATACCATTTTTCAGGAAAGGGAATGATCCTCATGATGAACAAAAAATCCTATGCAGCTCTATTACTCTCTGGCGCATTACTCTTCTCTCCACTAGCAACCCATTCGGCGCAAGCTGCATCCAGCGATAACTACAAATTCCAAATTATTACGAAAACAGATCAGTACTCTAGCGTACTGGAAAGTTCTGCTTCTATGCGTAATGGCACCCTGTATGTAGATTTCAATTATATGGGCAGCATGTATGGACTGACGACTAGCTTTGATGCTACAGGCAAGCGTGCCGGATTCAACGGCTGGAAGAAAAAAATTGGCGTACGCGATGGCAGTAAAACCGCGATTGTAGACGGCAAATTAGTCACGATGAGCAAGCCCGCTTATTTCATAAAAAATAAAGAATCCAAAGAAACCGAAGTGTATCTTCCATTCAAATTTGTAGTCGAAGCGATGGGCGGTACCTATATTGGCTATGACGCCAAAAACAAAGCAGGCCAAGCGACCAACCTGCAAGATTACAATGTTATCACCGCTTCTCATGCTGGTATGACGTATACGGTTGAAAAAAGCGGTGGCAATGTATTTGTCCAGAAGGGCAAAGACATTCCTGTTCAAATCACTACGCTCAAGGGTGATCTAGACGCAGCAGAACTTAACGTTCGCACGACGCCTAAAGGCTTGACCCTGCTAACCGTTAGCAATTCATACGGTGAGCCCCATATTAATAGCGAAACATATCAAGTGCTACTTAAGGATGGCAAGCTTCTTCGTCAAAATCATGCCGATTTCCATTGGGGCAGACCGGATCTGATTGATACGTATAACGGAAATATCCTGATGAACGATAGCAAAAAGCTACGCGTGATTGAAGATGGTACAGGTAACGTGCTGGATACGATTGATCTGCTCGAACTGGGTGGGCTCGGCGCTGATCAACAGTACAATGTAGAAGGAATGGACGATGACATTCTACTTATTCGCAGCGGTCGTAATTATGAGCTCTTACTCGTTGATCGCCATACCAAGCGTAGCATCGCTGTTTATAAAGAAGTATTATCTGCAGCTCAGCAAAAAGAAGTTGAAATGGAACTAGCGGACAGCGGCCCATTCAGTGGCGGCGACCGATTAACTTTTAAAAAGCGTGTCGGGAATCTGCTCTTCTTCAACTTTCAATCGCCAACTGGTGAAGGCCCTAAATCTGTAACCTACGATCTGAGCAAGCTGAGTGGGAAATAAATATACGTAGTCACTAATTTCTTACTTATAAAAAAAGACCTTACGTGCAGATTGCTAGCACATAAGGTCTTTTTTTGAAGCTCAGGCTCTTGGAGTCGTATTCGTTCATCCACATATCGAGTCGAACGATCACGCTATATTTATTTGTTTGGATAAACCAATTTCGGTTATACCGATGTAGCACCCTGTCCACCGTCAATACGGTAGTAAGAGCCTGTGATAAACGAAGCTTTATCCGAAGCGAGGAACACCATCAGATCCGCGATTTCCTCTGCTGTTGCATACCGATTCATCGGTACGCTAGCTTCAAATGCTTTGCGTGCATCGGACTCTTGTCCTGGCATTGCATTGGTTTCGATGGATTTCATCATCGCCGTATCTACGCCAGATGGTGCAACGGCGTTAACACGTACACCGTAGTTAGCCGATTCCAGTGCAGCCGTTTTGTTCAAAGCGATCAGCGCATGCTTGGAAGCAACGTAGGCGCTCATACCTGGCGCGCCGAGCAGACCGCCGTTAGATGCGGTATTCACAATCGCTCCACTCTTTTGCTTTTGCATCACTTGCAGTACATATTTGAGACCGAAGAAAGCCCCCATGACATTCACACCAAATACATTATTGAAGTTCTCAGCGGTCTGATCGACAATGTTAGCGAACTGTCCATTAATCCCTGCATTGTTCACGAACACATCAATACGACCGTATTTCTCTACAGTTGCATCGACATAGCTTTTGACTTCTTGCTCATCCGATACATTGGCTGTGAGCAGCAATATATCATTCGCTTGGATCGACTGTGCCGCATGCTCTAACGGTTCACGCTTCAGATCCACCAGTACCAGCTTGGCACCTTCAGCAGCAAAAGCTTTAGCAGCAGCGATACCGATACCGCCAGCAGCACCTGTAATGAGGACAACTTGATTTTCGAATTGCATGGTATTCCACTCTCCTTTTGATATGTACTAACTTAATACAACAGAGATAATATATCATACTGCAACTGAAATAGCTTTAGTTTAAAATAAAAAATTACCCGAAGATCACATCTATCTTCGGGTAACTCTATCTGATTATGCATCTGTTACTTCGATATCATTTTTGATATCACTACTTCTATTCGCACACCAACAGCTCCGAGCGAATCAACGGAATTCCGGCGGCGTACGACGTGCCACACCACTGGCAATCGCAGCCTCGATCACGCCTTTTCGTACTTCCTGTACGACTTGCTCGTTGAACACACCGGGAATGATATACAGCTCGTTCAGCTCATCTTCCTTCACAACCGATGCGATCGCACGCGCAGCAGCGACTTTCATTTCCTCATTGATCGTTGATGCACGGCAATCCAGTGCACCACGGAAAATGCCTGGGAAGCACAGTACATTGTTAATCTGGTTCGGATAATCACTACGTCCGGTTGCCAGTACACGTACATGTGGCTCGGCAATTTCTGGATCAATCTCCGGATCGGGATTCGCCATGGCAAATACGATACGATCGTCTGCCATGGTGTGCAGATGATCGACGGTGAGCAAGCCTGGGCGGGATACGCCTACGAATACGTCAGCATCACGAATCACTTCGCTCAAACTACCACGTTCCTGTTGTGGATTACTATTCGCTGCAATCCAGTTCCACATCTCATGCGGATATTGTTCATCACGCACAAGTGCGCCTTCTTTATCCACGGCAATCAGATTCTTCGCACCTGCAGATAACAGCATACGCACACAAGCTGCTCCAGCCGCACCGATGCCGAGTACAACAATCTTAGCCGTTTCCAGCTCTTTACCTACGATACGGAGCGCATTCAGCAGACCTGCCAGTACAACCACAGCTGTACCATGCTGGTCGTCATGAAATACGGGAATATCCAGTTCTTCGCTCAATCGACGCTCAATTTCAAAGCAGCGCGGAGAGCTAATATCTTCTAAGTTAATGCCGCCAAAGCCTGGCGCCAGCCATTTAACGGCTTGAATGATCTCTTCTGTATCCTTCGTATTCAGACAGATTGGAAAAGCATCTACTTCACCAAACTGCTTGAACAGCATCGCTTTACCTTCCATAACCGGCATCGCTGCTTCCGGACCGATATCGCCCAGTCCAAGTACAGCTGTACCGTCCGATATAACGGCTACCATATTCCGCTTTACTGTGAGTGAAAAGGCTTTTTGACGATCTTCATGGATCGCCATACATACCTTCGCTACGCCAGGCGTATACACATGTGATAAGTCCTCCCGGTTTTTGACCGGTGATTTGGGTTGTACTTCGATTTTGCCGCCTAGATGTGCAAGAAATGTCCGATCCGATACGTTGACAACCTTGACTCCGGACAGTGCTCCAACCGCTTGAAGCATGCTTTCGCGTACATTTTCCGGCAAATTGATCGTCAAGTCACGCGTTGTGCTTTCTGGACTTGCGTGAATCACGTCAATCGCTACCACGTCACCGCCAGCTTCACCAATCGCGCCGGCTACCTCGCCGAAGCTCACCTGTGTTTTGTCCATTTGTAAACGCATAATCATGCTTGTTCCAAGAGCCATCGTTATACCTCCTGCAAAATTGATCAACACATAACCTGTATGACGAATAATATGTACCTTGATGTAGCGACAGGTTATCCTGAAGCGTTTTTTAAAATAACGCTTACATTGGAAGACGGACTTCATTATAACATAGTTTGTGAGCAAATAAACACAGTCGAATGGTCGGAAATGGGCGATTTGTGGCTACCGTTTACTTGGCTGTAATAGCTTACGGAATGCTCCTTTCCCCGAATGTATCAGAGCAATAGCAGCTAGCATGCTTAGTATGTAGTCACTCCTTATTCCCCACCCACGGTTGTACCCATTCCTCTACATATTGCAGAAATCGCTGCGTCGCAGGGGATGCCTTACTTCTAGACTGCACAGCAAGTCCGAGCGAACGAAAAGCAGGCTGTTCTAATTCCAGCATACCCGCGTTATGATCGCGTCCCTGTAGCACAAGCTCTGGCAAAATGCTGATACCCAGTCCATTCTCTACCATCGCAATGATTGCATAATCATCACCCAGTACAAAATGCACATCCGGCACGATACCGGTATGCTCCAGCACCCGCCTCACATCATAATCCGAGCCTTCACGCGGCATAATGAAGGCTTCTTCCGCTAAATGCTCCAGTGGAAAATGAGGCTCATGCCGCAGGGGATGATCCGGTGGCACAATGACCAGCATCCGATCCTGACGCAGCGGTACAATCTCAAACTGTTCTCTCGCTGGCAAGGTCATGAACCCGCAATCAATCTCACCTTCAGCTAGCCAATCTTCAATCTCCTCATAATCGCCTTCCATCAATCGGAAGCTAATCCCCGGATAATCCTGCTGAAAATTTTTGATCATCCCGGGTAACCAGTGTACAGACACACTCGTAAATGTACCGATCCGAATCACACCCGCGGTCAAGCCATGAATCGACGATACGACCTGCTTGAGCTGTTCATTCCAGTTTACCGTTTCACGCATCGGCGCCAGCACTTGCTCTCCGTTGACAGTTAGCCGTACGCCGGAACGATCACGAAGGAGTAGTGGGAATCCGAACTCTCGCTCCAATCCATGAATGATATGACTGACACCGGATTGCGTGAATCCAAGCACCTCGGCTGCTCTAGTCAGACTGCCCAGTTCCACCACTTTGAGCAATACTTCATACTTGTGAATACTCAATCTATGCACACTCCCCATTGCTCATTTATTGATCTCTCTTTACATTACATTTTCTCATGCATCCTATTACAAACATTCAATATTCTTGTATCTATAATGTACTATACTGATTGCATGATCTCGTTACTAGTCGGAATTTCAAGCATACCTGTAGCGGCAGACAAGATACGATGTTAAAAGGATGGATTGAACATGAAACAATCACGAGCCGACCTGTTGATTTTCACGGTCACGCTCTGCTGGGGTTCCTCGTATTTATTTATGAAAATGGGAATGGACTCGCTCAGCCCCTATAATCTGATCGCTTTACGCTTCGGATTGGCTTTTATTTTGACCGCGTTACTCTTCTATCGTCAGCTACGGCATTTGGACTGGCGCACGACCGGCTATGGTGCGCTGCTCGGACTATGCCTGTTTGGTGTGTTTGCCTTTATTATGTTCGGTCTGCAAACAACCTCGACCTCTAATGCAGGCTTTCTCGTCAGCTTAACCGTTATTTTTGTGCCGATTCTGTACTGGGTGATCTTCCGCCGTAAGATGGCGGGACGTCAGGCGATTGGCGTCCTGCTGGCGGTGCTAGGTATTGGTCTGCTCACGCTAAACGGACAGCTCGCAATTCATCCAGGTGATGCGCTGTGCATTCTGGCAGCGATCTGTTATGCGGGCTATATTTTGATTACGGGCGCGGCGGCAAGGTTGACAAGAAGCACGCTGAATCTGGGCATTATGCAGCTTGGTTTTGCCGGGCTATATGGCTTGATCTTCTCGTTCATTTTCGAAACGCCTGCCTTGCCACATACCAGCGATGGCTGGATTGCTGTGCTTGCATTAAGCGTCGTCTGTAGTGCATTTGGCTTTGTCGTACAGCCGATTGCGCAAAAGTATACGACACCGACGCGCACGGGATTGATCTTTTCGCTAGAGCCTGTATTCGCGGCACTATTCGCGTACTGGTTCGAGCATGAGGTAATGTCGGTCAAAGGATATATTGGTGCGGCGCTTGTGTTAGCAGGTGTCGTGGTATCGGAATGGAAGCTTAAACCTAGAGCTAAAAAGCGTATGAGAACGCCGCAAGAAGTACCTAAGGTTTCACCGTTGTGATTGTGTACCGATGGAAAGTTGGAATATATGTATAAAATATAATGAAGCCGCTGTGTTTCCCATCTAGATCAAAGGGGATACAGCGGCTTCATTATTGTGATGTCTATTATGTTAAAGTTGCGATTATTGTAGAGCAGTAATGCTATTCTGTGCAATTGTAGTCTTAAGTCTATTGATAACCCTAAGGTATCAGGAGCTCATTAATATGGTTGTTTGTTTCCATACTATCAGTACAATTTGCCAACTGCCTCTGCGTGAAATGGCTTCAGCTCATCCAATCGGCCATCATGAATTTTGGCTGCCCATTCGGGATCAGCGAGCAGAGCACGACCAACAGCAATTAGATCGAATTCGCGATTTTGCAGTCGTTCTGTTAGAACGCTGACACTACCCTGCTGCTCCGCATCAGCACCGGAGGCGAAAAACTCGGTAAAGTCCTGCTTTAAGCCAACTGAACCCACAGTAATAACAGCTTTGCCTGTGATTTGTTTTGCCCATCCTGCCAGACTAAGCGGTGAACCGTCAAATGCGAGCTCCCAGAAACGACGTGTCGACGCATGGAAAATATCTACGCCTGCCTCTGCCAACGGCTTTAATAGCTCAGCTAGTTCTTCCGCATCGTTTGCCAGCTTCGCCGTATATACAGGATATTTCCATTGTGAGAATCGGAACACGATGGGGAAATCTGGACCGACCGCACGGCGGCATGCTTCCACCACTTCTACTGCAAAACGAACACGGTTGGCGATACTACCACCATACTCATCTGACCGCTGATTGGTCGTTTCCCATAGGAACTGGTCGATCAAGTAACCGTGCGCACCATGGAGCTCAATACCGTCAAAGCCAATTTGCTGCGCCTGTAGCGCTGCATCCGCAAACGCCTGTACCACATCCCGAATCTGCTGTATCGTCATTGCCTCTCCTTTGATCTCGCCGTACACATCCACACCGGATGGGCCGATCGACGGAGCTGCACCTTCTGGCTGCGGGAAATTTTCACGTGCGATACCGGCATGAATCAGCTGCGGCATGATTTTGCCACCGACACGATGTACCTCATCCACGACATGTTTCCACCCAGCCCGTGCAGACTCGCTATCAAAATGAGGACTGTTTGCCGGATCTTGATTGGCAGAAGGATGCGAAATAGATACATTTTCGGTGATAATCAGACCCACCTGCTGCTCAGCACGGCGGCGGTAATAATCCGCCACTTCTGGACCAGGTACACCATTTGGCGAAAACCCACGTGCCATAGGCGCCATCACAATTCGGCTAGCTAGCTTTAGTTTGCCTAACGTAAACGATTCGAATAAAGGTTCTACAACCTGTTGTTGATTGGATTGCACATTATTTTCGGTATTATTCATATTTATCGTAACCTCCAATGATATTTTCGGTTATACTGTATTCGTTACCTTTAAGAAATAAATATATAAAAGTAAGCTTTAGTGTAAAGCAATTCCTTCTCCGGTGCATGCTGCCGGATGGGATATATGCCTGATTGTACAAGGCGGTCACAACGGATACAACCAACAAAATTCGGAATGTGTCGTTTAAGTTGCACATCCGCTAATCTGTCATTTACAGCTCAAATTGTTCATTTCGAGCTCACTTCACTCATTTTAATAGCTACGGCTACAGGAGGTATGTATCATGTCCATTTCTGTTAAACCCAATCCGCATGATCCGCGTGTGATCCGTACACGCCAGTTGATTCATCAGGCTTTTGTCGAGCTGCTGCGAACGAAAGAATTCCATGAGATGACGGTTAGCGATATTACACGTCATGCCACGATCAATCGGGTTACCTTTTATACTCATTATGCTGATAAATATGAACTGTTAGATCATATGATCTCCACCCAGCTGATCCAGCTGCTCTACAAAGGCATTGATCCAAAGCAGGCTCTGACTTCCGAAGCACTGACTACCTTGATCTGTGCACTATGTCAATTTCATGAGTATTCTGGCACCGAGTGTCCAAAAAATATCGCTTCGCTTCGTTCACTTGTAGAAACGAATATGAAGCTTCAGCTTCAGCAATATATGTTGGAACAATTAACTATTCAACTGCCGGGGCACGATACTGCACAGTTGCTGACACTGTCTACTATGATTAGCTGGTCACTGTATGGTGCAACCCTACAATGGAATAGCGAAAAGAAAGACACACGCGATACCCCACTTCAACTGGCAGAACGAATGACTCCCATGCTGCAAAGCTGGATTGATATGGAGCAAGCTTCTATTGTATCTGTATAAGTATGGGCAAACGTAATCGTATAATCACTGTCTAACGAGAACGCAACAAAGGGCTGTGTGGACACAGCCCTTTGAAATGTGTAACTGATATAGAGTCGGCCAAATGAGGACTGCCTGCGGAATAGACTGTACTTTCAAATGTTCGCATCTGGATCTATGCATTCACAAAATCTTTTACCGCAAAGATAGCCGGAAAATCGTTCATATGCCGATGCATCTGGTAAACTAACTCGTCTACTTCAAGTACGATATCCAGCTTCATGCTGCGGTTGATCTCATCCATCGTTTGATACAACAGATCAATCTCCTTTGGCTCTAAACCGTCTAGACGGAAGTAGCACAGCGATACATGAGGCAAATACATGCTCCGTTCAGGCGATAACTCTCGGATTCGTTCATACACGTCCATCAGCAGTGCGTAATCCTCGGCAGCTTCCGGTGCATATTTGATACTGACCACATCACGGGCATTCGTACTGACGCCAAGCGCTCGCATCGCAATATGACGACCAGCGTAACGCTGGGCAATCTCGCGAAAAGTCTGTTCCAGCTGTGGTTCACAGCTGCGCATACGTTGCCTTACCGTCTCCGCGCCTCCGGTCGTGTTACGTTCATTCCCCAGTGCATGAATAGTCAGATGAAACGTTTCTGGCAACAGTGCGACCAACCGATGCGGTATTCGCTCCAGCAACATATGCTGTGCCTGCTCGCAACGTAACCGATCTGAATTATGGAGCGGAATGACTGTTGTGTATCCGAAAAAGTTATTCATCGTTCCATCTTCTTTGATTTTGGCTGCTAGCCCATCCGAACCCTTCCACTGCTGTGGTTTGTTATGCATCTGTTCCTGCCATTGACGCTCCAGTTGACTGACAAAGTGCATATGGTGAATTTGTATATTGTGCATCGTTAGTGTCCACCTTTCTGACGTAATGCTGAATAATATCGCTCTAGCATAACGAATCAGCACCAACTCCCGTTCAAATTCGATCGTGATTTGTGTAAAATGTGTTGATTTACGGAAGAGTATGTGGAGCAAATATGCAAAAAACCTGCCGTGCCCAGAGATGGGCAGACAGGCTTTTGAGGTTTACGCTACAATGAAATACTGCCGTATAGTTCAGACAGATGGGATACAGATAAAGAGATCATTTTAAAATGCAGGTACAGCGATATCCGCATAATTATCTTGCAGGAACTTTTTCACTTCTGGGCCTGCTAGATGCTCTTTCAGCTTCTGGATCGGCTCAGCGTCCTTGTTATCTTCACGTGCTACAAGTGTAATCGCAAAGGTCGAATCGTCTTTTTCTGTTACCAGCGCATCCTTAACTGGCGTCAGATTCAGCGGTTTTGCATAAGCAGGTGTCATCGCTACAAGATCCGCTTCGTCATACATACGTGCCAGCATGAGTAGATCTACTTCCTTGAAGCTGTAGTTTTTCGGATTCGAAGTGATATCTGCCTGTGTGGCGTTCAAGCCTACACCATCTTTGAGCGTAATCATACCCGCTTGTGCGAGCATCTGCAGGGAACGACCGATATTGGATGGATCGTTCGCAATGGCGATTACTGCGCCGTCTGGCAGTTCGTCGATACTTTTATACTTTTTAGAATAGGCGCCATAGATCGCATCGTATACCGGTTGAACCGCAACCAGATTCGCGCCTTTACTTTCATTATATTGCTTCATGTATGGCACATGCTGGAAGAAGTTCGCATCCACTTCCTTGTTAGCAAGTGCATCGTTAGGCTGTACATTATCGGACAGCACAATTACTTCCAGGTTGATGCCGTCCTTTTTCAGCAGAGGTTTTACGATGTCCAGCATATCGGTCATTGGTGGGATCAGGCTGGCTACTTTGAGCGTTGTTTCGCCGCTGGTTGTTGCTGTATTGTCTGTAGTTCCCGATGTAGCACTAGAATCGGATGTTGTTTTGCCTCCACATGCTGATAGCAGCAGTGTTATCGCGATAAGCAGCATCCATAATGTATATTTGTTTTTCATATTGTTCCTCCGTTAGTTAAGTTCAGTCGTATCATTCATGTACAGCAGTACGGATATTTTGCTTTGCAAAAATCCCTTTTTCATTTCACCTCGCGTTTATACTACCAAACGCTGGACTGTTGGATTGTGTC
>JAAIGF010061471.1_pt1 | contig 27160 bp, 33 predicted proteins | sample 6487441 | NCBI WGS metagenome assembly JAAIGF01 (sample SAMN13974129, study PRJNA590717) | phyllosphere metagenome | biome: pepper field; feature: multiple bacterial spot infested pepper fields; material: pepper leaves; isolation source: leaves from pepper fields | host: Capsicum annuum ... | reverse complement strand
TTCAACGAACGGATATAAAGAACAGTCAACGTCACCACTACGATCAGAATAGCGGCACCAATCAAATATTTTTGTATTTTCGCTAACATAATGGGAACCTCTGAATACTACATTCGTATTTATCTGTTGACAAAATTAGAAAAAATGGTACTAAGAAAGAAATGAAAGGAGACAAGTATGATTGTTCCGTTAAAGGTTCTTGCCGTTTTGATGATCATCGGGAATGTCATTTCCGCGATCTGGTTCAACGTACCCTTTGACCTGAACAATGCATATTGGTGGTTCGCCCTATATGCATTCATTCTTGCACTCCTTGCCGCTGGCCTCGTTCGATGGATTGCGTTTCTTACGCACTCGATTTTTCTTCTGCTCGTTTCGAACGCTATTCCGCTTGGCCAGATTTACGCGGTTCATCACGGTGCTTCTTTTTCTCATTCGCAGTTCTTGCCAACCGGTAAGTTCTTTAGCCGACCTTCGGACCTTGGCGTTGAACTTTCTGTTTCCAAAGACGGCGACGTTTGGGGTACCGTTTTCAATCGCACCGACTCGCTCGTAAAAATCGCTTGGGTAAAGTGCTCGCTTGGTTACGAGTCTGGAAAGCGCGTAAACATTACCAGCGACCAAAGCGTTAGCGGCGAATTGGGTAACGCCTTTATCATCAACGGCTATCCCCGTAAGGTTAAGCTCGTTCACCGTAACGATATCGAACTATACAAGGTTAACCCAAACCTTACTTCTTGCGAGATTTCGAGAACGCGTACATTCCCGCACGAAAATCTTCCGGTTACGGTCAAGACAATCGAGACCGGTCTCGGCGTTCTTCCGGTTATCAGCATCACCAACAATGGCACAACGCCTTTGAACAATATGATTGGTCTTTGCAAGACGAATGAAGGAAAGCTTTTCCAAAGCCGCCCTATCGAAGTCGAAACTATTCTTGCCCGCGACAATCCAGACCTAGAACCGGGACAGACTCGCCTCTATAATCTTGAAAAGAACATTGATTTTCTGGTATCCTGCAAAATTATATCAGAGAATATTAAAGAGGAATAAGATGCAAATTTTTTGCGACCTAGACGGAGTTAAGGCGGATTTCGCCGGACATTATATGACCTTGTTCGGTGAAGATTGCGAAAAGGTTCCCGACGACCTTATGTGGGCAAACATCGCGACTGTACCTACCTTTTGGACCGATCTTCCTCTTATGAAGGATTGGCATATCCTTTGGGATTATATCAAGCCGCATAACCCGATCTTTCTTACCGGTTGTCCTTCGTCGGCTTTTGAAAAAGCTGATATTGGGAAGCGTCAATATGTCCGTAAATACTCAGGCGAGTACCACGTCATTACGTGCCTTAGCAAACATAAGCAAAATCATATGTTTGAACAGGGCGATATCCTGATCGATGACCTGAAGCGAAATATCGCAAGATGGGAAAAGGCGGGCGGTGTTGGTATCTTGCATACAAGCGCGGAGAGAACGATTTCTCAGCTTAAAAAGATTATCGGATAACGCCAAGGAAGTTTAGGAATACCTAAAATGTGGAAGCCGCACCAAATCGGAAAAGTTCGTTTCAATTTGATGGCCGTGGGCGGCTACCAACCTTTCGGGGATTCTCTCATAGTAGATGCGGACGGAGTTCGTTATACATTCAACCCCGAAGATATGTCCTCATTGGAAACCGAACTGGCTAGACTTGACGGCGCGATTGCGGCCATCGTGGCGGAACAAAAAGAAGCAGCGGGAGCCGCTGCTAATTCCGGTAATTAATCCTCAGCGCGCGGTTCGGTACGAAGCATAATCTCCAAACGCCGTGGAGTAAGTTCATATACGCCTTCGTGACGATAGATAGTAAACTGCCAATCATTAAGCGTAATACCGATAAGCGTTTTCAAAGACTCAAGGATTTTCTTGATCTTGATAAGCGCTTCAGGGTTTCTAGCGATTTCCACAAAGACCATATAGAACCCATCATCTGTAGCCGTTCCGTCAAATTCAGTATCAAGGATACCGACCGAGCTTTTCTGGATAAAACGGTTCAAGTCTTTCGCCGGATCTTCGTCGCGAACGTAGAACCCTAGAACAATAGCGTCGTCTTCAATCTTAGACGTATATTCATCAATCGAAACCATCGGAACGACAAGGTTTAGCAAATCCTGCGCAATCAAACCTTCAAATAATTGTTCGTATCTCATAGTTCTTCCTCGCCATCCATTGGATCGTCTTCGGAGCTAAGGTTCTCTTCATCGACGTTCTCGTCGCGCGCATCCGAAACATCTTCGATATCCATAAGGCGATCATAGAGTTCCAAATCGTCGTCATCGAGTTCTTCAATGAATTTACGCGGAACCTTGATACCTACTAGCCATACCTCATTTTCCTCAAATTCAGGTCGAGCCGCTGGTCCGGTCTTCAAGTCGCTTTCCTTGCGCTGCTTGACAACCTGTTCCTTACGGAAAGCTTTCTTATAAACGACTTCTGCGCCGTGCTTGATCAGACGTGCGCCGCCTTCTGGATCCGGCATTTGGTCAATTGGGAAGAGGATAGTCATATCAACCCAATACCGGGCAACGTTCGGACCGTCCACAATTTCCCCGTCAATCCAGTTCTCAAAAACATAGATATCCAAGTTATCCATAAAGTCCTCGATTTGGATAGCGATATCCAAAAGATTCGAGTTCTTATATAGTCGGGTGATGAATTGTTCAGACATAACTATACCTAAAAAGATTATAACAATATTTATAGGTTTTTGAGTAAATAAATATAGAAAAATCTACGGTGTGGTTCCGAAATGCTTCTATCCGATCTATTCGAAGACGTTTCCGCTTACGACGTTAAGCGCGTTGAAGCGGCACTAGACCGTTTCGTATACCAGCCTGAAGAAAAGGTTAAGACCCGCCAACCGGTTCTCGACGTTGATCTACCGGTGAAATCAGCGCACTTCTTTCAGCGCCTTAATCAGCGCAAAGAACTAGCAAAAATCGACTTGGGCCAGATCTACAATATGCTCAAAAGAGCAAAAACTGATCCTTCAATGGGATATTCCCAAATTCTAGATATGCTCGCAAAGGAAGACGATCCTAGAGCAACAATCGTTATCCAAGACGAAGACGATCTGCAGGTTCCCGTAATCATTCACGCGAACCCCGAATGCGAAACCTGCACGGACGGAAACCCTGTTTGCAAAACGAAAACCGGGACAGCACCACGTAATATGATGACCGCCAAAACAATCTACCGCAAAGGCGTAGACGATTAAGGCTTGCTCAATTCTGCGATCATTTGATAAGTCTTGTTGGCAACGCGGGGCATACCTGCAATAGCGCTAGTCTCGATAAGAGGTTCGCCCAAAATCAACGATAGCTCGAAACAGATATTCGATACGTGATTGACATTGAAGTTCAAAACTTCTTCCCCTGTTGCACCCGGATGCAAAGCCGCCGCCGCGACCTTCTTGTCCTTGATAGTATAATATTTCGAATTACCAGCAATGCTGCAGGCCAGACGCTGCGTTTCAATCGATTGCGTCGTTAGATCAATCTGGTTCTTAAACAATGGAATAAAGATACCGCAAATGTGCTGCCATTGCTCTTGAAAGATTTTCACCGCCTCTTCATCATTAAAGATGGCCGTTACACCATCGTTAGATGCTACCGCCTCGGCTTGCTTCGCGGCTTCGAACTTCGCCGTAAGAGTTTCCACCGTGGCTTCTAACGTAGCCTTTCGAATTTCGTAATTCTTAACCGCGTCTTTGTGGGCTTCTTGTATCGCACGGCGAGCCTCATTGGTCTTCTCAAGAGCTTCCGGGTAGATAAGGATCGCGTAGTCGAAAAGCTGGTTGAATTGTTCTACAAGATCGCCACGTTCGGGATCCGCGACAATCGCTTCCATAAGATGGGTTAGCTGCGTCGCATCGATATCAACCGCTTGCGCCAATGCAGCATATGGGTTGTACCCGTATCGCGTGGGCCTATCGTAGTCGAGGACTGGCGGGCGGATACTGTTTAGCTGCGATTTCGCATTCTTCAATGCTCGCTCTTCAATGACAATCTTCTTGAGGCGATTTACCTCATTTAGAATACCCATCACGTTACCCATAACGTCCGACATAAAAAATCCTCGCAAATTGCTTTACGAGGACTTTATCTTTTGATTGTTTTGATGTCAATTGTTAAACATCAAAATCCTTATACATATTAAGGACGTCTTTGATAACCTTGTGGCGCTGAACGTCTTTTCCAGTGAACTCAACAACCTCGATTGAAGTAGGGTTGTGTTCTGCAAAACGTTTTACGAAGTCGGATAGACCATTCTGCTTGCTTCTATCGGATTGCTTCAAGTCGCCGGTAATAACCATTTTGGAATTTTCGCCAATACGGGTAAGAGCAGAAAGCATCGAGGAAATGGTCGTGTTCTGAGCCTCATCTAGAATGATGAAACTGTCTTTAAAAGTACGACCGCGAATGAACGCAATCGGCACCATTTCCAAAACGCCAGACTCAATCATAGCTACGACTTCGCCCTTGCTATAGTGCTCATAAAACACGTCAAGAACGGCCAACATCCAAGGGGACATCTTTGCTACGATATCACCGGGAAGGAAACCAATATCAGTGTCATCAACTGCAACGTTTGGGCGCGAAATGACAATCTTCTTCACCTTACCTGCCTTGAGTGCCTTGATAGCAGAATGAGTAGCAAGCATCGTTTTACCAGTACCAGCGGCACCCACGGCGAAAACGAGATATTTGTGAGGATTTTCAATAGCGGCAAGAAGATGTTCTTGGCTTACGTTACGGGGAACGATTTCAACTGGCTTGCGACGCTCTGTTCTTTGATTAGAACGGTCGAATTCAATAATATTGGATGTTTTGCCCGCGTAAGGTTTATTTCTATCCTGACGTGGGTTAGGTCGTGATGCGCGTTTTGCTCTCTTAGCCAAATTAGCCTCCAATAGAAGAGTTTCTGCTCACACAAATATTTATCTCTTTCTAAAGGCGGTTTCGGTATTAACCCCTTGTTTTTACAAAAGTTTCATAAAAGAAAAAAGGCTCCGAAGAGCCTTTAATCAACCGATCCAATTGGGCAGTGTACAACCGTCTTCAAGGATACAATGATAGATTTCTTTCCAATTCTTTGCCCGGATAAGACCCTTGTCTGAAGCATTATAATAATGATCCATAAGAACAGCCGTATGACCGGTGGATTGGCCTTCATAGGCGTGTGAAATGCTATCTTCGAACCAGTATGTTGGACGGTACTTGCTAAGGTGTTCGACCTTGCTTGTACGAATTCCAACGCAATGAAGGTCTGCGATGGCGTCGCCAAAATGCGCCTTTAGGTTTGCAAGGCGGGTGTTATGCGTCCATTCGTCGTCCTTACAGGCGGAAATGGCGACAAACCTATGGCCGGTAGAATAAAGCTTTTCAACATATTCGACCGCGTCTGCGTAGGGCTTCAAAGTTCCGAAATACTCGGAAGAATTGAAAGCTTCGATGCTTGCGCGAGTTTCTTCGTGTGTAACGCCTAGCCAGTCTTCAATGTTCAAGGAGTTGCTTTTGTCCTTGTCTGGAAGGCCATTTGGAAAATAGTGCGGATTGTTCCACATCCATTCAACATACGCGTCTTTCCATTCGAGTAGGACTCCGTCAACGTCCGTAAGAAGAATCTTACCCATTAATTTCTCCAAATGTCTTTTTGAGATGTTCCATATTTTCGGGAGCTTGTTCGCCCCACTTTACAAGCGTCTTCGTAATCAGATGCTGATACTGTTGAACGTAGTATTTGAATGTTTCGGTGCTTGCCTTTTCGAAACGATCTTTGACAACCTTTGCGCCAAGGATGTCGATAACGACGGAAGCTTCGGTCATATCGCGGGTCTTCAAGCGTTCGGTTACGACAACGTTCTCACTGATTGCCTGCTTGTCTTCGTAGTTGCCCTTATGGATATGGCGAATAACGAGATAAAGTGTCTTATTTTTCATTATGGATTTCCAATCTGTGAAAGCTTGATAATGCAAGCGGATAGGGCGATTTCTGGATCAAACGATATTGCGTGGTCGCGAGCGCCGTCCGCAATTGCCAACATAGCCATACTTTGTGATACGTCGTCGGATCCAACAATATCAAGATTTTTCTTCAAAAACCGATAAACGTCTTCGAATTGGCCATCCTTGATATTTGCGCAAAGATACTTTCTTGCCGCAACGTGATCGCCGCGAACAAACATTTTGTAAAATTCCGTAATATAATCAAGGGTTACTTCGGTGTCCGTTTCGAATTGGTGTAGCTTTTTCGAACGGGTATTTTGCTGGATAATGTTGATGCATTTACGCAGGTCGGGCTTGGTCTTTTCGACATAGATCATTACGTCGTCAATTTCGAACTCAACCTCTTCGGCTATCAAAACCTCGAGGATACGCGTAAGGAAACCTTCGTCATCCAAACCGTCGAGGTGGAAAGATTGCGTACGGGAATGAACAGCCGGGATAATCTTTTGCGGATAGTTTGCCGTTAGAATGAAGCGGCAAGTATCGGAGTGGGTTTCCATTTCGGCGCGGAGTGCCTTTTGGGCGGCTGGCGAAAAGCCGTCGACTTCGTCAAGGATAACGACCTTGAAGGATCCCCAAGGATATGTGGAACAAAAGTTTGTAATACTGTTACGAACTTCGTCAATACCGCTATTCCGCGAAGCGTTGATATAAAGGATATCACCCTTTTCAACTTCGAATTCGTTACAAAGGATATAAGCAAGGGTAGTCTTACCTGTACCTTGAACGCCGGTTAGAAGAAGATGGGGGAACGGGATGCGCTTTCCTTCAGGATTGGCAATCCATTCTTGTACCGTTTCCTTCATCGTATCGTTTTTGAAGACGTAGCCGTCGATACCGGAAGGGCGGTACTTTTCAACCCACAAGTCGTTCTTATCAACCATTTTCGTTTATGCCTTTAGTGATTTGCTTATGGTTAATTTCTACCCGACCGTAGCCCAAACATTCAATTTAATTTCGTCGTTTTTTAATAAAAAAGTTTTTGTTGACATTTATGTGGCTTCGGATAAAACCGAAAGACAAATTAATTATAGGAGGTATCGTTGGCCGCTGTTTATAAAATCCTTGACGGATCGTTTTCCCTTGACAAGGACCGTTCAGTTAGTGTCGCAACAATGAAAGAAGGCGATCTTTCTTCCGTTAAGTTCCTGAAGGGCAAGCTTTCGGACCTAACCGGATATCCAGACGACCTTCCGCTTTCGGATGTCTTTTCCGCCGAACGCGAGAAGCTTGAAGCGGGCGACCCTACAGCCAAGCTTATGTTCGTAGACATCTAATGGCATACGAACTTTCGAAGGACGAGGAAATATTCGTTAAGCGAATGGTTCCTCACGTCGAAGCCGGTATGACATTCGAAGAAGCGGCGCAAGCCGTTATCGAAGATGACCAGCGCATTTTCAATGCCTTTGTCGACAAATCGACAACCGGAGACGTGATGGCGGAAGCTATTACAAGCGCGGTGTATCATTCGTTAAGGAAGAAATGATGACTGAACGTAACGAACCGCGCGGTTTTACTCGTGCAATAGCGGAAACGGTAAACGATTCCAGCTTAACGGCCACCTTGAAGAAGGCGGAAGAAAAATTCGATATCGAAACTGGTGTTCGTTTCAAAGACGACGGGCAGTATATGGTCTCGGTATTGTTCTATCCGAAGGTCCGTTTCTTCATTCAAAAGATGGACCCGAAAGATTATACCCTTGGCGAAGCGCGCGAGCTAACCAAGGAAGAATACGACCAAACACACGGTTTGCGTTTGTAAAGGAAAAGGCGGGTTTCCCCGCCTTTTTTATACGTCCTTCGTATTAACTAGCCAATCCTTCGGCTTTTCATCCGCTACCAGCAGGATACCGTTTGGATCGATACGATTGATACGGAAGTCGCCCTTTTCGGTCTTGATATTGTAACCGTAAGTCCAACGACCGTGGTCTACCAAGATACATTCGCCGGGAGTAAGATAATCGATGTTCTTACCAACCTTATATACCCGCGCCCAACGAGGATGGATACCGCGTGTGATACCGTCGTCGTCGGCAATGATAATCCCGCCTTGCGAAATATATTCTCCCTTATCGAGATCGTAAGCAAGGATTTGATTGGAAAGCGGTTCGACGTCGCATTCCAGATAATCGTGCATCATTTGCATTGATTATTCTCCGTCGTTGTCTTCAATAAGCTTTCTACGGCCTGTAGAAGGCTTCTGTACTTCTTCGGCAGGGGCAGGCGCGGTAGCTGCCTTTGGAGCCGCAGCGGCTTCCTTAACCTTCTGTGCCTTTTCAAGGGCCTGCTTGTACGCTTCTTCTGGAGAAATGAATTCGTCCGGCATAACGACGTTGGTATCGCGCTTGACTTCGCCTTCTAGCTGGCGATTGTATTCTTCTTCGATATCCTTTCGGTGCTTACGGACAACGCCGCCTTGGCCGAGAATATCGCCACGGGCGTTGAGCCTTGCGCCTGAGCCTGTTACCGCGACCGCGTCTTGATTGCGGGCAATCAAGGCATCCATATCGATAGGAACGCCCTTAAAAGATCTATATTTAACCACTTTGTTGGTCTCCGATTTATTTTTATATTTATTCTAGAAATTCTGAGAAATCTAAACCGTATTTCAACGAGTTAACCCGATGAACACCCATAAGGTACAAAACGAAGCTGCTTACGCTACTTCCACGGCCAACGCCGTAAACGATTTCGTTTTTCCTAAAGTGATCAAAGAGATATTTCAACAACCTGAGAACATCTAAAAGTTCGTACTTTTCGAATATATCAAATTCTTGTAAAATTCTCAATTTCTCTGTTTCGTTATTTGCCTTATCCAAAACATATTGTTTGATATCACAGCTTAGATATTCTTCCGGCATATACCAGATAGATTGCCTAGCCTTATCCATCGTTTGGAAATCATACTCAATCGGTTCATACGCCTCGAGCGGCGGCATATCCCCGTATGTTTGTACGGCGGCATTATACGCGTCCAGATCTTCAGATTGAATGATTCGGAATTGCTCGATGTCAATTCCTTCCAATAGCATTTCATATGCTTGGTCAGCGGTGATTATAACTTCACCGTAATCGTCAACAATGCGATTTTTTAGTTCCAACATAGTTACGTTTCCTTTAACTATGTTTTTATATCGCGCCGTGGTCAAAAATGTCAAAATGTAATCTGGCCAGATTATCAATCATAAGAACGAAAAGCGTTTCGGATGTGAGCAGAAAGGTTATCTTAGTCCTTATGATTGTATTTATGTCTTAAAGTTACAGGAAATACAATTAAAACCTTATTTCTTGTAATTTTTCTGAAAAGCTTTTGGTATGGTAATACCGGTATCAACAGCACCCTCTTCCGCCGATTTACGTTGGAAGCGATTCTTTTTCTTAGGTTCGTTGGATTTAAGCTTGTCGGGATGAGAATAGATTGGTTCAGAAAGCTTTTGATTAAATTCTTTCATAAACTCAGCAGTAGCTCGCTCGGTTAGTTCCATCTGAATCATATCATATTGATTTTCCATTGCTTCTAAGATTGCGTCGGAAACCATCGCCATTCTGGCGTGATACATTTTCTTGGTAAGAAGGGAACGCTTCTCTTCTAGTTCCTCTACGGACAAAGCGGCAAGCTGTTCAAATAAGTTCATAGGAAAAATCCTCCGATTTTAGATATTTATCGGAGGATTTAATTATTTTAGAGATCGCCTTCGGCGCGTACTTCGGAATGCTGGATAGAGAACTTGCCACCCGGATAACGAGCTTCAAGCTTGCGAACATTCTCGTTGATGACTTCGTACGGATCTTCGCCAATGGCGGCGCAAGCAGTCACCCAATAGAAAGCGATGTCGCCAAGCTCGCGCTTGATATGGAAACGGTTATCTTCGTCCCACGGCTTACCTTGGAAGCTGCACTTCTTTACGATTTCCAAGAATTCTCCAGCTTCTGCGGAAAGTCCAATCGCGCCGGTAAGAAGACGCTGAACTTCGCAGCCGGAATCCTTCAGTTCACGAAGACGGGTAATGAATGCTTCAAAATCAATGGAAGGGTCGGAGGTTACTTCGGTTACAAAACCGGTATAGGTATTCAGAAATTGTTCGGACATTTTGTTTCCTCTTAGTTAATAACTAAAATTTAACATATGCCCGAACAAAGATTCAATTTAATTACGGGTCGACTTCCGGCGCGTCTGCGGGGCGAAGAATGCCAATACGTGCGTTCGCAACGGTAGAAGGTCGAGTTTCGGTTACAACGCCAGTTACCAAGCCAAACGAAAGATCACCGAACGTTGCGAAATACTCGCGCTCGGACGCTTCGCCATACATTGTAATTTTGATGTTCGAAGGATAGAAGAACGACATCGAATTTACAAGGCAAATAAGATCCATTTCGTCCATATAAAGGGCGGATGGCGTAGCGAAACCAGAAACGAAACGAACAACGTGACGGTTGGTATCGAACGTTACAGGCCAAGGCCATTCCATAGAAATGCGCGATAGAAGGTTACGGTTCGGAACGTCGGTTGTGCCATATACAACTGTGTTGGATCGGCTCTTGTCGCGAATCAATCCCCACGTAAAGGTAGGGCTCGTAGAGGCCATCGAACGACCAAGGAAGAAGATAGGAGCAAGTCCGTCCGTGTTTACAACGCCTGTAGAAGGGTTAACCGGACGCTGAACGTCGATAATGAAGTTTGCGTTCTTCGTGTTATGATTAATATTCTTCCAGTAGGCAAGAACGAAACCACGGTCGGTTAGCGAAAGAACGAAGGTTGACGCGCTAGCTGCAGAAGGGCGATTAGCAGCGTTGAATACCAAGAACTCCTGCGTGTTCGAACCGGTTTGGAATACCGTATCTGCCGGGGTAGTACCGGACCAGCTAATCGGTGTCCCAACAACGATACGAACTTCGGAGAATGGGACACCGGTAAGGGCGGTATCAGGGGAAGCCTTCGTCATCTTGAAAAGAACGTAGAATTTCTGTTCAGGGAAATCCTCGAGATATGCGTCAACGCTTTTTGACTCAAGAAGGATATGCTGTTCGGTCGCGGTGTTGCGCTCGGCAACCTTCGTAAACCATTCCGTATCATCAGAATCCGTCATAGTAGCAACGATTTCATTCATCATCGCTAGCGAGTCGGTTACTAATGGTCTAGTCAAAAAGTATGACATAAATCGTTACTCCAATTTAGTGGTATTTATCGGATAGAAATGTTTTGTCTGCCGGATTGAATGTCGGCCATACCGTAAGGTCTACCCTTGTAAATTCTTCCGAATATTCTAGGCTGGATGCCTACAAGCAATGCGTGATACGGACAAATCTTCGTTCCAGAAATAGCTGAGCGCATTGAAGGAATGTAGAGGCCGATACACTTACTCTTTACGAACGTTCTTGTTTTCGAATAACCAATGGTAGTGCATACCGAATCGCCAACGATTTGTTTGACTTCCGTGTCCGCGCTATAGCAAAGGATCGAACTACGCATCATTCGGTAGGTGTATTCCAGCTTCAACGAAGATTGTTGCGGTACACAAACTCTATCAGCCAAGACGGACTTACCAAACGCCGAAGGAATATGACATAGAAGGCTGGCCATACGAATGCTATGAACAGCCGGAAGATTAACCGTAACGTATTCGGTGCCGCAATTACGGGACGCAGGCCCGCCGACGACCGATATCGGTGTTACGATGCAAGCTTGTTTGATAGAGATGCATCCCTTATCCATATAGGTCAAGGGTCTTGCACGGCATATCGCCTTGCCAACAACGTCGCGGATATCCGCTACGGCACAGTCGGTTGTTTTTTCATTCATAACCAACGGCTCTGAAATCAACCTTGGTCCGCATCCAACCTTACCGCTTCCGTTGCGCGTACTTAGTTCAGTAACGCCGCAATCTCTAAGGTTCATCAACCCAAAGGTATGAGTACCGAAGCTCTTTGCCGACTTGCAGATTTTCGCATTTTCGCGGGTAAGCTTCGGCGTAACGTAGCAATTTCGAAGATGGCTAGACGCTACTCCGTTATTGAGTTCGCCTTCGGAGATATAGGTTAGAATTATCTTCGTATCGCCGTCGAGAGAAGGCAATCGATTACCAGAAGCGTCCGTAACAATTTGCGGCATTTCGGTATCGCCGGAAATTTCGGGGCGAAGGTCAACTACAGTGGACGACTGCAACATTGGGAGTTGGGTGTCGCCTGCAACATCGCGAAGCGTAGTTACAAAACCTGTCACCTTGACCGAAGGTATGACGGTGTCGCCCGCAAGAGTTCCGGCTACAAAGCCTACAGCGGTTGTCGTAATCTTCGGAAGAATAATGTTTGCTTCGCCTTTGGTCCGGTCGTCTATTACCTTGAACAGCAAAGGAAGCATCGCGGTGCTGGTATCAACGTCGGAACTAGAAGAAGAATTCTGCGCAACGTCCGTAGGGAAGCCTACGACAATACGTCTTTCGCTAATGTTGATTTTAGCAATCGATACATTCGTTGCGGTCGTTCCAAACGTATCGTTTAGGTTGGCTGGCCAAGTAGCTACGCCGTTTCCGATTATTTCCATAATCTGGATATTCGGATTGCTAACGGTTGCGACCGCTAAGAGAGTATCCGTAATGAACGTAGCCTTTGTCGAAGCCGGAAGAGTTGCTATAACTGCTCCAAACGCGCCGGTGGCAACGTCAATGCTTCGAACAACCGTTTGCGTACTCGTACTAAAGACAGCCCTGATTCCACTTGGAGCAATGTCCATTGCTGTAATTGCTGTAAGGGTCGTATCGGCGGAGAATACGTAATTCTTGCCCTGAAGCTTGAAGATCTTTATCGGTTGGCTCTGGCTAGATGTATCATAACCACCAACATAGAGGAACATACCGTTGTTGCTAAACTTCGCGAAGCTCTTGTCCGGTCCTACATTCGGAATGGTAATATCTTCGAATACGGCACCGTTCTTTCGGAAAAGATACAGGTTGGTTCCATAGCCGAAGGCTACGAAATTACCGTCAGGAGAGAACTCACCAGACGCCTTATCATATTCCTTAGCGAAGCCGGAAGCTCGTGTTATCGTTTGACGCAGGACAGGTTCGGCAACACCCGGCTCTTTCTCATAGAAAAAGAAACGTTGGCGAGTATTGTCTACCAAAACGAATGTTTGAGAATCAGGTCCAATCGCGGCAAGCGATGTTTGATAATTAGGAAGCGAAGGGCCTAGGACTGCAGGGGCTAGATAGTTTCCAAGGACCGTCGATTCCCTATAAAGGAGGGTAGTATTTGTACCGGTTGCCGTGTTGTTATTGTTGGTAAAGCCGGTTCGGATAATGAATGATCCGTTCGGCGCAATTACGGTGTTCCAAGTGCTAGAGCTTGGTAGGCTATCGACATAACCAAGATTGGTGATATCCGTTAGAGTCGTCGCGCCAACAAGGAAATTTCTATGCGATAGCTTATCGTTATCCAAGAAAACGCGGACGATGTTCTCTGTAAGCCAGACCGGATTGATCTTAGCCGTCTTGGGGAACGTGTAGGAAAATGCCTTAGTAGCGTCGGTATCCGTTACGTTGTACATCGCCCAAGTGTTGCCGTCGTCGCGGACAAACAACTTGTTTCCGCTAGGGCTAAACGCTGCAGCGCGCGGTTCGGTAAGCGCGCCGGTTGTACCGGTAATCTTGAAACCGGATGGCGCGGACACGTTCGGGGTATTGAAGATATAAATCTGCGGCGTCTGATTTTGATAAAGGATCGCAACTCGGCGCTTGTTATCGGATACGACAAAGTTTGTAGCGTTGTCTGTGCCGTGCAACAAGGTGTTCTGGCGAACAAAGGTTGTCGATCCTGTTCCTTGTGCAAGGATATCCAAATTCGTTACGCGCAAGGCTAGTAGGTTGATGTTCGACAAGAACATCGTACCCAAATAGTCGACCGCGCTCATACCCGACGTCGTTACCGATGATTGCCCACCCGCTCTAGTGTATCTCACAATCTGAAGGCCGGAAGAACCCGGCATCGCAACATATTCGCCGCTAGGGCTTGTAGCATAGATCTTATTAAGACCGTTTAGGGAAGCCAAGCCGGTAGAGGAGCTAATTGAAAATTCACTTATCTTTGATAGGCGAACGTAGGTATAGCCTTCTGGTCTTCCAAAAACGAACATACGGCCATCGTCGGACGATCCGTGCGAAAATGAGTTAGCATTTGTAGAATTCGTAGCTGCTCCCAAAGAACTATTCGCAAAAGAATAGTTTTTGATGGGCGCGGTTCGAAAATTTGCCGATGTCGATTGAACACCGGTGATAGCGAAATATCTGTCTTTAGAAGGAGTGATCGTAACCGACGCATTTCTAAACGATCTCGGATAGTATTGAACCGTATTAAGCGGGGTAACTTTAACGTTTGCGTTCTCGCCGGTTTTCAAACCGACGATATCAAAAGAAGCTACCGAATCGCTAAACGTAATTAGCTGTCCCGAACGATACCTAGCTCTAGTTCCGGTCAGAGTATGATTGAGGCTATACAACGTAGTGTTATTCGAAGCCAGCTTAACGTTTACAACGGATGGTGCGCCGGTTGTTACGCTAAAATAAATCTCGTTGGTAATCGGAATCACGCGCTCGTTGGTAACGGAGGACAACGTGCGACCGGTATTTGCAGTAAGTTCTAGCTCTTGTGTTGCAAGCAGGCGCGAACTTGCTACCGCTAAGTTGGTAGTGCTTACTGTACGAATACCAGAAATAAATCCACCATCCGGCGTATACCAGCAATCAAATACGTTTGTATCTTCAGGTGTTCGGGCTACATATGTTCCATTGTCCGTCTTAACCCATTGCGTAAACGAGTTTCCGACGTTTGCGGTTCTTGCGATAATGAAGGCATTGTAAGGGGTAGCGGCGAAACCACCAACCGTATGATAGATGTTGGATCCGGTTCCAGTGTTGTTGATTTCGGTATCCGTTTGAGTGTTGTAAAAACGAACCACACCGGACGTGCTGTAGGCGATATCAATATTGTCAGCAGCTACACCAATCGCTCCAATAGTTGTTGAATTGATGCTAGCGAGAAGTCGCTCATAGGCCCAAACACCATTCGTTTTCTTAAAAACGTTTACTCGCCCGCCACCAACGGCGTAAATGCGTTGCATATCCGGGGAAATAGCGACCGCAGACGACCAGACAACGTTGTTCGGACAGACGACATTAGTGATTGCGCCATTCGAAGTGTTAACGATTGTGATGAAATTTCTAGCGGCAACGGTAGCGTCAGGTGCTACAACCGCAAAAGAACCATCCTCGCTCAAGGCAATCTGGCTTATAGGAAAGCCCGTATTGATCGTCCTGAGCGAGGAGATGGTATAAAGCATATCAATAAATCCTAAATGACTTATTGATATTTATTCGTGGAATCAAAGAGCAGGCGAATCCGTTAGAATGAACACGCGGATACCCGCGTCGTATGCAACGTTCTGGTTATTCGAGCTAAGGGCCGTATACTTTCTTTGTTCGCCGTAGATCGTAAGAGGAACCTCTTGGCTGCTTTGATATGCGTCGGCCTTCGAAATGGCGATAAGATCCATTTCTTCAGGATGAAGGAAGCGAGCGGATGAGAAACCACCGGGGAAACGAAGGATGTATTCGTTGCGGTCGGTCGTAACCGGTGTATACCAACGAACAGGGAAATGCTGAAGCGAAGAACCCTTAAACTCGCGCGGGTCGGAGACAAGGTTGTCGGTGTAGTAAGTACCATTGACAACACCCATCGTTTGGTTCGTATTCGTCCAGAATGGGTAAGGCGAAATGTTGTCCGACATTCTTACGATTTCGTAATACCAAGCGTTACGCGGCGTCGACTGTTCGGTATTGCCGGTAACTTGCGCAACGATTACGTCGCTAGGGTTGATGTTCGTAAGAAGGATAAGCGGGCGGGTATCGGTATCTTCCATCGTACCGTCGCACTTGATACCGTGTTGAACGCAAACAACGCCCATCTTTGCAAGGTCTTCGGTAAGAACAGGATGGAAAGCTGCTAGAACGAAACCGCGTTCAGCAATCGTCAAACGATAATCCATAGGGAACGAAGGGCTAATGCGCGCATATGTTACGCCGCTGTATGGGCCTAGAACCGAAGCTTGCTCGGTAGTAATACCGCCGCCCCAAGTAGGAGGAATAATCGCATATTCCTTCAAGGCAGGGCCGGTAATGTTTGCTCCAGAAAGCATTTCTTCCGCGCCAACTTTGAAGAAGAGGCCGGTGTTGGGATGAACAATCTGACCGCTTACGCCGTTAACAACTTCGCGGCCCTGACCAAGACCGCCAACACGAAGTCGGATAAGCCAAGGATCTTCGTCAACCAATGGATCAACGGCGGTTGTTGGCTTAAGGGTTACTGAACTCCAAACAACGTCATCGATATCAGCGTTCGTTGCGCTACCTACGAGGTCAATATTGTCATCAACGGTGTAAACATCAAAACCGCCGTCGATCAAATCGCGAACAAGCTGCAAGGTAAGACATTTTGCTTCAGCAGCGGCGTCGCCAAGCTGCGCTTCTGTTGGTTTCTGCTGTGTAAGGCCTGATCGGGCATAAGTTGGCATAGGTTCACCTTTTCAATTTCTTCATCTATTTATTTTAGATAAGAACCTTGAGTGTAAGAATAATCGGGGCAGGAGCGAAGCTAGGATTTGTTACCTTCCAGAAAGTGTTTCCGCTAGTAGGATCGCTTAGATTAAGCAAAGTTATGAAACGTTCGCCAAAATAGCGGGTGCCTGAAATAACGTAGCTTCCATCATCAATCAAATGACCGGCTACCGCAGAAAAGCGATAGGGGTTTGTGTCGGCATAGGAAGCCGTAGAATGGCATTCAACGATACAGGGGGAACTAACCCGTAATTCCGCTAGAACGCAACGTCCGCCCGTAGGAAGGGTAAAGCTTTGCGATAATCCAACGTCCAAGGCTACCGTTGTAAATTGAACTTCCTTGAAGGAAGGAACCGTCGAAGCAACCGCCGTTACATCGCCTACGCTACCAACGTAGCGATATCCCTCGAGATATATGACCTCCGACATAACTTTTGGACTTACGTCGTTCAAGAAATAAAGAACTCCAGCAACCGCATCAAATTCCCATTCGTACCCGGTATCAAACGGAAAAATACGTTGAAGCTCGGTCGTCGGAATAGATGGCTGTGCATTCCAGATCTTCGGAACGTAGGAAACGTGGTAGGTTTCCGGGATGAAATTAGTCAAGCGGTTTTCGCTAGTTACCGGCAATGCTACGTTCTTTACAGCAACGAATGCCTTACCGTCCGAGGATGGATCCAAAACCAACGTAGCAGCGAAAACACCGAAATATGGATTTACGATCTTTTCTTGGTTTGCTCCCATATTCCTAGTAGCCGGAATAGGGATAAGCGCGCTATCCCCCCAAATATCGGAAACCATAACGCTCTTACGCTTGGTAATGGATTCGTTATAAGCATTCTTCTTTGAAGCGGTCGCGGCAACGCCCTTATGGTTCTTCCAAAGAATGTCTAGCTTGTTATCGTTGTCCATATCAAATTCCTACGAAACGCAAGCCCGTTACCGCTTGGCCTTGTGCCACGCCGATACGAACCAAGATCAAATTATTATAGCTATTGTTGCTCGACTCTCTACCAAACGTTACGTGGATCTTCTGCGTACCACCCGTTGCCGGGGTACCAATCGCACAGCCGCCAAGATCGTCAACTCCGGGAGTTCCGACGCCGGTATACGAATCGAAAGCGTCTAGCCAATTATTTACGACTAGCGGCATAGAAACTCCGGGAAGCGACACGTTTAGAGAATTATAAGTTCCTTCAATCTCAATCGCAAATTCCTGAACGTTTGCTCTGCGAATCGCAAACGTAGCGTATTGGATATCTTCGTGAATGGTGTAGTCCGGGCCTGCCGGAAGATAGGAACGATAGTCGATCTTTGAGGCGATAATCCGACCGCCAATGATACCGGCGTCATAAACCTGCTTCAATTGCGTCGAGTCGAAATCGTTTGGTAGTTGGAAGCCATAAGACCATTCTGGAGTCTTCGTAGCGCCTTGAACAATTCTGGTAGCCATAATCGGAGCGCCATCAACAAGCTTGCCCACGTTGATAATCGGAACGCCAGCCTCCTTAACGGGATTTGCCAACATATCCATCTCGTTGCCGCGCATAATGTTAAGCTTTTTAGGGGAAGCTAGTTGCGCCGAACGACCATTTGCATTGTTGGCGTAAGCAACCACTTCTACCGTTCCGGCAGCATTAATCGCATCTTCGTCATCGAATGTTAGAATGACGTTCTCAACCGAATAACCAAGACCTTTTTCAAGAACCGAAGGCATACCGTTACGACCGGCAACCGTCCATACCGGAGGTGCTACATTGGGAACGGTGTCGAACACAATCTGCTTACTCTTAAGCGCAAGGTTCGTTGCAAGATTGGCGGCGGAGGCATTGATAGCGATAGTTGTTCCGCGACCGTAATGGGGAACACCGGAACTATACAATACGGTATCCTTGATACCTAACGCAAAATCAAAACTCGTAACCGATGGTAACGTTTTATCGTCTTCACGATAATAGAGAACGTCCGGTGTTGCGCCCGTTTGGGTATGGTTCAAGCGAAGAATGTTCAAGCCGTCCATTACCGGGAGAGAAGCTAGGCGAACCGTAATTGCTTCATAGAACGGCGCGCTGTTTTCCGGGAAAGTTTCGTCTGTAAGGATCTGGAGGCTACCATAAGTTCCGATATTCGAACCCGGCGTTAGGGTTGTTCCACTCTGGATCGTGTTATTGAGCAAAACCGTCAACGTTCCCGAATTACCAGAACCAAACGGGCCTACCGTTTCGCTTTCCAATTTCGTACCATAGATACGGGCAATCGACGTTCCGGGAGCGGGAGAACCTATGATGGCATTTCCAACATAGTTCTTGGCTAGAACAATTTCGGCGTCCGATACCGTCTTGGAAAGACCGGGAATGACGATATTATATTCGCTAAGCGCGGGCGGGGCGGGCGGACGGAAATCGTTCATCGCGCGGTTCATCTTGTCAACCGCGTCTGCAATAGTAGTTACTTCAGCAACAATGTTCGGAACATAGCCGCCGACATAGGAACCGCTGGATGGATCTTTTAGATAGTCAGAAGGATCGCCGGTAATCGTATTGACGCCCTTACGACCAACATACTGAAAGCCGGTAATATAGAGATTCTCTAGGGTATCCTGATTATCAGGAATCCATAGTACGCCGGAAGAATAATCAAAATACCATTCGTTTGTCGGATCGTTCGGCTCAATCTCGTCGGTCTTCGTTAAATCGCGATAAATGCGGATCTGATAGCCGACCCCCTTAGAGGTAGGAATAAAATCACGAATACGATTTTCTTCATCGCGAATAGCCGATTTGTAAGCAGCGTAAGCCGTATATCCGCTATTGGTTACATCGCGGTACATTACCCCGTCTACTACCTCAACGATACCGTCAGACGCGGCGGCGGTCGCAGGAATAGACCCGTCGTCACGCCAAATATCAGTACCGAAGATAGCAAGAGGGGATCTTTCGTTTTCTTCGTAAGCATCCTTATTCGTGGACGTTTGCGCGACGCCAAAATTCGTTCTTTTCCACAAAATCTGTAATTTTTGAAAATCCTGAATTGGCATATCTATTCCTTAAACGTTATTGTAAATTGAAGTGATTTCTTGACCTTCGCGAAGAACGAAACGGATTAGAATCAGGTTATCGGTTGCGAACGCCGAAGAAATAACGCCGAAGCTTAGCGTACGAATACCGCCCGCGTTTGACTTCAAGCATCCATCGCCTGCAAAATCACTACCCGGCCAAGAACCCGGCGCAAAATCCGCTTGCTTGTTTGCGTCGAACCAACCGTTTGTTGTGTTCGGCAAAGCAAAATCAACGCCGGGAAGCTTTACGTACATCTCATCGAATGTGCCGTTGATTGTAAGGCTCAAGTTGTTGGTAACACCCTGAAGCTTAAAGCAGGCATATTGCTCGTTGTTCTTTCCTGTAAGGTTTGGTCCTACCGGGAAGTATGTTCTATAGTCCGTTTTATCGAACTTTAGCTTACCGCCAACAACCGAAGCCTCATAGTTATATATCGCGGTGGAATCGTAGTTATCTGCATAGAGGATATTAGCTGGAACAACCGGTCTTGCACCGGTAGGAAGAAGGTGACGCTTAGGTCTGATAATTTCTTCGTCTACGCCGACCGGACCTTCACTAATGTTGGAAGCGGTCGGCCCAAAGAACATATTGACGTTCGCCAAGGGGGCAGACGCCGACTCGAAAGCGCTATGAACGGTTATCGTTATAGGACCGGAGTAGGATTCTACTTCGGCCTGCTCCGTTGGCGTAAAGGTGCCAAACATCGTAAACGCGCCGTGGTTCTTGTTAAAGATCGCAGGCAGGTCAAGCATACCGGGCTGGATTTCAAAATTATCAATCAAACCGCCATTAATGACCGCCAAACGAGTAGGATAAGAAGTACCTACGCACTGGTTAATCTGCGCCGTTACCGTATATGCGTAATTGCCTTTCTCGGCTACGTGCGGAATACCTGAATGATATACAATCTCGCCGGTATAATTGAAAAGCAAATTGCCGGTTACTGTAGGATTTTTAGCGGTTTCAATGACAAAAGGAATGGTCTTGCGACCTGTCAAGCTATGCTCAAGCGAAATCGTATGGAAATCTCCGGTAACGGCACCGCGCATCGATACCGAAACTTCCGGCCATACATCGTCCTTTAGGCCGTTAGAGACGATATCCAAACCGCCCGGATAAGATCCGGTTGAATCCGTGTTGGATAGGTTTCTGGTAGTAACAACCGCGCCGTCGATGCTATACTTAATCGTTCCGGTATTCCCAACCCAAAGGCTATCGGAAACCGTCGTCGTAAACGCGCCAGAACGAACAGCCTGAACGTAATCACCCGCGTTGTAGCCAGTAGCAACTACGTTTCTGGCAAGGCGAAGGCCTGACTTTGCATAAGGATTATTCGACGTTCTATCGATATAATCATTGATAAGCGGCGAACCATCTTGGAAGGTATGGGTGTATTCGGAAAAGCGGTAAGGCTGGTCCGGCGAAATTCTCAAAAGAAATTTATTCAAATCGTTGATGGCGTCAGATTGCGGTGTTTCGTCCGCTACCCAAGTTGCTATCGCACCATCGGTGATATCACCAAAAGGCGGATCCTGCATAACGCCAGAACCACCGCCGCCTGCTTTCAATCTGCCTTCTTTGATGAAGCGCGATTGAAGGTTGGCTTGCGTTGTAAAAGGGAGAACCGAAACGGCCATAGGTCCGATAACCGGTAGGCCGACCTCGGAAAGTTCAAAAAGAACACCATCCGCATTTGGGCCAATACCATTTCCAAAGCCAGAGGGATCGATCTTTAGGTTGAAAAGGTTTTCGTCTTCGGCTGTAACCGTCACGGACGTTGCCGTAGGTGTACCGATAATCGAAAGGATTTTGAGGGCGCTACCATCCGAACGCGTAGTAAACCATTGGCCTACTTTTACATCGCGTCCATCATATTGGCGCTTAGTAGGGTCAGAAGTTGTTTGTGGTGTTACCGAAAGAACGACTCGATAACGGAATGCGATCCCCACTAGTAGGGGATCGATATCCGCCGTAACAAATCCAATCGGTACATAAGAGGCCTGACGGATTTTCAAAAGCATAGGCGTTTGGACAGCCATATCAAACCTCTTATTGTATTATGAATTATGCGTTGAAGTATACGAAGTAGAAATCCGCATAATCGGTAAGGCCAGCGCCGGTCCACTGTGGTGTTGGGTTTTCAATAAGAACAACGGACGTGTCATTCGCTACCGGATAAACGATGTTACAACCGCCAACCGGAACTTTCTGTACGAACTTATCAAGGTTCCAACCCATAAAGTAAACCGCAAACGGAACGTCCGCGCGCGGTGTCTTGAAACGAAGGTTGTAGCCATCCGAAGAAAGAAGAGTCCAACCGGTAGGAAGCGTAACCGTATCAACGGATGCGTTGCCTTCAGAGTCATAGTTAAAGCGACCCTTGAAGGTCGTAAATGGTGCCGGACCAGCGGAAGGATTTACCCAAGCCGTAGCGCCATTCGCATTCGAAGTCTTTGCAAGAACCTGACCTGTTGTACCTCCATTAGGAACGCCAACGCCCGGTGCGCCATCTTCACCCTTCGGACCAACAATCTCGCCGCCGTCAACAAACTCGCCGTTTGTATAAACGTAAAGATGGCTAGCAACAAGCCAAGCGTCGCCTTCGGCATTGTCGGTTTCAGGAAGATCTTCGACCGTAGGTGCTGCGCCCTTGATTTCGAAGGTAGAACCAGAACCGGAAACGTCAACGAACTCAAGCTTCGTGCCATCGGCGGAAACGCGAATTACCTTGCCGCGCTTGTCGGCTTCGAAGGCTGCGTCTTCTGCGAAATAAACTTCAAGGCTAGGAAGCTGCTGAATGCCAGAAGCCGAGATAAGGATCTCGTCATTGTTGGCGGAAACATCAATGCCTTCACCGGCCTTAATGCTCTTGATATTGAAGTTGTTATAACGACGGGATTGGAAAATTCCAACGCCTTCGCCAACGTTTACAAGAGCGAGCAAATCAAGAATTGCCTGATTGCTAGAGGGTGCAGAGGAGGTAGACGGAACATAGCCGGTCTCTTCGCCCGCACCAGAACGCTTGCGAGTTACCTGCGAAGGAGACGACGTACCACCCTGCTTATCGTATTCGTAAACAGCGCCAGTACCGGGCTGAATATTCATATCATCAAACTTTGCCATAAAAGATATCTCCAGACGGTCTTTGTTTTACTGGTATTTATGGCAGCGACTCCATAGCGCGACTAAATAAGAGATTTTTAAATTATCTATTGACATTATAAGAAATTAGGCTATCGTTTCTTCTTAGAACGCAAAAAAGGAGATATAGTATGGGTATGCATTTCTATTTTTCGAATAAGACCGATTTCGGTTGGGAAATCCCATACAGCACTAAGGTCACCTCGGCTTTTACGTTCAAAGACGAAAATGATTACGAAGGTACTCCAAACCCTTCCTACATTCGCGAGCTTGACCTAAGCTTCGCGAACGACACCGCAAAAGAAATTCTTGCCTTGTTCGATATCAAGGTAAAGCACGGAGTTGCAAAGGATACGGAAGTAACGGATGAACTCATCGAAAGGGCCAGCCAACTTTTTGTTGAATATCACGACAAGGACCAAATGTTGTCTCGGCGTATCAAGCGCTTCCGTGATTTCCTCCAATATGGCAAAGACCACGGTTATAAAAATTTCTATGGTATGTAATAAATATTAGGTATCATAATGCCGGACGTTCCATCGCGAAATCAAGGCGCAACCAGAGAAGCCTGACTCCGATGACCGTACTTGAAGTGTTCGCTGCCCTTCATCCGTTTTTCTTGTATGCATATGCCGCTTGTATGGCCTATCTCATTTTCATTATCTTTCCTGTTGTAAACCATCGTTTTACGGCTAAGGAAAGAACAGGCTTCTACCTTTGCCTATCCGGCTTCCTTCTAATCAAGCTTTTCCACGTAACTCATTACGCCCTTCTGTCGGCGGTGGTTCTTGATATAGCTTCTCATTAATTTTCTATTGTCATTTCTACACACAAGGCCATAGAAACGATTCTATGACTTTTTGTTATGGTTATCGGTATTTGTAGCGATATCGTTTGTGTGGCCTTCTGTGTAATAATCTATGCGTGAATCTATCCCTTTGTTCTCTATGACTTAGGATGTCCCTTTGAGATCAGAGTCCCTTTATGAATCCTGTAGAGTAAGATTCAAAAAACCCTTGTTTTGTGGGCTTTTTGATGTGAGATGTCCCCTTTCCCCTATTAAATAATAGATCTTTAGAGAGAAAGGGACACATTATTGACCTATAGGTCATATAAAGATTCATCATCTCTCAAAATCAATGACAGACACGATTCACGCGGAAATCGATTGTCAAAAGATAGAACTTTGTTATAATTGTCCCTCAAAAGGGATCTAGAATGTTCATTGAAACACTTACGGATGAAGACTTGCTAGAAATTGCAGCCAGAGATCAAGGTGGCGGCGGTCAGGCTATTAAATGGGTGACAAATCCAGATAGACCAATCTTGGGGTATGTAAGCCTTGCAACCGACAAATGGAAAACCTCAGTAAGCGAGTATCTGTATTTTCGAGGTAAATGTTTCCTCGTAATAATGGACGTTTCGAGAAATCGAACACCAACTACGTATCTTGATATTGTCCCGTTCACCGGGATTTACGGCGCTCTCCATATTCGGGAGTTCAAGAAAATGTTGAAGAATCCTGATTATGAAATCAGTATAGTTTCCTACCGCCGAATGCAGAACAAATCGGGGAAATTCTACAATGATAATTATTGACGAGTTTCCAGACTGGTTCATCCTTACCGAAAAGATGGAGCAGCACCCTTTCGAGTTCCTTCGGCTTTACGAATACCAGATACGGTTTACCGAATGCTTCTATTTTTCAGTAGAGAACGTGAAAGAATTTCGGTATCCTTTTATCGAGTTCGAAGATCGATTTTATCTTCGATATGCCTTGTGGGAAGACCATCATTATATCTACGCCCGTGGTATGGTCCTTGTTGAATTTATAGACCCGTATGGGAAAACCATTCTGAAGAATAGGGATACGAGCTACAATATTTTATGCCGTCCTAAATCTGGAAGAATTGACCTATCTTACGAAAAGGCAAAGTGAAGTGCATTTTATCACGAAATTTCCAGATTGGTTTGTCCTAGAACAAAAGATGGAACTACGGGACTACTTATTCAGTACCTACTTCGAAATTCCCTTCATTGACGATCTATTTGTTTCCATAAAGGGAGCAAATGGATGGGAGCCCAATCTTCTAAATTACGAAGGCCGATATTATGCGAGGCTAGGAAAAACAGAGAAGCACGGAACCTTGATATTTTCTGTTGGTGGGTTGTCTGCTTCCGTATCTATTTCTGCCATAGACGCGATACAACGACGTGACGAATACGAAGATTTATCTATCCGCAGATCTTTAGGCCAATTGTACGTAACTTTGTATTGACATATTCTTGAAACTTGATAAAACGTTTGATATGTTGAATTCAAACAGGAGATGTAAATGACCGGTACGTCGAAGCCATACGAAGATCTTACTGTAGAAGAATTGCGAGACTTCGTAGAATGGCTTCGCTGCCAGCCAAAGCCACGCGAGGACGCGTCGGCTATCTCCTTCTATCCTGAATACGACCGGATTATCCATAGCGTTCCAGAATGGATTGCGCATAATGGAACTGCCTGCCCTCTAGGAGTCGAGGTTCTGCACCGTCGCCGCTATCGCGACGGACCTAGCCGGTCGGTTACAACAGGCCGCGCGGCAGGAAACTATCATTGGGATTGGGCAGGAACCCCCGAAGGCAACGCCGACATCTTGGCGTATCAGGTTTTTGTAAACCGCCGCCATTTTCATTACATCGTTGAAATGGAAGACACTGGAAAGATCAAATTCGAATGATGGAACTCGTTGGAATCATCCGATCTATATTACCGTTTGCTTGCTTCATTGTTTTGATGTGCTCGGTAATCCTACTGGTTACGAAGGTGAACACCATCCTTCGTAGCTACGTTCCGGGTCGGTTCCGGGTTACGGTTCATCGTTGTTTTCTTGGGTTCCTAGTCTATGCGATCCTTGCGTCAGCGTATCAAATCCTGACAAGCTACGTTAGAATTGCAGAGAAACTTCTATGACGATTTTCGGATTTGTCGTCCTTTTGATTATCCAGACGATACACATCATATTGCAGTTTCTAGCTTTATTCATTGCGCCGGATTCTGAATTTGTCGACCGGAAGCTGAAATGGTTCGGTATAGCAATGATTAGCTATGTCCCATTTGTAATGATGTTCCTGCTTGTGAATATGCTTACTACGTTGAACGTTATTGTGATAACGTACTAGCTTTTGATACGACGCTTACGGTTAGGCTGAACAACATACACTCGGCCAACTCGATAATTGAAGTGAACCGTAGCGTCGTTCGTTTCTTCAATTTCCCGAACAATGTCCTTGGACAAGAAAGCCGCCATCTGATTTGCGGTTTGAATCTGAAAAATCTTAATAGCGTTAGAGATGACCGGCTTTCCGGTAACGACGGCGAAATACTTGCCGTCGAACTGCAGGAGGTTTTCCTTGCCGTGGATCTTAACCGAATCGTCGTCTAGCTCAACGTAGCCGTGAGCATTGGAGAACCATACAAGGCGACAATGGTCTTCGGGATGAGTAATCCGAATTTCCAATTCCTGTTCAGGTGTCAATTCCTTGATAAACATCGATTTCTCCTTTTTATCCTATGTAAAATAAATTGACTTTTTTGTCAATGATGGGCGACAATGAATTATTGGCGCAGGAACTGGCATTATGTTTTATTCTAAATTTACGGAGGAGGCTGAACTTCATCTACGAATGACAATGAATGATGAAGATAGGCGTTTTTGGTTGCAAGATGATTCCGTCACGGAAATATGCGGCTATTACCGGATGGATGAATGGCTATCCAAGGACGGGGAAAATCAGCTTGACTGGCTTCTTAACGTTGACGGGAAGAACTATTCGTTAATTGGACGCCAAATCGATAGTCGTGAACCGATGGAAATGACGTACTTCGTTCAAGGCCAAGGAACAACGCCATACTCTTTGACGTATAAGGATTATGAGGACATTGTAACCGGTAGGGAAACACTTGATTTCCGGTACAAGTTGGTAAGCCACGGGCATAGTCAGGTAAAGATATATTCTTTGTATATCGGGGAAAAGGAATTAAGAACGTCGTATAAAGACAATTGACCTTTTAAAGAATTGCTGATAATCATTTCATAGTTTATCAAAGAGAACCAAATGTTTATCAAGAAGATCCCATACGAATTCGAGTTTGAATATCGCATCAACAACGACGCGAACCACGCCGTTTTCTGGTTTGATAACGTTGGTTTTGAGGAAGACGGATACTTGAGCTTGGCGAAGAATCCGAAGATGCTTAGCGGGTTCTCTCAAAAGCAAGTTCTTCGATACAACAATATGAAGTTGGCTC
>JAAIGF010138950.1_pt1 | contig 27195 bp, 23 predicted proteins | sample 6487441 | NCBI WGS metagenome assembly JAAIGF01 (sample SAMN13974129, study PRJNA590717) | phyllosphere metagenome | biome: pepper field; feature: multiple bacterial spot infested pepper fields; material: pepper leaves; isolation source: leaves from pepper fields | host: Capsicum annuum ... | reverse complement strand
GCCCAGGCGCCGGCTGCCGGCGCTGCCGCGCAACCCGACCCCGCCCGTCTGGCGGCCGGCAAGAAGCTGTACGACACCGCCTGTGTGGCCTGTCACAGCACCGGCGTGGCCGGCGCGCCCAAGCTGGGTGACAAGGCTGCGTGGGCCCCCTACATCGCCACCGGCATCGACGAGATGCTGCGCATCGCCATCGCAGGCAAGGGCGCCATGCCGCCGCGCGGCACGGCCATGAAGGCGACCGACGACGAGCTGCGCGCGGCCATCGAGTACATGGTGGCGCAGGCGCAGTAGGCGCGGCCGGCAGGTCGGGAGTACCCAGGGGGCGTCTTCGGACGCCCTTCTGCCGTCTGGTGCACGCGCCGCCTTGGGCGCGCGCAGCGTTGTGGCATACCATGAGGGCATGACCTCGACCGCGCCCTTCCTGTGGATCGCCCTGGCAGCGTTCCTGATCGCCCTGCCCGGGCTGGTGATGCTGTTCAGCAGTGGCGAGCCGGCCTCGCCGTGGTCGCCACGCCGGTTGCACCTGGTGCGTCGCACCTTCGGCCTGCTGCTGGTGCTGCTGGGCATCGTCGCGGGCCTGCTGGCCTTCTCGGTGCACCGGTACCTGGAGCTCTTCAGCGATCGCACGGTGGCGGCCATCGAGCTGGCCGAGCAGGGGCCGCAGCAGTACCGGGCGCGCCTGACCCTGCTGGACGATCGCGGCATGGCCACGAGTGTGCGCGAGTTCGTGCTCAGAGGCGATGCCTGGATGCTGGAGGCGCGCGTCCTGCGCTGGGAGCTGCCCGCCGTCCTGGCCGGGGTGCCATCGCTGTACCGCCTGGAACGCCTGTCGGGCCGCTACGACGACATCGAAGAAGAGCGCACGCGTCAGCGCAGCGTCTACGAGGTCGAGCCGGCGGGGACCCTGGACCTCTTTGCATTGAAAAAGCAGTTCTCGACGTGGCTGCCGTTCGTGGACGCGCGCTATGGCAGCGCGACCTGGATGCCGATGGCCGACAATGCGCGGTATCTGGTCCTCTTCAACGATCGGGGGGGCCTGCTCGCCAAGCCCGCCGACGGCATCACGGCCCGCCTGATCGAGGCGCGCGGCGTCTTCGTGCTGCCCTGAGCGCGGGGGCGGCCCGGCGTGCGGAGTGCTAGCATGCCGCTTTCGCCCGGTCGCCGTGATGTCGCTTCTCGCTTTCTACACCACCACGCTTGGTCTGCTCGCGCCCATGCTGGCGTGCGTCGGCATCGGCACCGTCTGGGGCCGCCGCAAGCTGCCCTACTCCGGCGAATTCGTGTCCTTGCTGGTGACCTCGGTCGGCGTGCCCGCCCTGGTCTTCCATACCCTGGTCACGACCACCCTGGACGACCGCCTGCTGCTGGAGATCGGCGCGGCCACCGTGCTGGCGCTCGCGCTGGCGTGCGCGTTCTGCGCCCTGACGCTGCGGCTGCTGCGCATGCCGGTGCGCGCGCTGATGCAGACCGCGGCGTTCCCGAATGCGGGCAATCTGGGCCTGCCCCTGGCCGCGCTGGCGTTTGGCGAGACGGGGTTTTCGGCGGCCGTGGTCTTCTTTGCCGTCTGCGCCTTCGTGCAGAACACGATCGGGGTGCGCACGCTGCCGGGCGCGAACGTCGGTCGCGCCTGGCGCTCGCCGGTGCTGCTGGCCGCCGTGCTGGCCGTGGCATGTCGCGTGGCCGACATCCCCGTGCCGGCCTGGGTGCTCGAGTCCGCCCAGCTGCTGGGCCGCATCACCGTCCCGCTGATGCTGATGAGCCTGGGCTACGCCCTGTCCGCCATCCCGTCCAGCGGTCTGCGCGCTGGCAGCGTGCTGGCCATCATGCGACTGGGATTCGGTGCGCTCAGCGGCTTTCTGGCGGCCTGGATGCTGGGCCTGAGCCTGGACATGCGCGCGCTCATGGTCATGCAGATGAGCATGCCGTGCGCCGTCATCAGCTACATGTTCGCCACCCGCTATACCAACAAGGGCGAGATCTCGGCCGGCGCGGTCCTGGTGTCCACCGTCCTGTTCCTCGTGCTGCTGCCGTTGACGCTGGCCCTGATCGATGCGCCGGCCGCCCAGGGGCTGAACGCCGCACCGGTGGCAAGCGAGGCATCCGCTGGCGCGGTGTCAGCGGGCCCATGAAAGGCCTTGCCAAGCGGGCAGATGAAAAGCCCGCCATGCGGGCCAATAAAAAACCCCGCAGAGCGGGGTCAGGGTCTCGGGGATCCCCCACCTGTGTGGGGGCCGGGCAAAGATTGTTGTAGGTATCCGGATGAAATCCGATCAGAACATGTGGCGCAGGCCGATCGCGCCGCCGGTCTGGTTGGTCTTGCCATCGGCCAGCACGTACGGCGTGCCCTGGTCGCCGGCAAAGCCCAGGTTCAGGGCACCCTTGCGCGCGTGGGCAGCCACGGCGTACACGTTGGTGCGCTTGCTCAGGCCGTAGCTGGCCAGCAGCGAGATCTGGTGCCACTTGTCGTCGGTGGTGCCGAGATAGCCGACCGGCGCGTTCTTGAAGCGCTCGTGGTAGTAGGCGATGCCCACACCGGTCTGGGCATTGATCTGGTAGCCCGTGCCGATCATGTAGAAGTCGCTCTTGATGTCGTCGCCACCCAGCTGCTCGACCTTGCGGTAGCGGTAGCCACCCAGCACCTTCCAGGCGCCGAAGTCGGCGCGTGCGCCCACCATGGCGTTGTGCGTCTTGCCCACGGTCGGCACGACGCCAGCGGCGACGGCCGGCTGGTTCACGCGGTCGTAGGCGGCCATCACGCGAAACGCGGTGCCGAAGCTGTAGCCCAGCGCGCCACCGAAGGCGCCGGTCGGGCTCAGGTCACGCGGGGTGAGCTGGTCGGCCTGGTTGCGGAACGAGTAGTACGCACCGAGGGTCGCGCCACCCAGCTTGGTGCCGTAGAGGATCGCGTTGTCGGCACGGCTGGGAACGATGCGGGGGATGGGCTCGTACTGCGAACCGTAGGCACCCGGCACGTACTGGGCCATCATCGTGAACGCGGGGGTGTACTGACGACCGAAGGTCAGGCGGCCCCAGCCGCCTTCCAGGCCGGCCATGGCCGTACGCTGGAACATGCGGCCGTCGCTGTTGCCGTTGCCGACGTTGAAGCCGGACTCCAGTTGGAACACGGCCTTCAGGCCGCCACCCAGGTCTTCGACGCCACGCAGGCCCCAGCGCGAACCGGACAGACCGCCCGAGCGCATGCCGCTGGCGGTCTTGCTGCCGCCGTCACCGTTGTTCGCGTTGTTGTAGACCTCGACGTTGACGTCGACGATACCGTAGAGCGTCACGCTGCTCTGCGCGTGTGCCATCCCCGTCGTGGCGAGGCCGGCAGCCGCGAGCGACGCGGCGAGGCATGCGGTCTTGAACTTCATGGAGTGTCTCCTCGTTGACTCTTTTATAAGTGCGGACTCAGTTCTATCGACTGGTAGCTTGCCCTGGGCATCGGGCTCTACGGGATATCCCTCAGAACCCTTCAGCCCATGACAATCTGTAATCCAGACTACGCAGCAGGTTGGGCAAAGTCAACGCGACGCTTTCTGGTCAAGGGTAAATACCGACCGAGCGGCAGGTTGCGTGACGCAAAAAACCAACATGCCGCCTGCACGCTTTTTGCGACGCTGTAGACAGGTGTACACCCCGTGCGTTACGGAACGAATTAGCACTCACATGGTCAGAGTGCTAAGATGGTTTCGTTGGGTGCTTGCTCAACTCAGGAAGACACTAGCCATGACACAGCTTTCCGTTCCCCAGGCGGCCTCCGGTCAAGGCCTGGCGTTGGCCATTGCCAACCCGGGCGCGCTGGGTACGATCGACGCCTATATTTCCGCCGTCAACCAGATGCCCCTGCTCACGCAGGAGCAGGAGACGGCGCTTGCCCACCGGTTTCGCGAGAGCGACGACCTGGACGCTGCGCGCGACCTGGTCCTGTCGCACCTGCGGCTTGTGGTGTCCGTGGCGCGCCAGTATCTGGGCTACGGGCTGCCGCATGCCGATCTCATCCAGGAAGGCAATGTCGGTCTGATGAAGGCCGTCAAGCGGTTCGACCCCAGCCGCGGCGTGCGCCTGGTGTCGTTCGCCATCCACTGGATCAAGGCCGAGATTCACGAGTACGTCATCCGCAACTGGCGGATGGTGAAAGTCGCCACGACCAAGGCGCAGCGCAAGCTGTTCTTCAACCTGCGCAGCATGAAGACGGGCAGCGAATCGCTCAGCCCGACGCAGGTCGAGGATATCTCGCGCGTGCTGAATGTTCGCGAACAGGATGTGCGCGAAATGGAGCAGCGTCTGGCCGGCCACGAAATGGCGCTGGACGGTCGCGATGACGACGAAGACGGTTATGCCCCCTCGGCGTGGCTGTCCGATGCGGGCGAAAGCGAGCCTGTGCAGGTGCTGGAGCGCCGTGCGCGTGACGATCTGCAGGGCAGTGGCCTGACGCGCGCGCTGGATACGCTGGATCCGCGCTCGCGCCGGATTATCGAATCGCGCTGGTTGCCTGAAGAATCGGGCGCGACGCTGCAGGAATTGGCGAATGAATTCGGCGTATCCGCGGAACGCATTCGGCAGATTGAAAGCCGCGCCATGGTGAAGATGCGTGAGGCTTTGGCCGACGCCGTATGATAATGTCGCTTCGCCGGACGCAAAGGGCGGCGCTTTCAGCGCCGCTTTTTGCTTTTGGGCTTATGAAGCGCATAATGCGGTCGCAACATCATCATTAATTCGCGATCCGGTCTGCCGGAATTCGCATGGGAGCGGGAATCGATGGCTACGTATCAGACTCTACTGTCGCAAAAAGCTGCTTTGGATCGCAAGATCGCCACGGCGCGCAAGCGCGAGGTGGCGTCGGTCGTGAAGCAGATCAATGGCCTGATTGCGCAATATCAGCTGCAGCCCAGTGAATTGACGTTCTCCACCCGGACGACAGCCGCCGCCAAGCGCCCTGCCGCCGTCAAGAGCAAGCCGGGCCGCAAGCCCAAGGCCACCACCACGCCGGTCGCGCCCAAGTATCGCAACCCCGAAACCAACGAAACCTGGAGCGGCCGCGGCCGATCGCCCAAGTGGGTCGTGGGCGACAAGGCGGATTATCTGATCAAGGATTGAGAATTCAAAAACGGCCGGGCAATTTGATTCACGCCCGGCCGTTGTTATTTATTGCAGAAGTTGCAGACGGTCACGTGCCGTACCGGCAGCCTGACTGCCTGAATATTCCTTGACGATGCGCTGCAGCGTGGCCCTGGCGCCACTGCGATCGTTCAATTCGATCTGACTGCCCGCAATCACCAGCAGCGCATCCGGTGCGCGTTGGTTATCGGAATAATTCTGCACCATCACCTGCAATTGGCTGATGGCATTCTTGTAATCCTTCAGCGCATACAGGCTACTGCCCAGATAGAATTGTGCCGTAGGGGCAAATCCACTGCGCGGATATTGCTGCACGAAAGCGGCAAGAGATTCAGCGGCATTCTTGTATTGGCCCTGACGGAAATGATCGATGGCCGCATCGTAGGCAGCCTGCTCGCCTTCACTGCCGGCAAGAATGCTGGCCGCGTCACTGCCCTGCTGCTCGCTCATGTTCAGTGACATTTCGCGCTGGGCTTGTTGAGCATCGGAAACCTGCTTGCTCAGGGTTTCCATCTGACCGCGCATCAACGCCATCTGCTGCTGCAGCTGCTCGATCTGGGACGCCAGCTGGAGCCTGCCTCGCTGGTCTTCAGAGCGAAGGTTGGCGATCTCCTGGCGAAGCTGCAGGATCGCCTGCCGTGCCTCGTCATCGCCACCGAACAGCTGGGCGGAGGCGGGTGCCGCCACGGCGACACCGGCCAACGCCAGGACCGCTGCGCGCATGGCACGCCGAGCGGGAAAAGAAACCTGCGCAATCATGGACATATCACTCCTGGACTCGATCGGCATGCGCCGGATTGAGAAAAGCCGCCCAAGGAGCCGCGAGGCCCCGTGGACGGCTTGCGAACCAGGCATGACGCCGGTGAAGGCGATCATGCCGGGGACGTCGATCAACGACGGTACGTGAAGTCCGCGCGGCGGTTTTCAGCGTAGGCCGATTCCGACGAACCGGTGGCCAGCGGGCGCTCCTTGCCGAAGCTGACGGCTTCGACCTGGTTGTCGCGCACGCCCAGCACCAGCAGCATCTGACGCACGGCTTCCGAACGGCGCTGGCCCAGGGCGAGGTTGTACTCGCTGCTGCCGCGATCGTCGGTGTTGCCTTCGATGGTCACCGTTTGCTGGGGGTTGCCAGCCAGGTAACGACCGTGCATTTCGACGGTGGGGCGGTACTGGTCCGACACCGTGTAGCTGTCGAAGTCGAAGAAGACCGAGCGCTGTTGGGCGAGCGGGCTTTGCGGATTGAACGGATCCATCTGGCCGGCGCCGCCGGTGGCGACACCGGAGGTGCTGCCAGCGTAGCCGCCGGCACCAACGCCACCAGCGGCCTTGGATTCGTCCAGCTCGACGGAGCTGCCGCAAGCGGCGAGTGCCGCGGAAAGACCAACGACTGCAAAGGCCTTCAGAAAGCGATTATTCATAACGGGCTCCAACGGTATTAAGAGCAAAGGGTGATGGCGAAACGATCAGATCGGTGCGGCCGCATTGTTGCGCCCAGGACAACGGGCCGCTTTGGTCCAGACTTTAGGGAGAACGGGCGAATCAGTTTGCCGTGCCGAATGGGCCCCAGGTGGCTGCGGTGATTCCCGCGCCAGGGGCTGACAGGGTCTCCTGCGCCAGGCCATCGATGGAGCGCACGTTCAACGTGCCCCCGCGCTGACCCGCGGTGTACAACACCATCCCGCCATCCGGCGAGAAGGAGGGAGACTGGTCGTCAGGACCATTCGTGAGCAAAACCTCGTTCCCGGTGGAAAGATTCAACACCGCGATCTGAAAGTTGCCGCCCCGACGCGTCACATACGTGAGCGCCGTACCGTCGGGCGATACTCGGGGGCTCACATTGTGGCCACCGTTGAAGGAAAGTCGCGTGGCATTGCCGCCATCGATGCCCATGCGATAAATCTGTGCGCTACCACCACGATCGCTGCTGAAAACGATGCTGCGACCGTCCGGCGTGAAGGAAGGCTCGGTATTGATGGTGCCGCTCTGCGTCAGCCGGGTGGGGTTGGAGCCATCCGCGTTGACCAGATAGATCTGGGAAGAGCCGTCGCGCGAAAGCACGACCGCGAGTTTGGAGCCGTCCGGAGACCAGGCCGGTGCACTGTTGTTGCCGCGAAAGTTCGCGACGACGGTGCGCTGACCGGTACGGATGTTGTGGACGTAGACCACGGGCTTGCCCGATTCGAAGCTCACGTAGGCGAGCCGGGTGCCATCGGGCGACCACGAAGGCGAAATGATGGCTTCGCGGGAACGCAGCGCCGCCTGCGGATTGTGGCCGTCGGCATCCGCGACCATCAATTCCCACAGATTGCCGCGTTTGGCGACAAAGGCGATGCGGGTGGAAAAGGCGCACTGCGCGCCACTCAACCGTTCGCAGATCCGGTCGGCCACCTGGTGGGCCGCCGAACGCCAGTTGTTCAGGGAGGCAGACACCACCTGGCTGTCGATTTCCGCTTGCTGCACGGTATCGGCGAGGTGGTAGTTGATGTCGACCTGGGAGCCGTTGGTGCCCGAGGTACCGAACGCCACGGCATTCGCCCCACGGTCGCGCCACATGGCGTAATCCAGACCGCCGTCGGCGCCCACGCGGGCACCCGACGGATTGATCATGCGGAACAGGCCGGAGCGCGTCAGGTCGGCACGCACGACATCGGCGAGCTGGCGGCCGCGCTGGCCGTCGGCGTCGACGAAATCGGCCACCGCGATCGGGTATTGATTGGCGCCTGCACCCGAGATGTTGACCTGCAGCTGCGCGTGCGCAGCCGGCATGGCGAACGCGGCGAACAGGGCAAACCAGCCCAGGCTGCGACGCGCGCCATCTCGGGCGGCATGTGTCAGGCGAAAGCGCGGGCGTGCCGCAGCGTTCGTGGACACACGGGTCTGGAGGGGGCGAATTGCTGGCATGTCAGGTTGCACTATCTGGGCTCAATCGAACATGAGGTAACGGACATCGACGCTCGATGGGTAATTCCCATTCGGCGGCCGGGGGAAGGGATTGCAGCGTTGGATGCCGGTCAGCACCGCGCGATCGAATGCATCGACACCGGAACTGCGCAACAACCGGGGCGCACCACTCTGCTGACCATTCGACGACAACTGTACGCGGAAATCAACGAATGGATTGCCACTGACGGAACCGCGGTTGGCCGAATACGCAACGCCAGGTTTGATGCACTCCCGGACAAGGGCGCCGTAACCGCTATCCACACCGCCGCCTGCCTGGCTTCGACTTGCCGTTCCACCTGGCAAGCCGGCAGCCGCAGTCGCCGAAGACTGGAACGCCTCCCGCAATTTGCGTTCCCGATCGGCCGCTTCCTTGTCGGCAGCGGCCTTCTTTTCCGCAGCAGCCTTGTCAGCGGCGGCCTTCTTGGCCGCAGCGGCCTTTTCGGCAGCAGCCTTGTCCGCAGCCGCTTTCTTTTCGGCCGCGGCTTTCTCGGCAGCCGCCTTCTCGGCAGCGGCCTTTTCGGCTGCAGCCTTCTGCTCGGCGGCCTTCTGCTCGGCTGCCTTCTTTTCGGCGGCGGCCTTTTCGGCAGCCGCCTTTTTCTCGGCAGCGGCTTTCTGTTCAGCGGCTTTCTTTTCGGCGGCGGCCTTCTCGGCAGCGGCCTTTTCAGCGGCCGCCTTCTTTTCGAGGGCAGCCGTTTCTTCGGCCAGCTTCTTTTCCGCAGCCGCGCGTTCCTGCTCGATCTTCTGCTGCTTCACGCGTTCCTGCTCGCGCTGGCGCTGCTCTTCCTGGCGCTGGCGTTCGCGTTCCTGCTGGCGCTGGGCTTCCGTGCGCTTGCGCTGTTCTTCCTGCTGGCGCTTCTTTTCTTCCTGCAGGGCGATATCGGCTTCGCGTCGCTGTGCTTCCAGCTGGGCAGGCGTCGGGACGGGTTCGGGCTCGGGTTCGGGCGGCACGGGGGGCGCCGGTTCGGGTTCGGGCTCCGGCTCGGGTTGCGGCGCGGGCGCGGGCTCCTGCACCGGGGGCTCGCCCTGGGTGTTGGCGTCCTCGACGGCCTCGGCCTCGGGCAGCGCCGTCCACATCTCGACCTGCATGGGTTGCAGCGGCGTGCGATCCCACAGCATGCCGACGACGGCGGCGATCACGATGGCCACGTGCAAGGCAATGGCCGCCGCGAGGGCCTTGCCCTCCGGCTCTTCGGGCGGTCTGCCGATGTGGCGCGACGGCGCGGGAACGCGAGTCTCTTCCATGCGTCAGCGCCCCGCGACGCCGCCCGGCTGGACCAGGAGACCGACACGCGCGATGCCCTGCTGCTGCAGTTCGTCCATCACCTGCACGACGGCGTCATAGACCACCTTGCCATCGGCCGCGATCACGACCGGCTGGCCCGGGTTCTGTTGCTGGCGGAACTTGATGTAGTCGGCAAGCTCGTTGGAGGGCAACATCTGCAGCTGGGTTTCGCCCTGCTGCAGATCACGCACGGAAATCACGCCGTCCGCAGCCACCTGCACTTCGATGGGACGCACGGGGACTTCCGCCGCGCGCTGGCCCACCGACGGCAGTTCGATCATGCCGGGTGCGACCAGGGGCGCGGTCACCATGAAAATGACGAGCAGCACGAGCATCACGTCGATATACGGCACGACGTTGATCTCGTTCTTCATGCGGCGCGCAGGGCGCCCGCGTCCACGGCCCGCTGGCATCAGCGCACCTGCCGCTGCAGGATGTTCAGGAACTCGTCGATGAAGTTGTCGAAGCGTCCGGACAGACGGTCGACTTCATGCGAGTAGCGGTTGTAGGCGACCACCGCAGGGATGGCCGCGAACAGGCCGATGGCCGTGGCGATCAGGGCTTCGGCGATACCGGGGGCAACGGCGGCGAGCGTGACCTGCTCCATGCCGGCCAGGCCCACGAAGGCGTGCATGATGCCCCACACCGTGCCGAGCAGGCCGATGTAGGGGCTCACCGAACCGGCCGAGGCGAGAAAGGCGAGGTGGCGGTCCAGGGCGTCGATCTCGCGCTGGTAGGACGCGCGCATTGCGCGATTGGCGCCATCCAGGACCACCGGCACGTCGCTGTGCGCCTTGCGGGCCTTCAGGAACTCGGACATGCCGGCTTCGAAGATGCGCGCCAGGGCACCGTGCTCGCCGCGATGGGTGGCCACGGCGTGATGCAGCATCGTCAGGTCTCCGCCCGACCAGAAGTCCGATTCGAACTTGTCCGTCTGGCGCTGGGTGCGGCGCAGCGTCGCGCGCTTGCTGAAGATGTAGGTCCACGACATGACCGAGATCACCACCAGCAGTGCCATGACGAGCTGCACGGGGATGCTGGCCTGCAGGATCAGAGACAGTATCGACATGTCCTGGTTGGGATTCATGGAAGCTAAACCTTGTACGGTTGAACGGGTGGAAGGGGACGGATGCGGGGATTCAGGCCGGGGCGCTGTCGCGCAGGCGGCGGGCCAGGGTATCGGGCAGGGCGGCGGGGCGCCAGTGCGTGGCGCTCACGCAGGCGATCTCGATGCGGGCAGAGCTCAGCAGGGCATCGCCACGATGGCAGGTCTGATCGAACAAGAGGGACGCCTTACCGACGCGCACGATGCGGCTCAGAATGACAAGCGCATCGTCAAGCCGCGCGGGACGGTGATAATCGAGACTCGCAGAACGCACCACGAATAACCTGCCTTCCGACTGGGCCACGGCAGCCTGCTCGAACCCGAGGCTTCTGAGCCATTCGGTCCGCGCACGCTCGAAAAACTTGAGGTAATTGGCGTAATACACCACCCCGCCGGCATCCGTGTCTTCGTAGTAGACCCGTACGGAAAAGCGGAACGGGTCGGTCTCACGAGTCACGGCAGACATGGCAGGGCGACGAAGATGTCAACCCGGAATTGTAGCGTCTCGGCGCGTGCCGAGAGAGGGTCTGCGCAACAAGATGCGACAGGTCGCAGGCGACGTGGCGCGGGCCCAACGCCGGCGGCCCTGCGCCTGTCGTGCCCCAATCGGCATGCGCCGCGGCGGGCGATTCAGGTCGGCGCCCCGCGCAGCCTGTCGCTCGGTGCCGGCGGGTGATCCGTCAGAAGAGTTCGGACTCGCGCCCGCCGGGCGGGCCCTGCAGGCCGAGGTGACGCCAGGTGTTCTGCGTGGCCATGCGTCCGCGCGGCGTGCGCTGCAGGAATCCATGCTGGATGAGGTAGGGTTCGATCACATCTTCGATCGTGTCGCGCGACTCGCCAATGGCCGCCGCCAGGCTGTCCACGCCGACCGGCCCGCCATCGAACCGATGGACCACGGCCTCGAGCAGCTTGCGGTCCATCACGTCCAGACCATAGGGGTCGACCTGCAGCATGCCCAGCGCCGCCGCCGCGACCGGATCGTCGATGACGCCATCCGCCTTCACTTCGGCGTAGTCGCGCACGCGGCGCAACAGCCGGTTGGCGATGCGCGGCGTGCCGCGCGAGCGCCGCGCGATCTCGCCCGCGCCCGCCTGGGTGATGCTGGCGGCCAGCAGGCCCGCACTGCGCGTGACGATATGCGTGAGCTCTTCGGTGGAATAGAACTCGAGGCGGGCCGTGATGCCGAAGCGGTCGCGCAGCGGGTTGGTGAGCATGCCCGCGCGCGTCGTCGCGCCGACGAGCGTGAAGGGCTGCAGGTCGAGCTTCACGCTGCGCGCGCCCGGGCCTTCGCCGATCAGGATGTCGATCTGGAAGTCCTCCAGCGCGGGGTAGAGGATTTCCTCGACCACGGGCGACAGGCGGTGGATCTCGTCGATGAAGAGGACGTCGTTGCGTTCGAGGTTGGTGAGCAGGGCGGCCAGATCGCCGGGGCGCTCGAGCACCGGGCCGGAGGTCTGCTTCAGGTTGACCCCCATCTCGTGCGCGATGATGTGGGCCAGCGTGGTCTTGCCCAGGCCCGGAGGACCGAAAAGCAGCACGTGGTCCAGGGCTTCGGCGCGCTGGCGGGCCGCCGCCACGAAGATCTCCAGCTGGTCCCGGATGCGCTGCTGGCCGACGTATTCCTGCAGCGCCTTGGGGCGCAGCGCGCGTTCGAGCGATTCCTCGTTGGGCGACGCCGGCTGCGGCGCCACCAGGCGGGGGCCACCGCCATCGAGGCGGGCGGTGAGCTGATCGGACTGGATGGTCATGGGCGGACTTGGGCGGCCCGGACGGGCGGTGGCGTGGCTGCTGGATGGATATCCACTATATCAGCCCGGCCCGGGTACCGCGGCCCCGCGTGCGCGGTGCACCACCCCCCGCGGCCGCGCTTCGACCCGGGTGCGTGCGCGCGCACGCCGTGCGCCTCGCGCTGGCCAGGTGGCTTGCGTACACTGCGGACTGAATCGCCACCCAGGAGGAATCATGCTCGTCTGCCACGCCGCCCGATCGCGTCACCCTGCCCCCAGCCCGGCCACGGAGATCTGACCATGGCGCTCGAACAGATCAGCGAACATCACTGCTTTGGCGGCTGGCAGCGCTTCTTTCGCCACGATTCCCGGGTCATCGGCCTGCCCATGCGGTTTTCCGTCTTCGTGCCGCCCCAGGCGGCGCACGGTCCCGTCCCGGTGCTCTTCTACCTGGCCGGTCTCACCTGCACGGAAGAAACCTTCATGATCAAGGGCGGCGCGCAGCGCTTTGCCGCCGAGCACGGCATCATGCTGGTCGCCCCGGACACCAGTCCGCGCGGTGCGGGCGTGCCCGGCGAGTCCGACAACTGGGATTTCGGCGTGGGCGCGGGCTTCTACGTGGACGCCACCGTGGCGCCCTGGAGCCAGCACTACCGCATGGACAGCTACATCGTCGACGAGCTCTTCGGCATCGTGTCCGGCGAGCTGGGCGGGGACGCCACGCGCACCGGCATCTTCGGCCATTCGATGGGCGGCCACGGGGCGCTTGCGCTGGCCCTGCGCAACCCCGGCCACTTCCGCAGCGTGTCCGCGTTCGCACCCATTGCTGCGCCGTCGCAATGCGACTGGGGCAAGAAGGCGTTCACCGGTTATCTCGGCCCGGACACCACGGCCTGGGCACCCTACGACGCCACCGAGCTGATGACCCGGACCGTCACGCCCTTTCCCGGGGGCATCCTGATCGATCAGGGCCTGAAGGACCAGTTCCTGCACCAGCTGCATCCGGAGGCCTTCGAGGCCGCCTGCGCCCAGGCCAGCCAGCCGCTTACGCTGCGCCGCCACGAGGGCTACGACCACGGGTACTACTTCATCGCCAGCTTCATGCAGGATCACCTGGCGCATCACGCTGCGCAGCTGAAGGCGTAGGTGGGCGGCGGCCCCGGTCATGAACCCCGCGCGTCTTGACCTGACCAGCCTGACCCTGTTCGTCGCTGTCGTGCGCCTGGGCAGCATTTCGGCGGGCGCGCGCCATGTGCATCTGGCGGTGGGCGCGGCCAGCCGGCGGATTTCCGATCTGGAAGATGCGACGGGCACGCCGCTGCTGTTTCGCACGGCCAGTGGCGTCGTGCCGACGGACGCAGGCGCGGCTTTCGTCGCGCAGGCGCAGAACGTCCTGCGCGAGGTGGAGCGCCTGGGCGGCGTCATGGCCGACTACGCCTGTGGCGTGCGCGGCCAGGTCAGGGTCGCTGCCAATACGTCGTCCATCACCCAGTTCCTGCCCGACGACCTGTCAGCGTTCATGGCGGAGCATCCCGCCGTGCGCGTCGCGCTGGAAGAGCAGAACAGCGGGGCAATAGTGGACGCCGTGCTGGACAACCGGGCCGACATCGGCATCTTCGCGGACCGCACGGACACCCGTGGTCTGGTCACCGCCCCCTATCGCGAGGATGAGCTCGTTCTGATCGTACCGCTGCGCCACGCGCTGGCCGCACGCGAGCGGCTGCACTTCGTGGAGTCGCTCGAATACGACTACGTCAGTCTGCCAGCCAGCACATCGCTGGCGCTTCGGCTGCGTGAGGAAAGCGCCAGGCTCGCGGGTGACATCCGCCTGCGGATCGAAGTGCGCAGTTTCGATGCGATCTGCCGCATGGTGGTGGCCACGGGCGGCGTGGGTGTGCTGCCGCGACTGGCTGCCGAGCCGCACGCCCGTTCGATGCCCATCCGGCTGCTGGCCCTGGAAGATGACTGGGCAAGGCGGATGCTGCTGGTTGGTGCCAAGGATCCGGACACGTTGTCCGCGCCCGCCCGGCGCCTGTGGCTGCACCTGCAGAGCGCTTTCCCGATCCGGCAAAACCCCCTTCACGAATGACGGCTTGGCGCTGCCCGGCACGCGCGCCACACTGCGTCGCGTGAGCTCGCTGCATGCGCGCTGCCGTTGTATCGAGCAAGGAGAAAACATGCCTAGTCAGATCCTGGATGGCATCCGGGTGTTGGAGTTGGGCCAGTTGATCGCCGGCCCCTTCGCCGCCAAGACGCTGGCCGATTATGGCGCGCAGGTCGTCAAGATCGAGCCGCCCGGCAAGGGCGATCCCCTGCGCAAGTGGCGCTTGCTGCACGAGGGCACGTCGATCTGGTGGGAGGCTCAGTCGCGCAGCAAGCAGTCGGTGTGCATCGATCTGCGGGTACCCGAGGGCCAGGCCCTCGTGCGCCGGCTGGCGCAGGATGCTGATGTGCTGATCGAAAACTTCCGGCCCGGAACGCTGGAGCGCTGGGGCCTGGATTGGGAAACCTTGCATGCCCTCAATCCCCGCCTGATCCTGCTGCGCATCTCGGGGTATGGCCAGACCGGACCGAAGGCGCGCGAGCCAGGCTTTGCAGCGATTGCCGAGGCGATGGGCGGGCTGCGCCACCTGAATGGCGAGCCGGGACGCCCGCCGGTGCGCGCGGGCCTGTCGCTGGGTGACACCATGGCCGGCCTGCATGGCGCCCTGGGCGTGATGCTGGCCTTGTATCAACGCGATGCGCGCGGCGGTCAGGGCCAGGTCATCGACGCAGCCTTGTTCGAGAGCATCTTCAACCTGACCGAAAGCCTGCTGCCGGAGTACGTCACGTTCGGCGCGGTGCGCGAGCCTGCGGGTTCCGCCCTGCCCGGCATTGCCCCCAGCAACGCCTATCCGACGCGCGAGGCGAACTTCGTTCTCATCGCTGGCAACGGTGATGGGATCTTCGAGCGTCTGATGCAGGCCATCGGCCGGCCGGATCTCGCGGGGGATCCCCGATTTGCCGGCAACGATGGCCGCGCCGCCGGGGTGGCCGAACTCGATGCCGCCATCGGTGCTTGGACCCGCACCCGGTCGATCGACGAGATCCTGGCGGTGATGCAGGCCGCCGCCGTGCCCGCAGGCCGCATCTACACCGTGGCCGACATTGCGGTGGATCCGCACTATGCCGCCCGCCAGGCGATTGTGACCGTGGCGTCCGCCAGGGGGGTCGAAGTGTCGATGCCGGGAGTGTTCCCGCTGTTGTCCGAAAACCCGGGCAGTGTGCGCTCGCGTGCGCCCACCTTGGGCGAGCACACAGCCGAGGTCCTGGCGCAGGCGGGCGTGCCCGCTCACGAACAGGAACGCCTGCTGCAGGCGGGGGTGATCGCATGAAGCGCGGCGCAGCTCAGGTCCGCATCAACGAGGTCGGGCCGCGCGATGGCCTGCAGATCGAAAAGGCACTGGTCGCCACGCCGGACAAGATCGATCTGGTCGACCGCCTGTCCGACTGTGGCTTTGCCTGCATTGAGGTCACCAGTTTCACGTCCGCCCGGGCGATTCCTGCGCTCGCTGACGCGCAGGAGGTGTTGACGGGCATCCAGCGGCGTGTGGGCACCCGATACACGGCGCTCGTCCCGACCATGCGTCATCTGGAGCGCGCGCTGCCTTGCGGACTCGACGAGATGAACCTGGTCATGTCGGCCAGCGAAACGCACAACCGGGCCAATCTGCGCATGACGCAGGCGCAGTCGCTCGCTGAGCTGACCGCCATGCTGGCGCGTGCGGCGCAGCATGGGGTCGCGTGCAATGTATCGTTGTCCACCGCTTTCGGCTGCCCATTCGATGGCGATGTCGACGCGGATGGCGTGCTCGGGCTGGCTGATCATCTGATTGCTGCGGGGGCCATCGGCGTGACGCTGTGCGATACCACCGGCATGGCCTACCCCGATCAGGTCGCGCGGCTGTGCGAGATCTTTCTGGCGCGCCACCCTGGTGTGGCGCTGACCCTGCACCTGCATGACACGCGCGGGATGGCGCTGGCCAATGCCCTGGCGGGGTGGCAGGCAGGCGTCGTGTCCTTCGACGCCGCCGTCGGCGGGCTGGGGGGCTGTCCCTTCGCACCCGGTGCCAGCGGCAATGTCAGCACCGAATCGCTGGTCCACATGTTCCAGTGCATGGGCGTCGAGACTGGCGTCGATCTGTCCGCGTTGCTCGAGGTGGCGGTTGGTCTGTCGAGCCTCGTGTCGCGTCCTGTTCCCGTCCCGCTGGCATTGGCCGGTGCGCGGTGGCAGACGCATCCCCGTCCGAGTGGCCTTATTTGAGCCAACATTCACGCATCCTCATCGTGTCCATTCCAAAAACACCAGGAGACTCCACCATGTCCGCTTCGACCCGTGCCGCGGTGTGCCTGCCCGCCCTCCTCGCCAGCGCGCTCACGCTGGGCGCTGGCCCGGCTGCCGCCGCCGATGCCTTTCCGCAGCGTCCGATCGCCCTCATCGTGTCGGCCGCACCGGGCGGCACGACGGACATCGCCGCCCGCCTGATCGCCCAGCCGCTGGCGCAGGCGCTGGGCCAGAGCGTGGTCGTCGAGAACCGCCCCGGCGCGGCCGGTGGCATCGCCGCGCAGGCCGTACGTCGTGCCGCGCCCGATGGTCACACGATGCTGCTGCAGTATTCGGGGTTCCAGGTCATCACGCCCACGGTGATGAAAAACCAGGACTGGGATCCCATCAAGGACTTCGCCCCTGTAGCCAACGTGCTGTCCGCGCCCCAGGTGATCGTCGTGCGCCCGGAGCTGCCCATCAACACGCTGCAGGAACTCGTCGACTACGCCAAGGCCAACCCGGGCAAGCTGAACTACGCTTCGTCGGGCAACGGATCCCTGCAGCATGTGGCGACCGAACTGTTGAACCAGCAGGCCGGCATCGACACCACGCACATTCCCTACAACGGCACGGGACCGGCGCTGAACGACTTGCTGGGCGGCAACGTGGATATGACCATCACGACGCCCCCGCCGCTCATCGGGCAGATCGCCGCGGGCAAATTGCGCGCCCTGGCGGTAACGGGACAGAATCGCCTGGCCTCGCTGCCCGAGGTGCCCACGGCCGCCGAGGCCGGTTTCCCGGATCTTCTGGTGTCGTCCTGGTTCGCCATGTATGCACCGGCGGGCACGCCTCAGCCGATCGTGGACAAAGTCGCGGACGCCATCGGCACCATCATGGCCAGCGAACGTTATCGCAAACAGGCGCAGGAGCAAGGCGCCGAAGCCGAGTTCCTGGGCCCCCAGGCCCTGGGCGAGTACACCAAGCAAGAGCTGGATCGCTGGGCCAAGGTCATCGAGGCAGCGAACATCACTGCGCAGAAATAAGCGCGGGAATGGGTTGGCAGCGGCGCAGGATGTGCGGTGTCGCCACCTATAATCCAGCATGACCTCATCCTCGCCAAGTTCTTCGCTGCCGTCCTTCGCCTCGTCGCCGCCCTGCCCGCACCGCATGCCGGTGCGCGCATGAAGACCCCCAAGCGGCTGCTGCCGCTCGTCGAGGAAGGCCTCATCGATGAAGTCCTGAGCCAGCTCATGAGCGGCAAGGAAGCCACGGTGTATGTCGTGCGCTGCGGCGACGCCGTGCGCTGCGCCAAGGTCTACAAGGAGGCCAGCCAGCGCAGCTTCCGGCAGGCCGCGTCCTACCTGGATGGCCGCAAGGTCAAGAACAGCCGGCAGGCGCGCGCCATGGAAAAGGGCACGCGCTATGGGCGCCAGGTGCAGGAAGAGCAATGGCAGAACGCCGAGGTGGATGCCCTCTTTCGCCTGGCCAACGCGGGTGTGCGGGTGCCCACGCCCTACATCTGCACGGATGGCGTGCTGCTGATGGACCTGGTGGCCGATGCCCAGGGCGATGTCGCGCCGCGCCTGAACGACGTGGAGATGACCGAGGCCGAGGCGCTGGTGATGCACCGGGCGCTGCTGACCCAGGTGATCCGCATCCTGCTCGCGGGCATGATCCACGGCGACCTGTCCGAGTACAACATCCTGCTCGCCGACGACGGTCCGGTCATCATCGACCTGCCGCAGGCGGTGGATGCCGCGGGCAACAGCCAGGCGCGCGAGATGTTCGAGCGCGATGTCGCCAACCTGGCGCAGTACTTCTCACGTTTCGCGCCATCGCTGGCGGAATCGAACTTCGGGCGCGAGATCTGGCTGCACTATGAAGCGGGCGCGCTGCACGAGGATGTGCATCTGACGGGCGTGGTGGCACCGGACATGACGCCGGTGGACATGGACGCGCTGATGCAGGACATGGAGGAAGTCCGCCTGGAAGCCGAGGACCGCGCGCGCCGTCAGCGCGAGGCGGGCGACTAGGGCCGCGCGTCCGGGGCCTGGCGCACGACGTCCAGGGCTTCGCACAGCTGCTGGGTGGCGTCGATGAGGCGCGGCCCCGGGCGGTACAGGGCATCGGCCGGCAGCACGATCACACGGTGCTCGCGCACGGCCGGCAGGTGGGGCGCCACGCTGCGCCAGAAGGCGAGCGGGTCGCTGCCCGCCTGGTCATCGGTGGTCAGGATGACCTGCGGCCGCGCGGCGATGAGGCTTTCGAGTTCGACCTGCGGCGCCGCGGGGCCAGCCGCGCCGAAGACGTTGTGCCCGCCGCACAGGCGCAGCGCATCAGCCACGACGTGGGCATCGCTCAGCGTGTACAGCGGATGGCTGCCCGCGTGGATGAAGACGCGCACGGGCTCGCGCCCGGCGTAGGTGGCCTGGAGCGTCTGCAGGCGCTCGCGCAGGGCGCGCGCGGCCGGGACTGCCGTGGCAGCCGTATCCAGACGCTCGCCCAGGCGTTCGATGTCGGCGGGAATGTCCGCCAGCCGGGTCGGCGCGCTGTACAGCACGGGGATGTGGGCGGCATCCAGCGCGGCCTGCACGGCCTGGACTGGCCCGGGCAGCCAGGCCACGACCAGGTCCGGTCGCAGGCTGACCAGGGTTTCGGCGTTCAGGTGCCAGGCGTCGCCCACGCGCGGCAGCGCGCGCGCGGCCGACGGCCAGTCGCTGTAGCGGGCCACGCCGACCAGGCGCTCGCCCCCACCCGCGGCAAAGACCAGTTCGGTCGCGTGCGGCGCCAGGGTGATGACGCGGCGTGCCGGCGGGCTGTCGGTCTCGCCCGGCGTCCCGCGCGGCGCAAGGGCGCCAAGGCCAGCCTCCGGCAGGGCGCGCCCGCTGGCATCGTCCGACGCCGGGTGCGCGACACTGACCATGCAGACCAGCGCGATGGCCAGCCCGATCACGAGCATGGCCATGCCCAGACGCGATCGGGCGCGTCCACCCGCCAGCCAGTCAGGAGAGCGATCTGGCCAGCGGCGTCGCATCAGCGTGGCCGGTAGGCGACGTTGAGGAACACGGAGGAGCCCTGCGTCGCGTAGCCCTGCGCCAGCGTGTAGTCCTTGTCGAGCACGTTGTTCCAGCGCAGTTGCAGCTGCGTCTGCGGCGTCACGTCGTAGCTGGCGCTCAGGGCCAGCAGGCCGTAGCCGCCCAGGCGCGTGCGGGCGAAGTCGCTGTCGAAGCGCTCGCCGCTCAGGTACCACTCGGCGCCCACGCGGGCCGGCCCGAAGCGATGGTCGGCATTCAGGCGAAAGACGCGCTTGGCACGCCGCGCGAGGACGTCACCCGTCTCGGCGTTGTGCGGGTCCTGCAGGTCCAGGCTCGCGCGCAGCGCGGTGTCGCCCCACTGGTGGGCGCCGGTGAAGGTCACGCCGCGCAGGACGGCGCGGCCGATGTTCTCGGCGGGCCAGCCGTTGATGAGGTTGGTCACGCGGTTGCGGTACACGGTCGCACCCAGTTCGGAGCCACCGCGCTGCCAGCGCAGGCCGGCTTCGATGTTGCGCGACTTCTCGGGCGACAGGTCGGGGTTGCCGCCACCGGGGTAGTACAGCTCGTTGAAGTTGGGGGCGCGGAACGCGGTGTTGGCGGCCACGCTGGCGCGCAGACCCGGCAGGATGTCGAAGCCGTAGCCCGCGCCGCCCGTGGTTTGGCCGTCGTACTGCGAATCGTGATCGCGGCGGGCGCTGGCCTGCACGTGGTGCCGGCCGAAGTCGCCCGTGTACACGCCGGTCACCGAGTTGGTGTTGCGGGCGGTGACCGGGTAATCGATATTGCTGGGCGGAAACGTGCTCCAGTCCTGGATGTCGCCGGCAACGCGCTGCTCCAGGCGATCCAGGGCGAGCGTGAAGCGTTGCTCGTTGGTGATCTGGAATTCGTTCTGCCAGCCGTACTGGCGCTGGCGCGTGCGAAAGCGCGAGTCGTCCGTGTCGGCGGCGGCGCTGACGTTCTCGTCCTCGGTCACGCCCAGGGTCAGCGTGCTCAGCCAGCGATCCGACAGGCGGTTGCGGCTGGCCACGGCAAAGCCCTCGACGGTCTGCAGCGAGCGGGGGTTGGTGAGGCCGGGACCGTTGTCGAAGCCGCCATTGATGCGGTCATGGAAGATGCGCAGCGACACGTCGTGGCCGGTTGCCCAGGCGTAGCCCAGCGAGCCCGAGACATTGCGCTGGTACCAGCTGTCGCGATCCGGGTTGTAGCTGAACGCGTTGTCGGGCGTGGTCGCATTGAACCCGTTGCCCTGGCCGTAGCCCGCATTCAGCGCATAACGCCAGCCGGCGCTGCTGCCGGCGATGCTGGCGCTGGTGCGCACCACGCCGTGGCTGCCCGCGCCCACGTCGGCGCGCAGCGACACCGGCCGCTCCGCGCCCTGGCGCGTGATGATGTTGATGACACCGCCCACGGCGTCCGCGCCATACAGACTGCTGGCCGCGCCCCGCAGCACGTCGATGCGCTCGATGTCGTTCAATGCCAGGGCGTTCAGCGCGCCGCCGCCGGAGGTGGCCGGATTGATGCGCAGGCCGTCGATCAGGATCAGCGTCTGGTTGGCATTGGCGCCGCGCACGAACAGGCTGGTAACCGCCTGCGGGCCGCCATTGTTCGCAGACTCGATGCCGTGCTGGCGCGACAGCAGTTCCGCCACGCTGCCCTGGCCGAAGCGCTCGATGGCATCACGGTCGATCACCGTGACATCGCCCAGCGCGGTGTCGAGGGGTTGCGGCGTGCGGCTGGCGATGACGGTGACGGGGGACAGTTGGGCAGGGGCGGCAGCCTGCACGGCGGTGCCGGCCTGGGCGGCCAGCAACCAGACGCCTGCGGCGATCGGCAGACGGGAAGAAAGACGAGTGGACATGGAGACAGATTCGGTAGGACGCGCGACCCCGCACGTCGATCGGGATTGAGACACCGCAAGGCGTCTCGCCAGGGCGCGCTGCCAGGCTCTGGGCATGGCAGGCGCGCGAACCGGCCGGTCTCCGGGCTGCCTGCGCGGCATTCGCCCGCGGGACGTCGCCTTCCCGGTGGCCTCGCGGCCTGCCAGTGGCATGTGACGTCCGGCGTTCCGAGGGGAGCGCAGGTTTACCGTTGCGGGGGCAGCACAGGTTCGGCCTTGCGGCCTCCTGTTTCCCGTTTCACCGCCTGTGGGGCGGCACCGGTTCTTGTGGCGCAATGTAACACTGCGTGTCGCGTTACAGCGTGATTGGCTCGCCGGCTGTCGGGCAGATACCACACCGGCCGCGCATGCGGCAGGTCCGCGACGCCGCCGACCAGGTCCCACCGATTTGCGCAAGGCACCTCCATTCAGGACCGTCGCTGCCTTGAATGATGACCGTAGGCACGCGGTATACAACGCGTTTGCTACGATATCCGGTTGCCCCGATCTCGTTGCCGCGCGGGCTCTGCCCGCGCCTGGAACCCCATGAAGTTTCCCTCCCTGCCCTATCCGCCCGAATCCTATACCCGGGGGGCGGCGTTCGCCCGTCTGCTGACCGAGCGCATCCTCATCCTGGACGGCGCGATGGGGACCATGATCCAGCAGCACAAGCTCACGGAAGCCGACTTCCGGGGGTCGCGCTTTGCCGAGCACGGCAAGGACGTGCGCGGCAACAACGAACTGCTCTCGCTCACGCGCCCGGACATCATCGAAGGCATCCACCGCGAATACCTGCTGGCCGGCGCGGACGTCATCGAGACCAACACCTTCGGCGCCACGCGCATCGCGCAGGACGATTACGCGATGCCCGAGCTCGCGTACGAGATGAACGTGGCGTCCGCGCGCCTGGCGCGCGCGGCCTGTGATTCGATCGACACGCCCGAGCGCCCGCGCTTCGTGGCAGGCGCCCTGGGCCCGCAGCCCAAGACGGCATCGATCTCGCCCGACGTGAACGATCCGGGCGCGCGCAACGTCACCTTCGAAGAACTGCGCACGGCCTATGTCGAGCAGCTCAACGGCCTGCTGGACGGCGGCATCGACATCGTGCTGATCGAGACCATCTTCGACACGCTCAACGCCAAGGCGGCGATCTTTGCGGTGGAGGAAGTCTTCGAGGCCCGCGGCGAACGCCTGCCCGTGATGATCTCGGGCACGGTGACCGACGCTTCGGGGCGGATCCTGTCGGGCCAGACGGTAGAGGCCTTCTGGAACTCGGTGCGCCATGCGCGCCCGATCACCATTGGCCTGAACTGCGCGCTGGGCGCAGCCCTGATGCGGCCCTACGTGGCGGAACTGGCGCGCATCTGCGACACCTTCGTGTGCGTGTACCCGAACGCCGGCCTGCCCAACCCGATGGCCGAGACGGGCTTTGACGAGACGCCGGAAGACACCTCGGCGCTGCTGGGTTCGTTTGCGGAGTCGGGCCTGGTCAACATGGCGGGCGGCTGCTGCGGCACGACGCCCGAGCACATCCAGGCGATCGTCAACCGGGTGGCGAACCAGACGCCGCGCGCGATCCCGGACGTGCCGGTCAAGACGCGCCTGTCCGGCCTGGAGCCCCTGAACATCGATGGCGACACGCTGTTCGTCAACGTGGGCGAGCGCACCAACGTGACGGGCAGCAAGATGTTCGCGCGCCTGATCCGCGAGGAAAAGTACGACGAGGCGCTGGCCGTGGCGCGCCAGCAGGTCGAGAACGGCGCGCAGATCATCGACATCAACATGGACGAGGCGATGCTGGATTCGGAGGCGTGCATGCACCGCTTCCTGAACCTGATCGCGTCCGAGCCCGACATTTCGCGCGTGCCGGTGATGATCGACAGCTCCAAGTGGAGCGTCATCGAGACCGGCCTGCGGTGCGTGCAGGGCAAGCCGGTCGTGAACTCGATCTCCATGAAGGAGGGCGAGGAGGCCTTCCTGCATCACGCCCGCCTGTGCCGGCGCTATGGCGCGGCGGTGGTCGTCATGGCGTTCGACGAGGCCGGCCAGGCCGACACGCTGGCGCGCCGCCGCGAGATCTGCGCTCGCGCGTACCAGCTGCTCGTGAACGAGGTGGGCTTTCCGCCGGAAGACATCATCTTCGATCCCAACGTGTTCGCCGTGGCCACGGGCATCGAGGAACACGACAACTACGCCGTCGACTTCATCGAGGGCACGCGCTGGATCCGCGACAACCTGCCGCATGCCCGCATTTCCGGGGGCATCTCGAACGTCAGCTTTTCGTTTCGCGGCAACGAGCCCATGCGCGAGGCGATCCACACGGTATTCCTGTACTACGCCGTGAAGGCCGGGCTGACGATGGGCATCGTCAACGCGGGCCAGCTTGGCGTGTATGCCAACCTGGACACGCGCCTGCGCGACCTGGTGGAAGACGTCATCCTGAACCGTCCCGAGCCGCTGGGCCGCGAGGGCGAGCAGGACGAGCGCACCGCCACCGAGCGCCTGGTGCAGCACGCCGATTCGGTCAAGGGCTCGGGCGCCAAGCGCGAGGAAGACCTGGCCTGGCGCGCGCAGGACGTCAACGCGCGGCTTGCGCATGCCCTGGTGCACGGCATCACGACCTTCATCGTCGAGGACACCGAGGAAGCGCGCCAGGTCGTGGATGCGCGCGGCGGTCGCACCATCGAGGTCATCGAAGGCCCGCTCATGGATGGCATGAACATCGTGGGCGACCTCTTTGGCGAAGGCAAGATGTTCCTGCCGCAGGTGGTGAAGTCCGCCCGCGTCATGAAGCAGGCCGTGGCCCACCTCATCCCCTTCATCGAAGAGGAAAAGCGCCTGCTCGTGGCGGCCGGTGGCACGGTGCGCTCGGCGGGCAAGATGGTGATCGCCACCGTCAAGGGCGATGTGCACGACATCGGCAAGAACATCGTGGCGGTCGTGCTCCAGTGCAACAACTTCGATGTCGTGAACATGGGCGTGATGGTGCCATGTGCCGACATTCTGAAGAAGGCGCGCGAAGAGAACGCCGACATCGTCGGCCTGTCCGGTCTCATCACGCCCAGCCTGGAGGAAATGGCCATGGTCGCGGCCGAGATGCAGCGCGACCCGTGGTTCCGCGAGCGGCGCATTCCACTGATGATCGGCGGGGCGACGACGAGCCGGGTGCACACGGCCGTGAAGATCGCGCCGCACTACGAAGGCCCGGTGGTCTACACCCCGGACGCGAGCCGCGCCGTGGGCGTGGCGCAGAACCTGGTGTCCGAAGACCGCCGCGACACCTACCTGACCGAACTGGCCGCCGAGTACGAGGCCGTGCGCACGCGTCACGCCAACCGCAAGGCCACGCCCTTGCTGAGCCTGGACAAGGCGCGCGCGAACCGGCCGGTGATGGACTGGACGACCTACGTGCCGCCGCGGCCCTCGTTCCTGGGCCGGCGCAGCTTCAAGCACTACGACCTGGCCGAGATCGCGCGCTACATCGACTGGGGCCCGTTCTTCCAGACCTGGGACCTGCATGGCCCCTACCCGGCCATCCTGCAGGATGCGGTCGTGGGCGAGCAGGCCCGCCGCGTCTTCGAGGACGGGCAGGCGATGCTGCGCAAGATCATCGAAGGCCGCTGGCTCACCGCCAACGGCACGATCGCGTTCTATCCTGCCAACACGGTGGGCGATGACGACATCGAGCTGTACACGGACGAGTCCCGCAGCGAGGTGCTGCTGACTTGGCGCAACCTGCGCCAGCAGGGCGTCAAGCGCGACGGCGTGGACAACAAGTGCCTGGCGGACTTCATCGCGCCGCGCGACAGCGGGGTGAAGGACTACATCGGCATGTTCGCGGTGACGGGCGGGCTGGGCATGGAAAAGCGCGAAGCGCAGTTCCTGGCGGGCCACGATGACTATTCGCTGATCATGTACAAGGCGCTCGCCGACCGGTTTGCCGAGGCCTTTGCCGAATGCCTGCACGCCCGCGTGCGGCGCGACCTGTGGGGCTATGCGGCCGACGAGACGCTGGACAACGACGCCATGATCCGCGAGGAATACCGGGGCATCCGGCCGGCGCCAGGCTACCCCGCCTGCCCCGAGCACACGGTCAAGCGCGAGATGTTCCGCGTGCTGGACTGCCATGACATCGGCATGACGCTGACCGAAAGCTACGCCATGCTGCCGGCGTCCAGCGTATCGGGCTTCTACTTCAGCCATCCCGAATCGCAGTACTTCAGCGTCGGGATCATCGGGCAGGACCAGCTGGAAGACTACATCGCGCGCAGTGGCCTGCCCGCGCTGGATGTGAAGCGCGCGCTGATGCCCAATCTGGACGCCTGAGGCGGCGCACGCCGGGCGGCGCCACGCTGCCCGGCCAGGCTTGTCGCGCGTCCGGTCCGACCGCAGGGCCCGGATGTGCGGCGGGGGCTGCGCCCGCCCAGCGTGCAGCCCGCGCAGGATGCTCCGGGCTCGCCACCGAATGGCGGGAACTCGGGCATGGCCTGCAGATGGCGCCGGGTGCGGCCGACCTCAGTCGGGCAGCTGGATCCGCGCGACGCTTTCGTTGGCGGTCTTCTCGGCCTTCTCACCGTTCTTGATGGTGACGTAAAGCACGTTGTTGGCCGCGTCCAGCGCCAGGCTGTTGGGGTGATCCGGCACCTCGATGGTGTGCAGGCGGCGGTTGTCCGTCGTGTCGAACACCGTCACCGTGCCGGCCGCGCGATTGGTCACGTACAGGCGCTCGCGCTTGCCATCCAGCAGCAGGCCGAGCGGACCTTCGTCCGTCTCGATGCTGGCCACTTCCTTGCCGTCGTTGGCGTCGAGCACGACCACGCGGTTGCCCGGGTTTTTGGACGCGAAGCCCGGCAGGGCCTTGGCCTGGAAGTTCCGGATCATGGCCAGGCCCTGGTCCGTGACGTACAGCCGCTTGCCGGCGCGATCCACCGCGATGTTCATGGGTTGTTCGATCGTGGTCTGCACGCGCTCCACGACTTCGCCCTTGACCGGGTCGATCATCATGATCTCGCCCTGCAGGTTCGAGGCGATCACGCGGCCATTGTCGGCATCGAAGGCCAGGCCCGGCGCCTTGGGGCCGCCCAGGCCTTCGATGGTGTCGAGCAGCTCCAGCTTTTGCGTGTCGACGACGAAGAGCACGCTCTTTTCGCCGTGGCCGGTCACGTAGAGGCGATGGTTGGCGGGATCGGGCACGAGTTCGCGCAGGTCGTGCGTGTAGCCCATCTCTCCATCTTCGCCCTTGGTCTTTTCCTGCAGCTGGACGATGCCGACCTGGCGGTTGTTGGCGATGTCGACCACGGTCACGGAGGTGTCGAGCGTGTTGCCGACGTACAGGCGGTCGGCCGCGTCATCGATGTTGATGCCGAAGGCCTTGCGCTCCAGCGGGATCTCGGCCTGGACGGCCAGGGTCTGCGGATCCAGGCGCAGCACCTTGCCGGGGTCGGAGTCCTTGCCGAAGCCACCCGAGAAGGCGACGAAGACGGCGTTCTGGCGCGGGCTGAAGGCGAGTTCGTAGACCCCGCGGGCCAGGGCCTCGCGTTGAACCTGGGGCTGCGCGGTGGCGCTGGCGGCGGCTGCGGCGGCCGCAGGGGCGGCGGGCGTTGCCGGCGTGCAGGCGCCGGCACGCATGGACAGCGAAGGCGTTCTCGCGTTGCCCCCACTGGCCGCGCCTGCAGGCCGCAGCATCGGGCTGATAACCGCGCCGGGCGGACGCGGGGTGCTGGCCCAGGCCTTGTGCGCGGCCGGGGCCGAGCTGCGCCGCGCGGATGTCTATGCGCGCGTGCCGACACCGCCTTCGCCT
>JAAIGF010025798.1_pt1 | contig 27301 bp, 31 predicted proteins | sample 6487441 | NCBI WGS metagenome assembly JAAIGF01 (sample SAMN13974129, study PRJNA590717) | phyllosphere metagenome | biome: pepper field; feature: multiple bacterial spot infested pepper fields; material: pepper leaves; isolation source: leaves from pepper fields | host: Capsicum annuum ... | reverse complement strand
GATCGCCTTCAGCTTGTCCGCCACTTCCGCCGCTTCGATCGGCGTTTCCTGCAGATGGATCTGGCCATTGGCATTGACCGAAATGGTGATCGGCTGCGTTTCCGAGTTCAGAGCGGAGGCAGAGGTCTGCGGCAGATCGACCGGCACGCCGACCGTCATCATCGGTGCTGCCACCATGAAGATGATGAGCAGCACGAGCATGACGTCCACGAGTGGCGTCACGTTGATTTCGCTGATCGCACCGCCGCCACGGCGTCCGCGTCCACGGCCGCGACGACCGCCCGAACCACCACCGCTACCGCCTGCTGACATTCCCATAATGCTTTACTCCACTGGCTCGAGGCGTCGCGCGTTACTGCGCAGCCTGACGCGTCTGCAGCTTCTCATCGATCTGTCGAGACAGGATCGCGGAAAACTCGTCGGCAAAACCTTCCATGCGGGAGGAAAGCTTGTGCGCATCAGCCATGAACTTGTTGTAGGCCATAACAGCCGGAATAGCGGCAACGAGGCCGATAGCCGTCGCCAGAAGCGCTTCGGCAATACCCGGTGCCACGACCGCAAGGTTAGTGGACTTCGAACCGGCAATCGCCTGGAACGAGGTCATGATACCGACAACCGTACCGAAGAGACCGATGAACGGACCGGCGGAGCCGATGGTCGCCAGCGAACCGAGGCGCGCTTCGAACTGCTCGCTCTCGCGCGACATGGTCACATCCATGGCGCGGTCGATACGCATTTGCAGGCCGATGGGAGACCGTGCGCCGCGCTCGAAAGACTTCTTCCATTCGCGCATTGCCGCAACGAAAATCGCCGCAAGGCCGCCATTCTGGCGCTCCGCCAGCGTGCGGTACAGCTCTTCAAGCGACTGGCCGGACCAGAACACCTGTTCGAACTGGTCGAACTGACGCCGCGCTTTGGCGAAGTTCATGTATTTGTCGATGACGATGGCCCAAGTCCAAACCGAGGCGGCCAGGAGGCCGATCATCACCAGCTTGACGATAAGTCCCGCCTGCATGAACAGCGCCCAAAGACTTACATCATGCGTTGCCGCTGCCAAACCTGCCTGTTCCATAAATATCCAATCCCCGAATCCAAACGCCCGGTGCATGACCGGGCGATTCAAACGCGCATAAATGGTTTGAGCTTCGCGGTGCTATCCGCCAACCCGTCGCCTTTGCCCCGATAGTGCCATTACGCCTTACTCGCCGCTAAATTTGGTAAAAGGAAGGCGTGCGGCGCACAAATACCGAGTGGTTAAGTAAGACTACATTATGGTTAAGGGAGTGTTACGAAACTGCCGATCAAAAATGGCATTTCTGTCTTTGTGCGTTTTCTTACTTCAAAAACTTCTCAGCCACGGTGTCTGGAAGACGTCTTGGTCTTCCCTTGGCGTTGATCACGGCAATAATCACTTTCGCGGCAACAAGCAGTGTGTCACCCCGGCGAATTTCCTGGTTCAGCACCATCTTCGCTCCACCGGCCTTCTCGGTCATGGTGGTAATGTTCAGAACATCATCCATCCGCGCCGGGCTCCTGAAGTCGATTTCCATGCGGTGAACGACGAAAACCAGCCCCTCCTCATCCGCCGTCAGCAACGCGCTCTGCTCGCAGCCAAGGCAACGCAGATAATCCGTGCGCCCGCGCTCAAGAAAATGCAGATAGCGGGCATGATAGACCAGCCCGGAAAAATCCGTGTCCTCATAATAAACCCGCTGCACCAGCCTATGGCCATGCTCGATCAGCTCGCCGGAAAGGGAAACGGTAATGTCACTCATTGTTCGTCCTGAAAATGTTTCGGCTGCCCCTCGCGCACGATCAGATGCTCATGCCGCGAAGGCAGCGCCTCGACCCTGTCCGCAATGAAAACCGGCCTTAGATCATTCGCACGCAACGCGGCAGTCGTTGCGGGCAACCATCGAAATTCAACCTCGACGCCATCCAAGACGCGATGAACGATATCCGTCTCATGAAACGGAAAGTCCTGTTCCAGTTGAATGAGATAATAGAAAGCCAGCTCATGCGCGCTGTACTCTCCGTAAGCGAAGAAATTTTCGACAGACCAGAGAAGGTGTTCGATCCGCGCAGTAACAAATAGCTCTTCTTTAATTTCTCGAAGGATCGTCTCTTCCGAACTCTCTCCGATTTCAGCTCGTCCGCCCGGCAGCGCCCAATAGCTGTCATTCACCGCACGCTGCGCAAGAAGATATCCATCGCGTAAAATGAGAGCCGCCACGCGGACACTGAACAGCTGCGGCTTGTGCTCAAGCCGGATCATATGGCGTTGTGCAGGATTGATCATTTGTCGTCCAGATTGCCGTCTTTCCAAACCACATGGCGCGTGGAAGCCGGAAGATCTTCGATCTCAGAGGCAATGAAATAGGGCGGAATGTCCAGCGCCGTCAATGCTTCGGTCGTTGCCTTCACCCAGCGAAATTCCAGCGGGTTCTTCCCATCCTGCACGCGGTGAACGATTGCTTCCTCGTCGAACGGAAAGCTGTCTGGCAGTTCCATCAGGTAATAGAAACCAAGCTCATGCCAGTCCTTCCCCTCATAATGAAAGAAGTTCTCGACCACCCAGAGCAACCGTCCAACGGACACTTCCGCGCCCAGTTCCTCCACCATTTCGCGGGCAAGCGTATCCTCGGATTGCTCCCCCATTTCCGCCCGGCCACCGGGAAAGGTCCAGAATTTTTCATGCGTTGCGCGATGCACCAGCACATGGCCATTGCGAAATGCCAGCCCTGCCACGCGCATCTGAAAAATGCGCTTCGGCTTGAATTTCATGCGAATACGAAGGTCTTCCACCATCAGGCGTCCAATAAATCAAACAGGAAACATCAAATCAGTTTCCGTCCACCCTAATGCCTCCAACTCCATTTTGCGAACCCCCGCATCGTCGCCCACAATAAATTCATCCAGCTGCGGCGGCTTGAGCGATGTTCCCGACAGCATGGCATGAACCTGCCCGCGGTGATGCGTCTGATGCTGGAAGAGATGAGAGAGAATATCGTCGCAACGGTCCGTATGCACCCGTTCGCCCCTGTGAGCCTGCACTATCGCAGCCAGCGCGTCCTCGTGAAGCCCATCCACGAACGCCACCAACTCGCTATCCAGCCTTGCCTGAGCATCCGCCAGAGACGGCATATCGGCATAGGGCTCCGGCTCAGCAAAGACCGTGTGCCCCAGCGAGCCACCCTTCAAGGCATCGAAATAAAACACATCGACCAAATAGATATGATTGAGTGTGGCGCGAATGGTCGGGAAGAAGCTCGTTCGCGGGGCCACGAACTCCTCGGGTGTCAGCCGCAGGCAGGTTTGATGGAGACGGAAATTGGCCAGCCTGTTGTTTCGGGCAAGCTTTCGAAACACCCGCGTCGCATCGTAAGCCATCGCGATTCCTCCTTAAAATCTCAGTATGCGACAGCGAAAACGGCCTCCATAGAAGGCCGCCATATGCGTTGCTCTCAATCCGCTTTCTCAAGCTCCGAATGGCTTTTCAAAACCTTCGCGCCATCCTCCTGCTCGATCAGATAGGCGGGCTCATCCTCGCTCGCCTTGCGCTTGATGACCGAACCTTCGATCTTGCGCTCCACATCTTCGGTAAAGCTCTCGGCAACCTTGCCCTCGCCCTTTCCATTGCCCCACTTCCAGCTGACCTTGGTGCCTTTGCGAAACTTCGTCATCTCGTTCTCCCAATGAAAGAACGGGAAAAGCGGCGAAACCCGCTTTGTTCCCTCAAAGTCTGCCTGGAAACTCGTCGACGGAGAGCGGGGGGATGCCTTTTATGCCTGCCGAGGAGAAGATCGAAGGCGATATCCGAAGATATCGGCAAGATTTTCGACTCGGTCAGGCACAAACGCATCAACGAATCGACCCCTCCGACGTTTTCAAACAGACTCTCGAGCCCCGATGTCGATCACCACGATCTCCGGCGGAGACATGAAACGAACCGGCGCGATGGAGCAGCCAAGTCCGCCGGACACGATGAGATGCCGGTTGTCTTCCACCACATGACCATAGGCGAAACGTTCGCCATAACGCGAAGGAACCGCCGGTCGCCAGCCGAACAGGTTGATCTGCCCGCCGTGTGTATGGCCAGAAAGCGTAAGGGACACACGATCCGGCACAGAGGTAAATATATCCGGCTCATGCGCCAGCAGAATAACCGGCGCATCATCCGTCACCTGCGCCAACGTGCCGCCGAGGTCATCGAGACCCGACACGCGCCTGCCGGTCAGATAGGCCCATTGGTCCTCAAGCCCCGCGATCCAGAACGGCTGTTTCTCGGAACCAGTCCGCACCGCATCGTTGGAATGCGCATGAATACCAACCGCCCGCAGCGCCTTGTGCGCCACGGTCTCCTTCAGCCGTAGTCGCTGCGCTTCCTTATCCTGCCACCAGTCATGATTGCCGCAGACGGCGTGGACGCCATAGGTGGCCTTCAGCCCGGACAGTGCCTTCGCCCAGTCCTCGGGCGGCACCACACCCGTCACCAGCCGCATGCCCGACATATAATCGCCGAGCAGCAGAATGATATCGCCGCCAAGCGTATTGGCATGATCGCAAATCTTCGCGATGCGCTCCGCAGGCATCCACGGCTCGCAGGCATGAAAATCCGCAAGCGCCACGATCCTGAGGCTTTGCCCCTTAGGCCAGTTCTGTGGCGTGATGCGGTAGCGCGTCGTGATCAACCGCGCCAGCGGCTCGATCCCGCCCGCATAAGCGCCGAGCGATAAAACCCCCGCTGCGACAGTTGCAGCCGTCTTGAGCAATGCGCGACGGGTGATCAATGTCAGTCTTCCTCAAGCGTCAGACGGAATTGCGCAGCTTCCAGATCCTTCGGCGGCTGCATGCCAAGATGCTTCCAGGCCGTTCCCGTCAGCACACGCCCGCGCGGCGTTCTCTGGATAAAACCTTGCTGGATCATATAGGGCTCGATAATGTCCTCGATAGCATCGCGAGGCTCGGACAGGCCCGCCGCAATCGTCTCTATACCCACTGGCCCGCCGCCGAAATTGACCGCGATCATCGTCAGATACCGCATGTCCAGCTGGTCGAGACCCATATTGTCCACCAGAAGCCGCGTCAGCGCTTCATCGGCAATCTCGCGCGTCACCGCTTCCGCCCGCGCAACTTCGGCAAAGTCCCGCACACGCCGCAGCAGACGCCCGGCAATACGCGGCGTGCCGCGTGCACGCCTTGCAATCTCACGCGCACCCTCATCCGTCATCGGCAGGCCCATCAGCCGCGCACCGCGCCGCACAATCAGCTCCAGCTCATCCACCGTATAGAAGGAGAGGCGCACCGGAATGCCGAAGCGGTCCCGCAACGGCGTCGTCAAAAGCCCAAGGCGCGTGGTGGCCGCAACCAGCGTGAATTTCGAAAGATCGATCTTCACAGAGCGTGCCGCAGGCCCCTCGCCGATGATCAGATCCAGCTGAAAATCCTCCATAGCCGGATAGAGAATTTCTTCGACAGCCGGATTGAGGCGATGGATTTCATCGATGAACAATACGTCGCGCTCTTCCAGATTGGTCAAAAGCGCCGCCAGATCGCCCGCCTTAGCGATGACCGGCCCCGACGTGGACTTGAAGTTGACCCCAAGCTCCTTCGCCATGATCTGCGCAAGCGTGGTCTTGCCAAGACCGGGCGGCCCGACGAACAGCACATGGTCCAGCGCCTCGCCCCGGTTCTTCGCCGCCTCGATGAAAATCTTCAGATTGGCCCGCGCCTCCGCCTGACCGGTAAAATCATCCAGCGTCTGCGGCCGCAGCGTCGTATCGATATCCTCGCCGCGCTTCTCAGCAGAAATCAGCCGTGCAGCCTCACTCATGTCAAAAGTTCCATTCCAGGTATTTTACGGGCCGCCTTGACGTCGAAAGTGTAAGTCGTCGCGCAGCCAGCCAATCTGTTCATCTCCGAAATCACGGCATCGGAGAAATCCGCACCGGAATCCCGGCAAATATCAATTGCGTTGCCCACGACTTCATAATCCGGCACCTCGATTTCGCGCCGTTCCAGAATGGCCTGAATAAAATCGAGGACGGCATCCTTGGGATAGCCGTAGAAACGGTCCAGCACCCAGGCAGTCTCAAGAATAACCGGCAAGCTCACAATCATGACATCGTGTTCGCCAAATGTCTCGATAAGACGCTCGACGCGATCGCGCCGGGCTGGATCATCATCGATTGCGACCCTCAACAGCACGTTCGTATCAAGGCCGAAGCGGCGCGTCATTCATTGATCTCGCTGCGCGAAAGCTTTGAATATTCTTCAGACACGGCATCGCCGACGAGAGAATCGATCTCTTCGATAGCCAATTTACGGCCATTTGGCGGTTTACCGAGGATGCCCGCGAGATCATTGACCGACTTGTTGCGCGGCACCACAATCATTTCACGATGACGTACCCAGACGTAACACTTATCGCCCGGTTTGATTTCCAACTCGTCTCTAACGTTTTTCGGAACAGTCATCTGCCCCTTCGACGTAATGGTTGTCTGAAAACCCATAACGCTAAGCTTTCTTACTTTTTCAAAATCGTAAGGAAAATAACATGGACTGCGCTACCGCGAAAGCTCCTTCAACCCAAGCCGGATGAGCTTGGCACTATCACCACCCTCACCGCCATTCTTCAACGCCGCAGCAACGGCATTCGCCGCCTGATCGCGCGAATAGCCGAGGTTGGTCAGTGCAGAAACGGCATCGGCAACGGGTGCGGGTGCTGCCCCTTCCCCGATTTCCTGCTTCAGGCCGATGGACGCCGTCGCCTCCCCGGCAAAGGCAGGCGCCTTGTTGCGCAACTCGGTCACGATACGCACCGCCACCTTCGGCCCCACACCCGGCGCTCGGGAAACGACCACCTTGTCCTGAAGTGCAATTGCATTGGCGAGTTCGGAAGGCGAAAGCGTGGAAAGCACCGCCAGCGCCACCTTGGAACCGACGCCCTGTACGCTTTGAAGCAGGTTGAACCATTCGCGCTCCAGCGCGCTCATGAAACCGAAAAGTTTCAGCTGGTCTTCGCGCACATAGGTCTCGATGAAGAGCACCACCGCCTCGCCCACAGAGCCGAGGCGCGAGAGCGTGCGCGCGGAACAATGCGCCACGTAACAGACGCCGTGCACATCCACGAGAACATAGTCATCGCCGATTTCTTCGATGGTGCCTTTGAGTTTGCCGATCATGGTCCGGTCCGTGGTGAGTTTGAAAAATTAGCTTGCGGCCAGAACGCGGCGCATCCGGTCCCCGCCACGATTATGAGCGTGGCAGATGGCGATGGCGAGCGCATCGGCGGCATCATTGCCCTTGAATTCAGCCTTCGGCATGAGAATTTTCAGCATCATGTGGATTTGCTGCTTTTCGCCATGCCCCACGCCGATCACCGCCTTCTTCACCGCATTCGGTGCATATTCGGAAACATGCAGCCCGGCGCGCGCAGGCACCAGCATGGCAATGCCACGCGCCTGCCCCAGCTTCAGCGTCGCAACCGCGTCCTTGTTGACGAAGGTCTGCTCGACCGCTGCCTCATCCGGCTGGTAGGAATGCACGATCTCTGCCAACCCGTCATGCAGCTGGCACAGGCGCGAAGCCAGATCCATATCGCCATCGGACGTGACCGTGCCGGATGCCACGAAACGCAGGCTGTTGCCCAATGTCTCGATAATCCCCCAACCGGTCCGTCTAAGGCCCGGATCAATGCCAATAATTCGAATCGCGTTCTGCATGCGTCACCCTATCCTGCTGGGCGAAAACCTGCCAGCGATAAGTGAACAAAACGACAACATCCGTGTATTTGATAGAGGAAAGCGGTCGTTGCGCAACTTAAATACAGTGCCCCGCCCTAACTCCAATTTTTTTGATGCATCAATCAATTCGACGCGATTGCTATCGCATATTCCGCACTGCACCCTACATTACAATCAAGTAACGAATACCGACAGGAGTGCCGGATGATCCCCTTTTCCATTCTCGATCTCTCCCCCATTGGCGATGGAGAGACCGCCGGTCATGCCCTCGAAAATTCCAGACGCATGGCAATCAAGGCCGAAGAGCAGGGCTATAAACGCATCTGGCTTGCCGAACATCACGGCATGCCGGGCATAGCCAGTGCTGCAACCTCTATCGTGATCGCGCATGTGGGTGCCGCGACCTCGCGCATCCGCGTCGGCTCCGGCGGCGTCATGCTGCCCAACCACTCGCCGCTGGTTATCGCCGAACAGTTCGGCACGCTTGCTGCCCTCTTGCCTGGCCGCGTCGATCTCGGCCTCGGTCGCGCACCGGGCACGGATATGCGCACGGCACGTGCGCTTCGCCGAAACCTCTATGCCGGTGCGGAAAATTTCCCGCACGATATCATGGAACTGCAACGCTATCTCGGCGCACCGGAACCGGATCAGGCGATCCTCTCCGTTCCCGGCGTCAATTCCAACGTGCCGATCTGGCTGCTCGGCTCCAGCGTCTACAGCGCACACCTCGCCGCAGCCCTTGGCCTGCCCTATTCCTTCGCCTCGCATTTTGCGCCGGATATGCTGATGGAAGCCATCGATATCTACCGCTCACGTTTCCAGCCATCGGCAACACTGGATGAACCCTATGTCATGGTCGGCGTCATGGGCGTAGGCGCAGATACGGACGAGGAAGCCCAGTACCTCTTCACCTCCGCCCAGCAGCAATTCGTGAACCTGCGCAAGAATGTACGCACACCCTTCCCCCGCCCGGTGGAAAGCATGGACGGCTACTGGAACGACATGGAGCGCATCACCGTCGAGCACACCCTGCGCTATGCCGCCGTCGGCTCACACGAAACCATCGACCGTCAGCTGAAGCAGTTCCTGTCGGATACGGGTGCGGATGAGCTGATCGTTTCCATGCCGGTCCACGATATCGAAAAGCGCCTGCGCTCGGTGGAGGTATTTGCAGAGGTTCGGGGTGGTTTGAAACAGGCCGCATAGAGGCGACCGATTCCAAGCAGGAAATCAATATTCTATCGATGGACGTTCAGCCCGCACGAGTGACTATCCTGCGGGCATGTCACTGCCGCAAGATAGCTTGTACTCACCGCACACGCGCTATCAAACCTGTTCCGGAACCACATCTGACAGGTCCATGGCGTAACGACTTGGCTTCGCCGGGTCCACCATGACCTTGACTTTACGGCCCTCTAGTTGTGCGCTTGGGTCCACCCAGATCGTATGGCTCTCGTAGCGACGCAACTGTCCCGTCGTGGGGTCCTTGGCCTGCGCCGCCACACGGAACGGGTTAGTCCCGTTGACCGTGATTTTTTGGTCGCGAAAGACCTCGAGAAATTCCGCTTCGACCGGTCGTCCGAAACGAAGCAGACGGGCACGACCGCGTTTCCTGATGGTTGGCACGATAAGGATCGCCACACCTATAGTGGCGATGACGGCACCGAGGCCCGAGAACATGCCCGGCAGAAAATAACGTCCGAAAGCATCATCGATCATCGCATTGGATGGAGATTGCGGATCATAGAGAACATCGACCTCTTCGCCGCGCGAAAAGCGCGGCGGATTCGAGCTCATCTTATCCGCCATCTCCTGCTGCTGGCCTTGCGCATCCGTGAAGCGAACAATGGCTGAGTAACTGGTGGAATTGCGCTCCGGCCGCACCATGTCTGTAACCACGCCCTTCGCTTTCAAAGCGCGAGCTGCGAACTGGCTATCGGAATAGTAGATACCCGCACCCACAACCACAAAAACCAGGCCAAATACGGCAAAGCCCCAGCCTATCAATTTGATGATCTTCATATCCATAGACCTTTCTAAAGACGTTCTTCGCGGAACCTCAGAAGGAGTTCTAGCGAGGGACATCAAAAAATCAACCACAGATAGATTTTTTACGGGCGCCTTTAAAAAAGGAAGGCCCCGCGTATCACTACGCGAGGCCCTGAAAACTTATATCGACACGTTCAGGCAGAAAGCTTCGCCAGAACCTCTTCCGAAACTTCGAAGTTCGAATAGACGTTCTGCACGTCGTCATCGTCTTCGAGGTTGTCGATGAGCTTCATCAGCGACTGCGCCTTTTCCTCATCCACCGGAACCGTGTTCTGCGGCTTCCAGATGGACTTGACGCTATCCGCTTCGCCAAGAACGCTTTCCAGCGCCTTGGAAACTTCGTTCATCGCCTCGAAACCGCAGATGATCGTGTGACCTTCTTCGGTAGTCTCGACGTCGTCGGCACCGGCCTCGATAGCCGCTTCCATTACCTTGTCAGCATCGCCAACGGAGGCCTTGTAGGTGATTTCGCCAACGCGGTCGAAGGAGAAGGACACCGAACCGGTTTCGCCCAGCGCGCCGCCAGCCTTGGTAAAGAGAGAGCGGACGTTGGACGCGGTGCGGTTGCGATTGTCGGTCAGCGCTTCCACGATAACCGCCGTGCCGCCGGGGCCGTAGCCTTCGTAGCGCACGTAATCGTAGTTTTCCGCATCGGCACCGGACGCCTTCTTGATGGCGCGGTCGATGTTGTCCTTCGGCATCGACTGGGCCTTGGCGTTCTGGACGGCCAGGCGCAGCGCTGCGTTCATCGTCGGGTCCGGCAGACCGGATTTGGCTGCAACGGTGATTTCACGCGCGAGCTTGGAAAACATCTTCGAACGGATCGAATCCTGTTTTCCCTTGCGATGCATGATGTTCTTGAACTGTGAATGGCCAGCCATGGCACCCCTGATCGGATCGTTTGTTTGGATTGTGGGCCTTATAAGTGCGATAGCGCGGCTGTTCAAGCCCGTAAGCTTTCTCTGATTGCGCCAAGGAACTGAAATCATCTCTCGCCGTTTCAGAACATGAGTGCGGCTGTCGCAATCGGTGGCGCCCTCTGCAGGAACAGGAACCGGAAGGAGATGATTAAATGGTCAGTCTGACTGAAGCACGTGAAGCCCCTGCCCGTCAGCTTTGGGATGAAATCAATTCCGTCCACGCCGGCATGCTCGGTCTGGAAGGGCTCCACAGCCACATGCAGCCAATGGCTCCTCATGCCGATCCGAAGACGAACACCATCTGGTTCTTTTCCAAGAAGGATTCCGAACTCGTGCAGTCGCTGAAGTCCGGCTCGCGCGCGCATTTCTGCGTCATCGGCAAGGACCATGATTACCATGCCTGCCTTTCCGGCAAGCTGGAAGTGCGCGATGACAAATCCAAGATCGACGAATATTGGAACTCCGTCACCGCCGCCTGGTACGAACATGGCAAGAGCGACCCGTCGCTGACGATGCTTGCCCTTCATGTGGACGATGCCGATATCTGGGCCTCCACAGACAGCACGCTGAAATTCGGCTGGGAAATCGCCAAGGCCAATATGTCGGATCACAAGACGCCGGATGTCGGCGTTCGCCAGCATCTGGCTTTCGCCTGATCCCTTTTCTCCGCCAAAACCAAGCCTTCACATTCCCTGCGGGACGAGGATTTGTGGCTGGCTGGGAAGGTTCCTCATGGAAACTCGAATAACAGGATCGCTGGCATAGGCGATCTTGAATTGCGCGCCGAAGGTGACGAGAAACTGTTCAAGCGCGCTTGGCTGATGCATCGGCAAAATAAGTGCAGAACGAAGCCGCTTGACGATCCGGCTCATGCTGTCAGTTCCCATCGTCAGCCCGCCATCGACCGGCACCATCAACACATCCAGCCGCCCGATTTCCGCATATTGCGTTTCCGTCAGTTCGTAATGCAGATGACCGAGATGGCCGATGCACAGTCCAGCCACTTCGAAGATGAAGATGGAATTGCCGTCCTTCTGCAATAGCCCTCCGCCGCCCCAGCGGTTGCGGATATCCGATGTGACGTTGCGGATATAAACGTCACCCACCTGCAATTTATACTCCGCCTTCTCCCCCGGCACATCGCTCCAGCCATGCAGCACATGCTTGATCGCGGGATCGGGCGTCAGCGTGTAATGCGTGGAGTGCGCCTTGTTCATCGTCACGACATCAGGCGTCACCGGTGGGCGGTAGACGCCATTATAATCGGTCGCAATCGTCACGCCTCCGGGCGATGTGATGAGAAAAGTGGAATGGCCGATATATTGAATGGCCACCTCTTCCTTCGCCGTCGCCTGCACCTGTCGCACATCCGATGGATTGAAGCTGGCAAACATCACCCCGGGAATGGACTGCGCCACCGCCTGACACTGGCTGACGGGCGCACGGTTGGGAGGCTCCTGAGCGACAACCGAACCGGCGCCGAACAAAATGGCGGACAATGCGAGCATGAGCATGCGATGCATTTCACCACTCCCCTTTTGAGGTGATGCCGCGCAGGATGCGGCAAGCGGAATGGCTCGTCTAGCGCCAAGCGGCGTTGGGCGCTCACATTGTTGTCATTGGGGCGCAACGACTTCCGTCACCCCGCACTCGATGCGGGGTCCAGCGCGATCAAGTCATTGATCGCTAAAAGACTATTCCTTGGCGCAGACGCGCAAAACTGGGCTCCGGCTCAAGGCCACTACTGCCCAGTAAATTTATGGCTTGGTATAGGGTATTGATTACATTCGTTTTTTCTACTCTGCACGAGTTCGGACTCGCCAGTGCAACGCTGGCTGTAAATTCAGCAGTGGCCCTCCCCACTTCCGTCATCCCGGACTTGATCCGGGATCCAGCCAGACCAAGTCTTTGGTCTGAAAGACTCTTTCTACGCGCAGACGCGCGTCTGCTGGACCCCGCATCAAGTGCGGGGTGACGGGTGGAGGAGCCGTTCTCGCCCCAAACTACTACTCAGTTTAAACCGGACATTAGTGACTCAAGGCCGGAATGACGGACGAGGAAGTTCAAACCCAAAAACTAGGAATAGTCTCAGCCAGCCTCGGCCCAATCCGCAACGGCTCGATCTTTTCCGCCAGCCCGGTGCTATCGGAAATCTCCACACCAACGCCGCAGAGCGTCGCAGGTCCGCTGGCCGCCTCAAAGCGCCCCTTTGGCATCTTGGAAATGAACCGGTTGATCGGCTCTTCCTTTTCCATGCCGAGTGAGGAATCATAGTCCCCGCACATACCGGCATCCGACATATAGGCCGTGCCGCCGTTCAAAATCTGCGCATCCGCCGTCGGCACATGCGTATGCGTGCCCACCACGAAGCTTGCGCGACCATCCACGAAATGGCCGAAACACTGCTTTTCGCTGGTCGCTTCCGCGTGAAAGTCGAACACGATGGCGTCGGCCTGCTCACCCAGCGGGCAGGCGGCCAAAATGGTTTCCGCCGAGCTGAAGGGATCGTCCAGCTCTGGATGCATGAACACGCGGCCCATGATGTTGGCAACGAGAATGCGCGCGCCGTTGCGGGCATAGAAAAGGCCGGAGCCCTTGCCGGGCGTGCCCTTGGGGTAATTCGCAGGCCGCAGAAACTGGTCGTGGCGCTCGCAGAAGGATACCGCCTCTTTCTGGTCCCACACATGGTTGCCGGTGGTCACCACGTCGGCACCGGCATTGATGGTTTCCAGATAAATCTCTTCGGTGATGCCGAAACCGCCCGCGGCATTCTCGCCATTGACGATGACGAAATCCAGTTTCAGATCGGAGATCAGGCCCGGAAGACGCTCCCAGACCGCCGTGCGACCCGTCTTGCCAACCATGTCTCCGAGAAAAAGTAGTCTCATTACCCCGTCCTGTTACTGAAGCTGCGCAGCCCGCTTTCGGTCAAAACCGCGTCCAGCGCAACGTCATGCGCTTCTGCGGGCACTGATGGCACTTCCTGACAGTCGAATGCAATGCCAACAAGAACGGGATTCAGTCCTTTTGCATGAAGTTTTGCAATTGCTCGGTCGTAATGCCCGGCCCCGTAGCCGATCCGGTGCCCTTGGCCATCGAAAGCCGAAAGCGGCACCAGCAGAATTTGCGGATCGAGAACGGCAGCACCTTCATCCGGCCCCGTGGTGCCGAAACCCGTTTTCACCAGCTCCGCGCCCCGAACAAATTCGCGAAACACAATGGTCTCGCGATCCAGAGTGACCGGCAGGCAAAGGCGCGCGCCCTTGTTCCGCAGCGCTTCCATCAACGGCCGCGTATCCGCCTCGGAGCGGATCGGCATGAAGCCCGACAGCACGGTGCCGGGCGCAAAGGACAATGCATCCGCCCCGGCATCAGCGATAGCAAGGCTTTTCACAGCACGCTCTTCAACGGAAAGAGCGTCCCGCAGGGCGAGACGCTCGACACGAAGCTCGGCTTTGGAAGGAGATGACGTCTCGCTCATCAGGCGGCCCGGCTGACCAGAACCTTGTCGATCCGGTGACCGTCTAGATCGATGACTTCGAAGCGCCAGCCGTTTCGCGTAATGTGCTCGCCCAGTTCCGGCAAGCGGCGGAATTCGTCCAGCACCAGACCGGCAACGGTTTCGAATTCGGCATCCTCATCGATCTGGAAGCCCATGCGGTCGGCAAATTCGTCGGCGGGCATCCATCCGGCAACAAGGAAGCTGCCGTCCTCACGCTCCACCATCGCAGGCTCTTCATCATCCTCTTCCTGGAAGGCGCCCGTAATGGCTTCCAGAATATCGCCGGAGCTGATGATGCCTTCGAAATGGCCGTATTCGTCATAGACGAGAACCATGTGAACCGTCGAACGGCGCAGCGACTGGATCACATCCACCGCACTCGTCAGGTCGGACACGACAGGCACTTCGCGCAGGAGTTCGCGAATATTCAGCTCCTTGCCGGAGGCCAGCGCATCGAAGGCATCCTTGGCAAAGAGAACGCCGAGAATTTCATCGGATGCACCATTGCGCACCGGCAGGCGCGAACGCTGCGTGCCGCGAAGCTGCTCGCGGATTTCCTCCGCCGTATCTTCTATATCCACCACTTCCACATCGCGGCGCGGCGTCATCAGGCCGCGGGCATTGCGGTCGGCAAGGCGCATGACGCCGGTGATCATCGCCGATTCCTCGGTCTCGATCACGCCTGCGCTATGCGCTTCGGCCAGAACCGTGCGGATTTCATCATCGGTCACGGATGCGTTGGATTCGCCGCTGTGACCAAGGATCGCCAGCACGATCTTGCCCGACTTGTCGAGAAGCCAGACGATGGGCGCGCCGATCTTGGAAAGCAGCACCATGGCAGGAGAAACCCGCGCGGCAATCTTTTCCGGGTCGCGAAGCGCAATCTGCTTGGGAACGAGTTCACCGACGATCAGCGAAAGATAGGTGATGGCAACGACCACCACACCCACGCCAAGCGCATCGGCGGCACGGTCCGGCACGCCCTGCTCCATCAGCCAGCCTGTGAAGCGCGTGCCGAGGGTGGCACCGGAAAAGGCGCCAGAGAGAATGCCGACCAGCGTAATGCCGATCTGCACGGTGGACAGAAAGCGTCCGGGATTTTCAGATAAACTGAGCGCCATCGTGGCACCCTTGCTGCCCTGCGCGGCCAGCACTTTAAGCCTCGCAGGTCTCGAAGAGACGACAGCAAGCTCGGACATGGCAAGCACACCATTCAATACGGTGAGCAGGACCACGATCATAATTTCAGTAAACAAGTTTAGCTCTTTGGGCTGTTGAACGGCACGTCGCGGTGATAACCGCATTCACCTCAAATACAGGCGGAACGGACATACCAACACGGATAATAAGGAATTGTTCCGCCAATGCAATGAGAGGTAGCTCAAAAAAGACGCAAGGTTATTGAGATGGAAACCGAGTGGATTTTCGACCTTCGGGACGCGTCACTTTAGCACCTCAAAAGCGATGGCAAATTTCGTTTGTGCATACCCATAAAAAAACCGCCCTGCGGAGGGCGGCTCATCTTTGGTCGTTTTTACTCAGGCAAATTTTAAAGTCGGGACATTTTCTAAATCAACAGTGTGTTCCGCTTGCCAGGCATCGTGTGCAGCCTGCATCCGAAGCCAGACGGCTGCGCCATCTCCGAACAGCTTGCCCAGCCTTGCCGCAACGTTTGGCGACACGGGCTTCTTTTCATTGACGATGTCATAAAGCTGCTGCCGGGAAATCCCCAGCATATTTGCTATTTCTACCTTGGTCTTACCCGTATCCGGGATCATGTCATTGAGTAATGCGCCCGGATGAGATGGGCACCTTTTCAAGGGCCTGACTACCTCATAAGCCATTCTCGTCTCCTATATAAGAACGTGCACTCTAGAGTGTTCGTTTATGTTAGCGGTTCATTTTAGTGGTATTGCTCGAAATCCACGTTGTACACATCGCCATCTTCGATTTCGAATGTGATGCACCATGGTCCGTTGACGTGGATCGTGTATCGGGTGGGCTTAAATCCCTTGAGGGAGTGAAAATCATAGCCCGGAAGATTTAACTCGCTGATCGATGCAACTTGCTCAAGGCGGTCTAGCCGAACAATAATGCGAGCGTGCATTTTCTTATCGATCTTTGCAGTCACACCCTCATAAAAAAGGTCATACAAACCTTTGTGCTTAAATGTTTTGATCAAATTCCCGTCTCCTAAAATTACCGAGCTCCAACCTTTCTCCTTGTTTTCATTGATTGCGAATGTAAGCTTTTCGCTTACGTCAGTCAATAGCAGCGTAAGCTTTTTGCCGACAATAAAAAAGCCGCCAGCAAGGGCGGCCTCATAGCAATAATCGACTTGCGCCAACGACCGATGATGTAAAAGTAGGTGCTAAAAGGAACCGAATATCCGGAAAACACTAGAAGAAAAGTGCGTCCACGACGACCGATGGAGGTTTACGATCCTGGGTGCCTACAAATGTAGGTGGGCACCGTGTGTCCAGCCCCACGGGACTGGCCAGGGACAGCTCCCTTTGGATCGAGTATGGCCCCAGGGATTGTGGTTCCTGTCGAGAAGCGCAGAACGCACGTCATATATATGCCGGATCGTGACGTTCCGAAAGGGGGAGCGCAAGGAAACTTGCATCGACCTGTGGTTACGATACGATAAAATTGACATTAGAATAACTTTCCAGCGAGCAGCTTTAGAAAGAATCTATATTGGCGATATCAATCGAAATCGAAGAAATGCCAGATGAGGCCACCCAAAAGCTAATTGATCAGGGGCTGGATGAATACAATTTCGGCAAAGCTGGACCGGACAACTCTCAGGACTTATGGGTGATCGCGAGGTCTCCATCAGGTGTGGCTCAAGGCGGGATAAAAGCTAAAACCTTTTATTCATGGATGTTTGTTGATTGGCTTTGGGTTTCCAGTTCAATCCGAGGAACACGGACGGGCAGTATCCTCATGGATAAGGCTGAAGCAGCCGCGCGCGAGCGAGGGTGCATAGGCGCTTACGTCGATACGTTCACTTTTCAGGCCCCCGGGTTTTATCAATCCAGAGGTTATGAAGAATTTGGCCGGATCGATGGGTTGCCTCCGGGTCACGCCTGCATTTGGCTTCGCAAGGTTTTTACAGACGCCTAATACCTTGCAGAACGAATGCTTTTCCCAGTACGCAACATCAGTTCACCGCGGGCTTTGGCCTCGCCACCAGCTTTTCCGTAATCCCGTTCAACCGCATCGCAAGGTCGGAAATGGCGTGCACGATCTGCTCGTCTGCCTTTGCCTTGCTTTCGGCCATGCCGTCGCTGTTCTGCTGAAGGCTTGCCACCTGCTTCTCAAGGCTCTCGATCTTGCGTGACATTTCCGAAAGCTCGTCGGTGATCATGATGCCTGCCATGACGGTCAGTCGGAGATCGCCGATTTCGCCGAACTGGCTCTTGAGGTGCCCGACATATTGATCGAAACGGTTGGCAAGGTCGGTCAGATGCGCTTCCTGCCCCGCTTCGCAGGCCATGCGATACGCCTTGCCATCGATCATGACGGTGACTTGAGCCATACTCTTTTCCTTTACCGGTCCAGCACGGCGCGGATGGTTTCCATCGCCGTCACGAGACGCCGCGAGACTTCGCGATTGACCTCTTCCAGACGATTGGCGCGAAACTGCGACTGGTCCAGTTCCTGCGCAAGCCGCGCACGGTCCACATGCACGCGCTTGACCTCGTTCTCGACTTCGCCGTTTTCGCGCTGGCGTTCCAGACGCATGTCGAGAGCGTTTTCAAGGCTGGTTATTGCGGAGCCAAGCTCCGACAGCGCAACATGTATGGTCTTTTCCGCCGTCATCGTTTCTTCCAAACCGCAAGAGCCAAGCCGAATCGTTGCCTCTTGACGTCAATCAAGGCTGATGCACGATATTACCCGTTTTGCGCCCTCGTCAATCAAACCAATACATTCAAGCACTTTGCGCTGTGGATGAATGCGACTTGGCAACGGCGCTTTCTAAATTCTTTGCCTGAATATGGCCACAGCTTGGTCTGAAGAATAAATAATGGACATATGCTCATGCGAAACGATTTTTGTTTGAGATCGAACTGCAATGCGGGCCGGATTTGTTGACAGAACCGCCCTACCTGCTATGGATCAACCCGCTTTTTGGATAGTTAGAAGACTATCTCTTAATCACCCGGAACAGACGGAAAAGCCATGATTTCTCGCGACAAACACGACCGGATGGCCAATGCAATCCGATTTCTTGCCATGGATGCTGTGGAGAAGGCCAATTCCGGCCACCCAGGCCTGCCAATGGGCGCGGCGGATGTCGCTACGGTCCTCTTTACCAAGTATCTGAAGTTCGATCCGAAGGCCCCGCTGTGGCCAGATCGTGATCGCTTCGTGCTGTCTGCCGGTCACGGCTCCATGTTGCTCTACTCGCTCCTCTATCTCACCGGATATGAGGATATGACGATCGATGAGATCAAGCGTTTCCGCCAGCTCGGCTCCAAGACCGCCGGTCACCCGGAATATGGTCACGCCACCGGCATCGAAACCACCACGGGACCTCTCGGCCAGGGCATTGCCAATGCCGTCGGCATGGCCATTGCCGAGCGCAAGCTGGAAGAAGAATTCGGCTCCGATCTTCAGAGCCATTTCACCTACGCACTGTGCGGCGACGGCTGCCTGATGGAAGGTATCAGCCACGAAGCGATTGCGCTTGCCGGCCACCTGAAGCTCAACAAGCTCGTTCTCTTCTGGGACAACAACAACATCACCATCGATGGCACGGTCGACCTGTCCGACTCCACGGATCAGATCGCCCGCTTCAAGGCGGTGAAGTGGAACACCATCGAGATCGACGGTCACGACCCGGAAGCAATTTCCAACGCCATCGAGCAGGCGCACCAGTCCGACCGCCCGACCTTCATCGCCTGCAAGACCACCATCGGTTTCGGCGCGCCGAACAAGCAGGGCACGCACAAGGTTCACGGCAACCCGCTCGGCGCTGAAGAAATCGCCGCAACGCGCAAGCACCTGAACTGGGAAGCTGAACCTTTCGTCATTCCGGAAGATGTGTTGGATGCATGGCGTCTGGCCGGTCTTCGCTCCACCAAGACCCGTCAGGAGTGGGAAGCCCGCCTGGAAGGCACGGAAGGCGAGAAGAAGGCCGAGTTCAAGCGCCGCTTTGCTGGCGATCTGCCCGGCAATTTCGACAGCTCCATCGATGCATTCAAGAAGAAGGTCGCTGCGAACAACCCGACGGTTGCCACCCGCAAGGCTTCCGAAGACACGCTCGAAGTCATCAACGGCATCCTGCCGGAAACGCTCGGCGGCTCTGCCGACCTGACGCCTTCGAACAACACCAAGACCAGCCAGATGAAGGAAATCACGCCTTCTGATTTCTCCGGTCGCTACATGCATTACGGCATTCGCGAACACGGCATGGCAGCTGCCATGAACGGCATCGCGCTGCACGGCGGTCTGATCCCTTACTCCGGCGGCTTCCTCATCTTCTCGGATTATTGCCGTCCGTCCATCCGCCTTGCCGCACTCATGGGCATCCGCGTCGTCCACGTTCTGACGCATGATTCCATCGGCGTCGGTGAAGACGGCCCGACCCACCAGCCGGTGGAACATGTCGCAGCGCTGCGCGCTATTCCGAACCTTCTGGTCTTCCGCCCTGCAGATGAAACGGAAACTGCGGAATCCTGGCAGATCGCCCTGCATGAAAAGCACCGCCCGACAGCGCTTGCACTGACCCGCCAGAACCTCACGCCTGCCCGCAAGGAATATGAGGAAAAGAACCTCGTTTCCTACGGCGCTTACGAGCTGGTTTCGGCAAGCGATGCCAAGGTCTCGATCTTCGCTTCCGGCTCGGAAGTGGAGCTTGCGCTGAAGGCTGCCGCCGACCTCAAAGTCAAGGGCATCTCCACCCGCGTCGTGTCCGTTCCCTGCTTCGAACTCTTCAAGGAGCAGCCGGAAACCTACCGCAAGGCCATCATCGGCAATTCGCCGGTCAAGATTGCGGTTGAAGCGGCCATCCGTCAGGGTTGGGATTACTTCATCGGCAATGACGGCGCTTTCGTCGGCATGCAGTCCTTCGGTGCCTCCGCACCGGCAAAGGATCTCTTCCAGCATTTCGGCATCACCGCGGAAGCCGTGGTTGCCGCTGCCGAAGCAAAGCTGGGCTGATGGCATGCCTGGGTCGGCGGAAGCGCCCTGCTTCCGCAACCCGTGCCTGACTGAAATTGGAAAGGCGGGACCGGTCGTCACGATCTCCCGCCAACCCGATGCACTCACCATTCCGCAAAAAAATCAAATTATTGATCGGGAGACTGTAAATGACTGTAAAAGTTGCCATCAACGGCTTTGGCCGCATCGGCCGTAACGTCCTTCGCGCCATCGTGGAATCCGGCCGCACCGACATCGAAGTCGTTGCCATCAACGATCTGGGCCCGGTCGAGACCAATGCGCATCTGCTGCGTTACGACTCGATCCATGGCAAGTTTCCGGCAGACGTGAAGGTCGAAGGCGATACCATCACCATTTCTGGCGGCAAGCCGATCAAGGTAACCGCCGTTCGCGATCCGGCACAGCTGCCGCACAAGGAACTCGGCGTCGATATCGCTCTCGAGTGCACCGGCATTTTCGTCGCCCGTGACAAGGCTGCCGCTCACCTCGAAGCTGGCGCAAAGCGCGTCATCGTTTCGGCTCCTGCCGATGGCGCTGACCTGACGGTCGTTTTCGGCGTCAACCACGACCAGCTGACGAAGGATCACCTCGTCATCTCCAACGCCTCCTGCACCACCAACTGCCTGGTGCCGGTCGTCAAGGTTCTGGATGATCTCGTCGGCATCGACCACGGCTTCATGACCACGATCCACTCCTATACTGGCGACCAGCCGACGCTGGACACCATGCACAAGGACCTGTACCGCGCCCGCGCCGCAGCCCTGTCCATGATCCCGACCTCGACCGGCGCCGCAAAGGCCGTCGGCCTCGTCCTGCCGCACCTCAAGGGCAAGCTGGACGGCACGTCCATCCGCGTTCCGACCCCGAACGTGTCTGTCGTCGACTTCAAGTTCGTTGCCAAGAAGGCCACTTCGGTTGCCGAAATCAACGAAGCCATCAAGGCCGCATCCAACGGCGCGTTGAAGGGCGTCCTCGGCTACACCGACGAGCCGCTGGTCAGCCGTGACTTCAACCACGACAGCCACTCCTCGATCTTTGCGACCGACCAGACCAAGGTCATGGAAGGCAACTTCGTTCGCGTACTGTCCTGGTACGACAACGAATGGGGCTTCTCCAACCGCATGTCGGATACGGCAGTGGCTTTCGCAAAGACCATCTGATCTCGTTTTGAGATGAACAACAAACAACCCGACTGGAGAGCTCCAGTCGGGTTTTCTTTTGACTAAACACGGCGAACGAACTGATGAGAGCGTTTTCTTGTTAAATGGAAACGCTCTAGTCCCGACGGAGGGGCAACGGTGGAAGCCGCCGTTTTACCGATGTGCCTTTGATCACGGCAGTACTTGTCACGGCGTATTCCGCAAGCGCTTCCAGAACCACATCCAAATCCTCGATGGATTGAACTACGAGCCTCGCAAGAAACGGATCGTCACCAGTTATCTTGTCACATTCGATGAATTCAGGCCGTTCTTGGATCAACCGTTCCACGATATGAAGTTTTCCCGGCAGCGGCCTTATTCTCACCATGGCGCGGATCTGATAGCCAAGCGCCCGCGTATCCGCATCAATCGTAAATCCACGAATGATGCCTTCTTTTTCCAGTTTACGCACACGTTCGGAAACGCTTGGAGCAGACATACCAACTTGCTTCGCGAGCTCGCTCATTGGCATGCGCGAATCCGAGTCGAGCAGTTTCAAGATTGCGATATCCGCCTCGTCCAAACTCGTATTCCCAACATCGAAGGTAATTCACTCATATGCCCATCATGTTGAAGGCAATGACAACCTTTGTCCATCGATATCCTATGGAAACTGGAGCATCTGCCTAGCATCATCTTCAAAAATCAGGAGATCATGATGGTGGTAGGTATAATCTCAGGCCTAATAACATGCGCTCTGTGGGGGCTGACCTTCGTGGCGCCCAGATCGGTATCGCCGTTCAGCGTCTGGGATTTGACCGTCGCCCGTTATACGATCTTCGGCCTATGCTGCCTTGCGCTGATGATCGCCCCCAAATTTCGCCCTTCCGGCATGACGTTGAACCAGAAGCTGACCGGCCTGCTTCTGGGCGGCGTGGGCTATGTCGGATACTTTCTGTCCGCCGCCTTTGCCGTAAAGCTTGCGGGTCCGGCTGTCCCTCCCGTGATAATAGGCACCATGCCGATCTTCCTCGCCCTCATCGGGAATTTCAAAGATAGAACTGTTAGCTGGGGAGCGCTTTCCACGCCCTTATGCCTGATCCTCGTGGGCGTACTTGCGGTAAACTCCTCAACCCTCCTCCATCCAGACCTTGGTGGAGATGACGTGGTCTGGGGCATCGCATTCAGTTTCGTGGCATTGGTAATCTGGATTGCCTATGGCGTCATGAATTCCGCCATCATGCGCAGACCCGATGCGCCTGATGGGTTGCAGTGGAGCGGCTTGCAGGGCATCGGCGCTGCGATTAGCAGCCTGCCACTCCTTCTGATGACGAGCTTTGATGCGGTCGATACTATTTCAGGTGCCGATTGGTATCGCTTCATCGCATGGGCTTTGACCATGGGCATTGCTGGCTCATGGCTCGCAACCTATTGCTGGACAATTGCCTCGCGACGCTTACCGCTTGCTTTGGTCGCACAACTCATCGTCGCAGAGACCGTCTTTGGACTGATGTTCGGATTTATTCACGAAGAACGTTGGCCGCTTGCAGCAGAAGCTGCGGGGGCGCTTTGTCAGATTGCGGGCGTCCTTATTGCGATATCGCTGTTTGCACGCAAGCAGAAGACGCGCACCCTTTCCGATCCAGAGCGAAACCCAGCCTGAGATTTCTTTCTAGCACCATTGTCCACCACCTTTCCCCCGTTTCGCCTTTCTCTGGTCTCTTTTGACCCGGAAAAATTGGTATAGGGATTCGGTTGCGTGAAGCGCTTCAAGCCCTGCCCGTATCATTCGGTACGCCCGCCATGCCCTGCCCCCTTATGCCCACCAGCAGAGAACCGGGCCGTCCAGATCGTGGGCTGCATTGATTGCAGACGTGCATGGACCGCAGTCCGGAAGCATAGAGGTGTAGGGCATTGGAATCGTTTTACCTGTTACTGCTGGTCGCAACCGTCCTCGTTCTTGTCGCGGCGTTTTCCAGCCTGATTGCCTATCGCTTCGGCGCGCCTCTTCTGCTGCTGTTTCTCATGATTGGCCTTGCGGCGGGCACGGATGGGCTGGGTATTCAGTTCACCAACAATCCGCTGGCCTATATGCTGGGGTCGCTGGTGCTGGCCGTCATCCTTTTCGATTCCGGCTTCAGCACGCCGTTGCAGACGTTTCGGCTGTCGGCCAAGCCAGCGATTACGCTTGCCACCGTCGGCGTCATCCTGACGGCGGTGTTTTTCGCCGGGGCGGCGGCGCTGCTTCTCGGGCTCTCATGGCTGGAAGGCCTGCTGCTTGGCTCCATCGTCGCCTCCACAGATGCTGCCGCCGTCTTCTTCCTGCTGCGCATCGGTGGCATTCATATCCGTGATCAAGTGCGCTCCACACTGGAAGTCGAATCCGGCACCAATGATCCGATGGCGATCTTCCTCACCATCGCGCTGGTGGAAGTCGTGGCCAAAGGCAGAGGACTGGCCGGTTTCGACAGCAGCTTCATCCTCATGTTCCTTGAAGAACTGGGTCTTGGCCTGATCTTCGGCGTCCTCGGCGGCTTGATGATCGTCAACATCGTCAATCGCTTCACGCTGGATCGCGGGCTCGCACCCATCCTCGTGCTGGCACTGGCGATGCTGGTCTTTTCCTTCACCGGCGCGCTGCATGGAAGCGGCTTTCTGGCGGTCTATGTCGCGGGCATCGTGGCGGGCAATCGCAAGATTTTCGCCAAGGGTGCCATCCGCCGCTTTCACGAGGGCATGACGTGGCTGGCGCAGATCATCATGTTCCTCATGCTTGGCCTGCTCGCCACGCCCTCGCAATTTCCGGCCATCATCATGCCTGCCATCCTGCTGGCGCTGTTCCTCATCTTCATCGCCCGTCCGCTCGCGGTCTGGCTCAGCCTCATGCCGTTCAATTATACCCAGCAGGAGACCAGCTTCGTCGCCTGGGTGGGTCTTCGCGGCGCGGTTTCCATCCTGCTTGCCATTCTGCCAGCGCTTGGCGGGCTGAATAATGCGGAAATCTATTTCAACGCCGCCTTCATCATCGTGCTGGTCTCGCTTCTTCTGCAGGGCTGGACGATCAAGCCCGTCGCCACGCGCCTCGGCCTCATCGTACCGCCACGCATGGGCGAGGTGGATAAGCTGGAGGTCGATCTGCCCGGCACCGCCAATCACGAACTGATCTCTTACCGCGTGGCGAAGGGCAGCGCCATTTTGCAGGGAGAGCGCATTCCGCGCTGGGCCATGCCGTCGCTGGTCGTGCGGGATGGCAAGTCCATCCGTTATCAATATGCAGGCAGGCTGCGGGAAAACGATCTCGTCTATCTCTTCGTCATTCCCAGCAATTCGCGGCTGCTGGACCGGCTGTTTGCCAGTGCAAAGCCGGTCACGACGGATGATGAGGATATTTTCGGCACCTTTGCCATCGCGCCCCAACGCCCGGCCAGAGAACTCGATTTGTCCTACGGTCCCGGCCTTCTCACCCCGCAGGAACAAAGCCTGACGGTTGCCGAACTGATCGAAGCCCGCCTCGGCGGCAAGCCGGAATATGCGGATCGCGTGCGCCTCGGCTCGCTCATCCTCATCGTGCGGGATCTGGATGAGAACCACGCCATTGCCAGCGTCGGCATTTCGCTGGAGCCGGTGGAGCCCGCCACCAGCCTGCCGATCTTCATCAGCCTGAAGGAAATCATCCAGCGCACGCGCCAGCATTTTTCAGAAAAGCGCCGCATTCATCGTCAAGCTTCATCCGGTAGCACGATACCTGTCGAGCCAAAAGACGAAAACGCCAGGGAAAATCACTCCTAATCGGCTTGCGCCGTCTTTCAGGCATAGTATGGTCGCGCGCGAAGATATTGTCTTAACAAATTCAGGATCGACATATGCCCGCCTTCAAGACCCTTGATCACCTCACCGACATTTCCGGAAAACGCGTTCTGGTTCGCGTGGATCTCAATGTGCCGGTTGCTGACGGCAAGGTCACGGACAAGACCCGCATCGAGCGCGTTGCGCCGACGATCCTCGAGCTTTCGCAGAAGGGCGCAAAGGTCATTCTGCTCGCCCATTTCGGTCGCCCGAAGGGTGAGCCGGTTGCCGACATGTCTCTGTCCCTCATCAATTCCGCTGTGGCAGAGGTTCTGGGCAACACCGTTCATTTCTCCTCGAACGCCGTGGGTGAACCCGCCGCAGAGGCCGTTGCGAAATTGAACAATGGCGACATCCTGCTTCTGGAAAACACCCGCTTCCATAAGGGTGAGGAAAAGAACGACGCCGATTTCGTCGCCGAACTGGCAAAGAACGGCGACATCTACGTCAACGATGCCTTCTCCGCCGCGCACCGCGCGCATGCATCCACCGAAGGTCTTGCCCGCCATCTGCCCGCTTATGCCGGTCGCACCATGCAGGCGGAACTGGAAGCGCTGGAAAAGGGTCTCGGCGCACCCGCCCGCCCGGTCGTTGCCATCGTCGGCGGCGCGAAGGTTTCCTCCAAGATCGACCTGCTGATGAACCTCGTCAAGAAGGTCGATGCGCTCGTCATCGGCGGCGGCATGGCCAACACTTTCCTTGCCGCACGCGGCACCAATGTCGGCAAGTCGCTCTGCGAGCATGATCTCGCCGAAACCGCGAAGCAGATCATGATCGAAGCTGCCACCGCTGGCTGCGCCATCGTGCTGCCGGAAGACGGCGTCGTCGCGCGCGAATTCAAGGCCAATGCCGAAAACGAAGTCGTCGATATCAACGCCATCCCCGAAGACGCCATGGTGCTGGATGTCGGCCCGAAGTCGGTCGAAGCCATCAAGGGCTGGATTTCCCGCGCTGAAACGCTGGTCTGGAACGGCCCGCTCGGCGCCTTCGAAATCGAACCTTTCGACAAGGCCACCGTCGCGGCAGCCCAGCACGCCGCCGAGTGCACAAAATCCGGCAAACTCGTTTCCGTGGCTGGCGGCGGAGACACGGTCGCCGCCCTCAACCACGCAGGCGTCGCCGAAGACTTCACCTACATCTCCACCGCTGGCGGTGCATTCCTGGAATGGATGGAAGGCAAGGTCCTGCCGGGCGTGGCAATCCTCAACGAGCAGAAGTAAAACACCAGCCTGATTGATACAGCACTGGCCAGCCGGAGAAGGAAATCCAGGATTTCCCTCCGGCTACAATCGGGTCACTGCGCCGAGTGAGCCTTGGCGGTCATGTCGATGCCAAGCGCACGCATGACTGCGAAGGTGGTCTTGAGCGTCGGGTTGCCGTTTTCGCTGAACGAGCGGTACAACTGCTCACGGGATAGCCCCGTCTTGCGGGCTATCTCGGTCATACCCTTGGCGCGGGCGACGACGCCCAGTGCCTTTGCAACGTATAGCGCGTCGCCGGTTTCAAACGCATCGGCCATGAACGCTGCGATCTCTTCGTCATCGACAAGAGCGGCAGCGGGGTCGTAGGTAGATAGTTTCTCAGTCATCTTCTTCGCTCCATTCTTTGGCGAGCGTCTTGGCAGCAGCAATATCGCGAGCCTGCGATCCCTTGTCCCCGCCGCACAGTAGCACGATCAAGACGTTTCCGCGTTGCTGGAAATAGACGCGATACCCAGGACCGTAGTGAATGCGCAATTCGCTGACACCATCGCCGACAGGTTCGACATCTCCCGGCAAACCTGCTGCCAGTCTCATCAGCCTTGCCGCAATGATGGTTCAAGAGCGTTTCCTTGTTAAATGGAGATGTTATGCCGGAGCAGGTTTTCGACAGGGCAAAGGCGATTGGCGAAGAGCATACCCGAAGGTACGGTCGAGCCGATCGCCTTTG
>JAAIGF010099651.1_pt1 | contig 27329 bp, 24 predicted proteins | sample 6487441 | NCBI WGS metagenome assembly JAAIGF01 (sample SAMN13974129, study PRJNA590717) | phyllosphere metagenome | biome: pepper field; feature: multiple bacterial spot infested pepper fields; material: pepper leaves; isolation source: leaves from pepper fields | host: Capsicum annuum ... | reverse complement strand
GCAGTTTCATGATCACCCAATTTGTCGTAACAAATGGCTTTCAAGAAATGTATATTTTCGCTCATGGGATAATTAACATGGTTTGCGGTTAAAGAGTCTTGTAAAACGAAGTCTCGTAACGCCCCCTTGTAGTCGCGTAGCATGTGAAGCTTTATCCAGCCTCTGTAGCCAAGGTATGAAGCTGGATCAATATGCACGGCTGAATCAAGGAGCTGGAATCCCCGCGCATACATGCCTCGTTTATTAAAAGCTACGGATCGTTCATGCAAGACATCCGCATTGTTGGGATATTGCATGCCCAAGATGGAGAAAATGCGATCTGATTTTAGGGATCCTTGCCTTAGCTCTGCATAATGAAATCTATGGGAATAAGATCCGGCAAAATAGTGGTATATAAAATGCGCGGACGATAAGGCGATGACAACAATTTGCAGCCCAACAAAAAATAGTTTACCTACTGTTCTAAAAGAAATCATCAATTCTGCCATTCTCAATGCGTAAGTTCATATAGGTATGGTATTTTCTTGGCTTGCCTTGTACCGTTCCTTTTTGCCAGCTTTTCTTTGTTTTTAAACAGGCAATAACGTGCTTTATCGCCTGCTCGTCTACTGTCGGAGGCAGCGCTCGGTACTGCGCGTCGATAAATACTGGACGAAAGCGATCAGCTTCACCAGCCTTATTGACTAAAAATCGGATGGTTAACAAGCCTTCCTCTTTAAATATAATCGTCGTATCCAATAAGCAACCCGTCAATTCATTTTTTAGATGCTGGCGATTCTCGAAAGTATCCAGCTGATAATGTTGATAAATGAATCCGAACCTGCCAAAGTCGATGTGCTCGTTATCTCCTAATTCCTTCGAAAATGAAATGTTATTAACAGGATGATCCATATAGAAGATGTCCCAGAGATAGAGCGTTATAGATAATAAAAATAAGATATTTATGAAGCGGTATAATCTTTTCATAAGAAGCCTGCACTGCCGTTAATATAAGAAATTTTCTACTACTTATGAATTTATCTCGTAGAATGGGCTGGTACAGGGCTGAACGTTTAGCTTACGGCATGTGGCGCACCTCCTTGTTTTCATATAAAAGAATTGTAACACGTAGGAGGGAAAGACATGTTGTAGGGGCCCGGTTTATTAGTAGCGCAAAGAATAGCATTATTGTAGAAAAGTGGAAAGTATCCAAAAAAGTAAAGCCTGCAAGGTTGCAGACTTTTATTAACTAAACTAAACTAAACTAAACTAAACTAAACCGGGCGATGTCTCGCGACATGGCCATATGGAAGCCAAAATCGCTTATTTGTAGGTAGTGACTACCTTGCTCACTTTCCAGCCGTCTTGCTCTTGGCTTAGGGTGATGTAGTCTACACGGGTAAAGTTGTCGAATACCATGGTTGCTTTAGCCATGCAGGCCTTGCCCGTCTGATCCAAAATTTCGTAGCTCGTTTTGCAATCGAAGTTTACCCCTTGGTGTGCTTTCAAGAAATCTGTGTATTGGCGCTTGTTGAAGGTATCTTTGTTGGCGCTGTTGCTATACTGGAAATCGGCTGCAAAAAGGAAGTTGTTCAACGCTACGCTGCCCAATGTAGTGGCTTCCAAGTAGGTGGTAATGATTTTAGCGGATGCTACATCTTTCAACGGATTTGTTTTCTCAGCGGCGAAAGAAGAAAACGTGCTGATCATTATGATGGCTGCTGCGATGGTTGTTAATGTCTTTTTCATGGTGCTATGTTTTTTAATGTCTTTAAATATTTTTATGTTATTATTTCTCTTATTTGATAGCTCAAAAGTACGGCAACAAAGCGCGCTCCTGCATAGCTATTAGATGGATCACGCCTGTTTCTCGGTAAATGCAGGACTTTGTTCGGTGAAACCTCTACCCGGCAAAGTTGCTTTCCCCTTGTTGGCCCGGCCATCTGTACAGAGCGATGCAACCGCGCTGCCAAAAACTGTAAGTGCAAGATATGTAAGGCTTTGTGGTTTTTGGGTGAGGTTGCAGCTGTACGATAATGGACAGCCGGATGTTCAGGAGCGAACAATGGAGCCGTATAGGCACAAAAATATCGCCCGTTCGTCAGAAATTCACCTTTCATACACACCTACTTAATTAGCTCGCAAACGATTTCGTTCAAGATGCAATCGTTTGCTTTATTCCTTCTCTTTTGTCATTAAGTGTTTTTTATTCAGTTTTATCGCAACAACCTAGAGCGGTGGTATCTAGCGATGTGTGTGTGAGTTCAAAATAAATTTAATTAAATGGACGCAATGATATGCGTACTAGCCGAATAGATGCAGGCTAAAGCTCGCCTTTGTTTGCATATGCAGCAACGGTAATGTTTTACGTCCGCGCGTGATTTTGCGCTTAGCGTGAAACGGGGTGCGCCATTGTGTCCAGTACAGAAACTGATGAACGCCAAGAATGAATGATGCAATACTTATACTAACTAATTTTTATGATAAAGAAGGAAAATGCTGGAAAAGACCGTCGAGGTATAGCCCGTCGAAGCATGCTGTTGCCGCTTATGGTCTTATTATGCTGCGCCGCTAGCACCTATGCCATAGCGCGGCCCGACCCGAGTTACAAAATGGAAAACAGAATGCAGCAAATGCTGCGTGGCCGCGTAGTGGGCAGCGACAAGGCGCCTTTGGCCGGCGTAACCGTCACGGAGAAAGGAACCCGCAATGCTACACAGACCGATGCGGACGGCAATTTCAGCCTGCCGGTTTCATCGCCCAATGCGGTATTGGTGTTTTCGTTTATGGGCTTCCAAACCGTCGAGGTAGGCCTAGCGGCGGCAAAAAATGTCACGCTGCAAGCGGAAAATGGTTCGATTGAGGAGGTTATTGTGGTGGGTTTTGGTACACAAAAGAAAAAGGACCTGACAGGAGCTGTTGATCAGGTTGGTTCTGAGTTGCTTAACAATCGGCCGGTAGCCAACTTGGGGCAGGCTCTACAGGGCACTATGCCAAATTTAAACGTTAATGTGGGCAACGGCGCCTTAAACAGTAATCCTAGCTTTAACGTTCGAGGCACCACCTCGCTCAATGTAGGTGATAACACCGTGGTTAACGGTGCCCCACTCATATTGATCGATGGAGTTCCTGGAGACATCAATAGAATAAACCCGGAAGACGTAGCGTCCGTGACCATCCTCAAAGACGCTGCTTCTGCAGCCATTTATGGCGCGCGGGCAGCTTTCGGCGTGATGCTGGTTACGACCAAATCAGGAAAGTCGGGTCGTTCGCAGGTAGACTATCAAAGTTCTTTTCAATGGAATACCCCTACAGCCGTGCCCGATTTGCTGAACGCCGAAACTATTCAGCAGGCGATTATTTCGGGCTTCGAAAATCGCGGACTGACGGCACCAAGTAATGATCTACTGAAGTTGGAAAAAATTCGGGAACATCAGGCAGATCCAACAGGAACCTTACCGTATTACATACAGGAGGGAACGAATAATGTCATTTGGATTGCCGATGTCAATCCCTATGATGTCGCTCTGCGCTCCTCTTCGCCCATGCAGAAGCACAATTTGTCTTTCAGTGGAGGAAATGATAAAACGACCTTTTATACATCTTTGGGCTTGCAAAACCAAGATGGTCTGTACAGGCTGAATACCGATAAAATGAAGCGCTACAACGCCAATGTCAACCTCTCTTCACAGATCAACAACTGGTTCAAGATGGATTTTCGAACCGCTTATAACAAGTCTACTTTTACGGAACCCGTAAATCCTACCGGCAAGGGCGGCTGGTGGGCGTCCATGTCGCAAGAGCCATCAAGGAATGTGTTTATGCCCATCAAGACACCTGCCGAGTCGCCGGTAGGCGAGATCTACACGGATAACATCCTGTCTTTTATGGATTATGGATCGTCCAACCGAGAAAATGTAGATGTATTGATGCTGACAGCATCGCCACGGATCAGTCCTTTACGCGGTTGGAATATTCAAGCAGACCTGTCCTATAAGTTGCAAAATAATAACGAAAAACGAATTATTCCACTACACCGACGATTAGAGAACAATTGGAATACCACGACGGCACATACCGATCCATCCAACATCTACAGGGAGGACCGCAAGTCAAACCATTATACCATCAATATCTTTACAGATTATTCAAAAACGCTGGCCGAAGAGCATCATCTTTCTGGATTGATTGGTTTTAACCAAGAGTGGTATACAGACTATTGGATGTCAGCCCAACGGAATGACATTAACCCCAATGTTCCAACGCTTGGTCAAGCACAGGGCCTGCAACTTGTCGACGATGGAGAGTCGCATTGGGCGGTTCGCGGCTTGTTTTACCGGCTCAGTTACGACTATAAGGGCAAATACTTAATCCAGTCGAATGGCCGGTATGATGGAACATCTCGGTTTGGACGGGATACGCGTTTTGCTTTTTTCCCTTCGGTTTCTGCAGGCTGGGTGCTATCTAACGAAAATTTCGCCAAGGGGCTCGATCCTTATATAAATTTCGCCAAGCTGCGCGGCTCGTACGGTACGCTCGGAAACCAAAACGTAAGCAATTATGCCTATATATTGGCCTATACCACGCAGAATAATTTGGCCTATCTGTTTAACGGTAGTCGACCGAACAGCGTAGTGTCTCCTGGCTTACTGGACGCTAATCTGACATGGGAATCAGCCTCAACCATAGATTTTGGCGCTGATATCACCTTATTTAAGAAATTTGATGTCACCTTCGATTGGTATAAACGGACAACATCTAACATCCTTGCGCCGGCCGACCAGCTGCCAGCGGTATTAGGAACAGCTGTTCCGACATCCAACTCCGGGGAGATCCAGACGAAGGGCTGGGAACTGATCGTTAAATATCGGAATGCCACCGGGGGCGGACTTCAGTATGACGTTGCCGCCACAGTAGGCGACTACCAAAGTAAGGTTACCAAGTTCAATGGCAACAAACCTAAATTACTTACGGGCTTATATGAAGGCATGCATGTTGGTGAAATTTGGGGATACGAAACCTTTGGTCTATTCCAGTCCCAGCAGGAGATCGATACCGCGCCGAAACAAACGAAAATTAATGCGGGGATTTGGTTTCCGGGTGATGTGCGATACACCGATCTTAACGGCGACGGCGAGATATCGAATGGTAACAATACCGTCAATGAGCCGGGAGATCGCCGAATTATCGGCAATTCCACACCGCGCTATCAGTTTGGACTAAACACCAACCTTCGGTATAAAGGCTTCGATTTTAATCTCTTTGTTCAAGGCATCGCAAGCCGCGATGTATGGGTGAGCAACAACCTTTTTTGGGGAGCAGGTGCTATTGGAACATATGATATCTATAACGATTCTTGGACACCGCAAAATACCGGTGCCCATTATCCGCTGTACTACAATGCTGCGAAAAATAGAAATGTACAAACGCGATTCCTGCAGAATGGAGCCTACCTGCGGATCAAAAATATAGCACTGGGCTACACCCTGCCTGCTGCGGTGACCGACCATATTCATTTTAAAAGTGTAAGGATTATGGCCTCTGCATTTAATCTCTTTGAATTTAAAAGCGTTCCCGCAACTTTTGATCCCGAGCTGCTGGGCATGAACTACCCCATATTGCGTTCTTACGCTTTAGGAATACAAGCCACATTTTAGAAATTTTGACATGAAGAAGATACGATATAGTGTTAGCAACTGGGCAGCCATAGCCGGATTGTTCGTTTGCCTTGTAAGTTGCAACGATAAATTTATGGATCGGTATCCGCTGGACCGAATTACAGACGAAAATTACTGGAAGACCGAAAATGATCTTTTGCAGTATGCCAATACCTTCTATCCGCGATATATCGTGGGCTTTGGGCAAGCTTGGCAGGATGGGACATCACAACCGCGCGGACATAATGTTGCGGCTACCGTATATGGCGACATCATCAGCGATAATGCGGCTCCAAATAACTACAGCCTGGTTTCAGCAAACCAATATATCGCGTATTTAAATGCGAGCAGTAATGACATCGGGTATAACTTTACGAGTATTAGAGAGCTGAATATATTTATAGAAAATTACGACAAAGCGGCGATTGATCAGGATATCAAAAACAAATATCTCGGCGAGATACTATTTTTTAAAGCTTGGGATTATTTTGATAAGGTTAAGAACTGGGGTGAGGTGCCGTGGTTGGACAAATCATTGCAAACTAATGATCCGCAACTATTCGAGCCAAAAACCCCGCGCGAAGCTTTGCTGGATTCCATTATAATGACCCTTGACAAGGCGATCGCTTTTTTGCCCAGCAAAGAAATGGCGGCGAACAATAGGGTGCATCGGGAGATGGCTATTTTTCTAAAGTCGCGCATAGGTCTCTATGAGGGTACCTTCCGAAAGTATCATCAGCTCCCGCTTGATGCGAATAGGTTTTTGCGCATAGCTGCAGAAAGTGCATTGATGTTAATGGATGGAGGAAAATATGCGCTGCAGCAAGGCAATCATAACACGGTGTACAATCAGTTGTTTGCCACAGAATCTTATGCCGCAAATCCGGAGGCTATTCTGTGGCGACAGTATTCGACGGCGTTGACCTATGGCTCGGCCTTTAGTCGTTACTTCACGCAAAATAGCAGGCATCAATTTGGGGCAACCCGTAGCTTAGTGGATGAGTATCTGTGTGCTGATGGACTTCCGATCTCGAGCAGTCCGCTTTTTCAGGGGAAAAGTTCATTGACGGCCGAGCTGAAAAATAGAGATCCCAGGCTAACACAAACCGTGGCCAACTTTGGCGCTTACAACCTTGCCGTGGGCGTGCCCCAAGGAGCGGAAAATGCGCCTAAGCCCAATATCCCTGGGTTGAATGGCAATAAGGTGCCCACAGGTTATCGGGTTGCAAAGTGGTGGTATAATAGTGTCGCTGATTGGGACAGGGTGACCAATGGGCAACAGGCCGGCTTGATGTGGCGCTATGCGGAGGTATTGCTAACCTATGCAGAAGCGAAGTATGAGCTCGGGGAAATATCGCAGCTTGTCTTGGACAAAACCATCAATCAACTGCGGTCGCGCGTGGGGATGCCTAAATTATGGCTTGGCAGCGAGCCCATAGACGCTAGGTTGGATGGCATTTACCAAACGTATTTAGGGGGTAGCATCTCGCCTATTTTACGCGAAATCCGCCGCGAAAGGAGGGTCGAAATGGCCTTCGAAGGGACGCGCTGGGATGATATCGTACGATGGAAAGCGGGTAAACTGTTAGATGTGCCCGTAGAAGGAATTAAATTTAACCAGACGGAGTTTCCGAAGGTCGTCGTCAACAGGGATATTTTTCTCTCGCCAGAAGGATTTATCGATCCGTACCGGCAGACGCTGCCCGCGGGCAGGAAATGGGATGATCGTCAATATTTATTTCCTTTTGCAATGGAAGAGCTGCTGTTAAATCCGAAATTAATTCAAAATCCAGGATGGGAATCTCCGGAATAATGACCTGATGTTTTTTGATGCAGCGCTTGATCCGAAGCTTATGCTACGGTGGGCGTATTCATGGGGGAGCGTTCGCGCGTTGTGCACAAGCAGCTTTGATTACCTCGTTGCATTCCATGCTGTTGTGCCAATAGGCGACGCTCTTTTTTGTGAATAATTGGTGATTATTTTCGCCTAACATAGGTTGGTGCAAAGCGCTGCACTGCGCGGTGCCATCATCTCTATTTCGTTATCTTAAGAGAAATAAGTATTATTGCCGTGAATCGATTTTGTTGAAATATAGCATGAAGATTATTACGCTAAAGGGAATCCTGTTTTGTTTGCAAGGCATCTTTGTTCATATGGCTATTGCACAGACGCAGGGCGGCAGCCTTGAAAATTTGCGGATCAAGTTTCTAGATATCGTGCAGAAAAATGCCTACCAAAAAAGTAATATCGACTGGCCTGCAGCACGAGCGTCTTTCTTGGAGGAAACGGCTGCGGCGAAGAGCGAGGCCGATCTGGAACCGCATTTTGCTGGTTTTCTGAAGGCACTTAACGATAGCCACTCTTCAATTTCCTACATGGTGGATGATGAAGACGAACTGGATGTGTTGGAGCGGTACGCAAGTATCACCTATGAGCAGGCTGGCTATCCGCCGCTGCGCTTAGCGGCTGATCTTATTGATGGCGGGTATGCCTATCTCAACATTCCGGGGGTGGTGCTTGAGCAGCGGAAATATGTGGAGACGATGGGGCGACAACTGCTAGAGCTCGACGCACGCTCGCCCAAAGCGTGGATCTTCGACCTGACGGAAAACGATGGTGGATCGATCGTGCCCATGTTATGGCACATGTATAACCTGATCGATCAGGATTCCGTTTACTCCTTTGTAGATGGAAATGGTGTGCAAGAACGGCAAGGGAAGAAAATGTGGGATGCAGCGGGCGACAGCATAAGCCAGCGGTTGCTTGACCTTTTTAAACTGAACCCTGTTGAACTGGAGCCGGTAAAACTAAAGCATACGGATATTCCTATAATCATATTGACAAGCAGAAAAACGGCAAGTTCAGGCGAGTTTTTTGTTGCCGCATTTAAGGGTCAAAAAAATGTTACCATAATTGGGCGCCGGACAAATGGTCTGACATCCGGAAATGAGGCCTATCCAATCGGCAAAGACTACCTGCTAAACCTCACCACCGCTGTGCTGCAAGATAGGGAAGGTAAGGTTTACAAGATTGGAGAGGGGATACAACCCGATATTACGCTTGAGCTCGGGGAGGAAAACAAAAAAAGGAAAATGGATGACCCGGCAGTAAAAAGTGTTTACCTAAAAGCGGCGACAGATCATCTGGCTGAGCAATTGACGGTGAACTAGCGGTAGACGCATTTCATTAGGGAAGGACGCAGCAACCGACTAGCATACTGCCGGTTAAATCTGCAGTTTATTGTTCTGCATGGCGCGTTTGAGCTTCTCCTTCAAAATCTGTTCATAATCGGCAGAGGATTGTAGATATACAGAATACATGGAAAGCTCTTCATATATGTCTTGGTAGCGCGCTTGGGAATAACGAATGCGGAAGGTCTCGATGGTTGCGGGCGGAATTATTTTGGCAACCTCATTGCCCAACACGGCTCCGGCAACTATAGCCCCGCCGAACAGTAGGCGGCTTGCCAAGGGCGTATCTTCTTCGCTATCTTCATGGATCATTGGCTGGCCGTAGGGGTTCAGGGTTAAATTTTGCCTAGTAGAAGTATAGGCTGGATCCACGATGGCGTCTAATCCTGCCTGCGCAATATCCCGAAAGATCGGTACGTTTTTCTTCTTGTCAAACTTCACTTTCACGGATTTTATCGCTGTAGCAGGGATGGTTTTTGCGCCGTCGTAGGTTTGAATGGTTACGGCCTCGGGCGTTACCTGTTGCAATATGCCGGTTACGGTTTCGCGCGCGCATTTCACCACGGCTTGGTACAGGGCGATCTCACGCTCCTTGCCGAGTTGAGCCTCTTGAGCATGCAGTACGCGCATGAAGCATGTGGCGCATAACAATCGGAAATATTTATACATAGCACAAATTTAGTAATCGCGCAGGTTAAAAAAGAATATTTTAAAAGATATATTAGAATGGTTGAGCTGTATCTTCCTCGGACGAGTTCTACCCAAAATATAAAGAGATGATCGATTTGTTTCACAACGAGGTATGTTCGTAAATTTTAGTCTCTTAAACCAAATGCTCGAGATCTCTCGCCCAGCACCTACGCCACAAAGACGGCGGCTCTTCGGCAAAGGAAACTTCCATTTTGACGATCATCAACGTGCCATTGATAGATGAAACTGTCGCATCTTCACGTGAAGAAATGAACGTGACGGATGAAAGTGTGGCATCTTCACGTGAAGAAATGAACGTGACGGATGAAACTGTCGCATCTTCACGTGAAGAAATAAACTTGATGGCTGAAACTGTTGCATCTTCACGTGAAGAAATGAACTTGATGGATGAAACTGTCGCATCTTCACGTGAAGAAATGAACTTGACGGATGAAACTGTCGCATCTTCACGTGAAGAAATGAACTTGATGGATGAAACTGTCGCATCTTCACGTGAAGAAATCATCTTGACAGATGAAACTGTGGCATCTTCATGTGAAGGAATGAACCTGAAGGATGTAGGTGAACCTCCAGCAAGCTTGCACGAAGGTCTGATGATGTCCTGTTGTGTAGCTGGATACCTGGTTTTTTCTTGTCCAATAAAGAGAGGATGTGATGGATTCCGGGCGTATTAATGCTTGATAAAAGCATCTATGCTAATTCCTAGGATTATGGCCGCAAACATAAACAAAAGGGCACCCAAGAGATAAGCGGCCAATGCCTTTACATAGCTGGACGGCTTTCTCGCGTCAAAAAACTGACCGATAGCCCAGGTACAGTAGATGATGCCCAGCACGCCGGCGGGTCCCATTAACTCATAATGCAGGATACCTTGGATAAGTGCGAACACGGCGAATATCAACATCCCGACACCCATCACAAAACAAAGCAGAATAAGAATTTCGAACAAATTGTAGGGGTACTTCCGAAAGAACATCTTTAAGCATAGTGCTATAAAGGTGCCCATAATGATATTAGCATAGCCATAATGGCTTTGTATCCAATGGAAGATAGCTATCATGCTGCTGTCTGCCGCGCCATCATACTTCATGTAGGTCTCCTCGATATGGAAGAAACCATTGATCAGGGAATAAATTAGCGAAGAAATGATGATAAATATCACGGGTTTCACCAACCTACTGCGGTCATCGGTAATAAACTGCCGAATATTTTTTCCGGGGCGTGTCAGCAATTCGCGAATGGTGTATAAGATCCCCTTCTCAAAATGTAGAATATGCTCTATCTCATGAACGATATAATGGGCATTGATGCGTTTTACTTTTAAGGCTCGCCCACAGCTGGGGCAGTAGTTCAGGTTAACCTCGTTGGTGCAGTGTGTACAATTCATATCTATGTTAATGGAGCTTAGACGAGCAGCCAAGGGGCTTTCGTCGGCTTCAGCGAATATACGCAATAGACTTGAATTTTTTATGAGGAAACCCTGTCTGAATTTGGTCGCTCCATAAAAAAAACAAAGCCTGCATGGCTGCAGACTTTATTAACTAAACTAAACAATGCAATGTCTCGCGACATGGCGATATTGAAACAAAAATCTATAAGGCTATTATTTGTATGTAGTGACCACTTTGCTCACCTTCCAGCCATCTTGCTCTTGGTTAAGGGTGATGTAGTCTACACGGGTAAAGTTTTCGAAAACCATGGTTGCTTTGGCTATACATGCTTGTCCGCTCTCGTCCAAAATCTCGTAGCTGGTTTTGCAATTGTAGTTGACGCCTTTGTGGGCTTTCAAAAAAGCCGTATATTCTTTTTTATTGAATGTATCCTTGTTGGCGCTGTTGCTGTACTGAAAATCCTCGGCGAAAAGGTACTTGTTCAGCTCGACGCTACCGATGGTGCTGCTCTCCAAATAGGTGCTGATGATCTTTGCTGATGCAGCATCTTTTAGTGGATTGGTTTTTTCCGCGGCGAATGAAGCGAATGAACTGATCATGATGACGGCGGTGGCGATGGTTGCTAATGTCTTTTTCATGGCTGTGTGTTTTACTATTTTATTTTTTTAATTGTTTTTTCTTATTTAATACATCAAAGGTAGAACGGTGCCGCTGTTTATCGAATAACAATTAGACCGAACCCCCTTGTTTCTCGGTGAATGTGGCATTTTACTCGGTGAACATTTTACTGTAATGACCTTGTCTTTTTTGCCGCTATCCGTCGAGACTGTTGCTGATAAACAATATGCAACGACGTTGCCAAAAATTGTAAATAGTTGTTTGTTAGGTTGTTGAATGTTTTGCCTAAATGCGACCTTGTACGATTACGGACAGTTGGCTGTTCGCTCTTGAACAGTTTAACGCGATATGTGTGGTGGGTGGGGGCACTTTTTTGCATAGACGCAAAGGGAAAGAAAAAAGCATGCTTCCATAAAACGTATGGGGAATCGTGGAACGTATGCGACGGCGGAAAGATAGATTCCGAAGAGCCAAGGAGTGGGCTATTGCAAATATTTGGATGGGGCAGTCTATCAGTGAATTTAGTGGCGATTCTACAACGACTATTATTAAACGATTAGTCGAACAGACCGAGATTTTGGTGGGCTAATGGCAGCAATCGTAAAGAACTAATTTTCGATCAGCCATTTTACCCCGACGACGAGCATAACAATCACCGCCAGCACGTATTTCCATTTCAGAAATCCCGATTTGCGGTAGGAGAAGTAAATTCCTACCGCCATGATAAGGGCAATAGCCAAAATAAAGTATCCAAATGCCGAAGCATCACCCAGTTGAATGGTCATAAGCGTTTTCTTTGGTTGCGCGTAATCGTTGCTTAATCTTTTACAATATGTACATCTTTGATTTCGTAGGCAAAGTTATCGGCACTGCGCTCTGCCTCAGGTTTATCCATCTCGCTATAATGCACCGTTCCGCTGATTTTGAATGATGGATGGGTATCTAGATTGTATTTTTCGCCATTTTCATCGTAGATGTTGAAATCTTTGAGGGCGTATTGCTTCTGATCGGGAGCCATTTCCAGGACGACGCTGTTTTTATCGGATCCCATAGGTAGAATTACACTGGATACGCTCACTTTCTCTGAACTGAATGCATGTGACTTCACGGCAAAGGCCATGGGTATGGTGGTGGAATTTTGCGAGCGGAACATAAAAACAGGCGAATCAAATTCTCCAGTTAATGTCACTTCCTTGTCGTGGTAGTCGTAGCTAGAAGCCAAGGACTTTGCAAGGTCCACGGACTCGCTATTGCAGGAAAAGCATAGCGCAACAGCCGTTCCGAAGGCTGCCAAGCGCGATTGTTTTAGTAGCTGTATCATCATCTTAGTTTTTTCTTTTGACGGAGTACGACCAGCAGCAATTTCCGCTTGCCGCAAGATCGTACTTCGTACCTATATCTCCCCGAGAGCACACGGCATCACGCTGTGGTACTGGGTTAAATATCAAGAATTTAAAGATGATGCAGATCTTTCGTTTACAATCCGCCAAGGCGAGTTTACAATTCGTGTTGGCGATATTCTTCATCCGTGACGGGCGCCAGCCATATGGCGCCGCCAACGTTGGTATTGGTGCCGATGGCAACATGGGTCATGGAGTCGCTTGCCGTAGCGCCATGCCAATGTGCAATACCTGGAGGACATTTAACGACAGCGCCTTTTTCAATAACCGTAATGGGTTTGCCCTTTTCTTGGTAGAGCCCCCGACCTTCGGTAACGAGCAGGATCTGCCCGCCCTCATGGTAATGCCAATTGGTTCGTGCTCCGGGAGCGAATGTCACCGCGCCGATATTGACGTTGTGGGTGCTATCTGTCTCGACGAGGTAGTTGAGCCATACTTCGCCTGTGAAATTGTTGTTGGTAACCTTTTCTCCTCGAGGAAAGCTATGCTGTGCACGCTTGTGTTCGACATCTGCTTGCGAAGGGCTGTCTAGCTGACAAGACATAGCTATGAAAAGGCTGAGGCCGAAAAGGTGTATGCTGTTGGGATATGTTTTCATCCGTAATATATTAATTGTCCTATTGGGATGGCATCTGCTCTGCGCGTATAGCATCCAATACCTGTCGAGCTGTATCCGCTTCTTGTTCGCCGATGTTGCTACGGATCTCTTCAACAAATTGCTGTAGCTGTTCCGCGTTAAGCCCCACATTGAAACAGATCTTTAAATGCGATGCCAACATGGGCTCTAACCCACCGAGGCTGCTGAGTACAGCTATGGTGACAAGTTCGCGCTCGGCGTAGCTCAAGACATCCCGCTCGAAGATATCAGCAAATAGGTGTTCCTTGAGAAACACATCTATAGCCGGCGCGAATGCACCGTAGCCTACCGAACGGCCGTTCTCCGCTGCGCCAGTTAGCTCTTCGAGCACTCGCTTACCGCGGTGATACTTGTCTTCCTTTTGGTCGATGGGCGAAGCTGTTGCACCGACGCTATCGCGGATACCCTTTTCCTTTCGTTCGTCCAAGACACGCATAAAAGTCTGTAGGCCACGTATGCTGCGTGGAAAGCCCGCATAGGCGTAAAGATGTACAAGCGCTTCCTTGCCTTCGTTGATGCTGAGCCCAGCATCCAATGCGGAATGTAACGCCGCCGCTAGTTTCGGAAGATCGCCTTTGGCCGCAACAGCAGCAATGGCAATCAGGCTTTTCTGTTTGGCGCTGAGGTAATTGTGCGTATTGGCAGGGTGCTGTGCCTTCAGCTCGAATATACCGAAGATGAGGCTCAAAAAGAGGATTGCTGTTTTCATCGTTCAAAATTTATATGTTAAGGTAGCGTTCACTTTATTCCTGCAAATTACTGCCAAAGAAATCCACGAGCTTCTGCACAGCTTGATCGACATAAACAGGCTTCCAATAGGTGTCGATATGGGTAGCACCTTTTAATAGAAATAGCTCCTTTGCTTTGCTGTTGATTGCCTTTTTGAAAGCCTCGTCGCTCATATATTTGGTGTCGGCTTGATCGCCTGCGATCATCAAAAGTGGTTGCTTAAGTAGCTCGATTCCGTTGGTTGCATCCCAAGTCATCAGATCCAGGAGGCTGCTTGTGGTGTATAGGAAGGTCGAGTTGGGGTGTGCATGGGATCGGTAGTAGTAGATGAAACCTTCGCGATAGAGATCGGTTGAGGTGTTGGCAATTTGCTCGTCGCTGATGCTTGCTACGCCTGCATAGGTGATCTCTCCAGTAGCGGCTTCCAGGGCACGGGCGTCTGAAGCCTGCTGCAAGCGCTCCTGAATGCTATTTAATTGGGAATTTTGAAAACCATTGCGTCTCACTTCGCCCGAATTGAACATGCTTAACGTTGCCACGGCAGCAAAGCGTTTATCCGACTGGGCGGCCTTTAACGTGTAGCCGCCGCCACCGCAGATGCCCAGTGCTGCTACACGACCTGCATCAACTCCGGCATATTGCGTAATGTAGTCTGCCATGCCATGGATATCTTCCGTACGGAAATGGGGCTTGTCGGTATGGCGAGGTGTGCCACCGCTGGCGCCCTGATAGGCGGCATCGGCAGCGATGGTAATATATCCGGCCGCTGCCAACCGTTGGGCATACAGGCCGGCAGTCTGTTCTTTCACGCCCCCGTTGGGATGGGCAACCACGACAGCGGGGTAGCGCTTGCTCGGATCGTAATCAGCGGGCGTGTACACATTGGCCGCAATGCGGATGCCATTTAACTCATAATGTACAGGGAGTATCTGCACTTGGCCCTTGCTATTTTTTGTAATAGCATCACCATACACCAGTCCCCAGGTGTTTTTGGATTTGTCCTGCGCCGAGGCGGTCATACCGCTCGCCATAAAAAGCGCTACGATAAGGTATTTTAGTTGTTCCATTGTTGTCTTTTTCATCCTTGTCATCATACTATACAAATGTCCCTAAACATTTTCTTTTCAAGGGTATATGGATTACGGGTATGGCTACCACGATTACTGATCCAAGCCTTTTTCCTTCAGCCAACGGGACAATTCGTCGGCGACCTGCACGTTGTTAAGGTCGGAAAAAGGAAAGTGGGTATTCCCTGAAATGCCCTGTTCGGGGAGCTGGATAACCTGTGCATCGCCGCCATACTTGTTGAGCAGGGCGGCCCATTGTTGAGCCATTTCCAGCCCGGAACGCCAATGGTCTTTGTTCCATACGGTGGTTGGTTCTTTGGCAATGTTATCGCCATAGTAGATCACGATAGGGATTTTTGTCAGCTTCATAAAGTCGGCCAGGGGAATAGCGGCACCACGCAGCGCGCCGAAAAGGCCTGACGAGGCGATGGGTGGCGGTACTTCGCCTTCCGGAAACACAAATCCGCTATAGGGCTCATAAGCGACTACGGCCCGCACCTTGCTATTGGCAATTGCCGTAAGCCAACCCGGGCCTCCGGCTTGGGAATGTGTAACCAAGATGCCGGCACCGATTTTATCGAACAGGCTGGACACGGCAGCAGTAACCACTTGCGCATCGAAGCTACCCGTGTTGGGGGTCATTTGTCTGTAGAACTGCACAAGCGAGGCACTATCTCTCGGGAATTGTACATGGGGGAAATAGTCTGGATAGTTGCCGATGCGGAATTGGGTGAACCAAAACTGTTCGTCGGGAGTAGGCTTTATGCTGCCCTCTACCATGCTTTTTCCCGCCTCGCCGCGCCGTGGCTGGTCGAGCAAGTATACGGGAAAGCGACGACGCAGAAAGATGTTTTGAAAGCCTTCCCGTCCGTCGGGCGTGCTCTCCCAGGTTTTTTTGGATTGACCAGCGCCGTGTAGAAATACTAGGGGGTAGCTGCGTGCTTTGGCAGGCACTTGATAGAAAACGTAAGCATGGTCGCCGTGGTATGTTTGTCCGCTGGCTTCTAAAGGCTGTGCCAAGTCAAAGTCACCAGCTTCGCGTAGCATGGTGCCGCCCACGGCAAAGCTGCCCTGCTGGGCAATGAGCAAAGGCTTATTCTTGTGCTGCGCTTGTGACGAGAGCGCTGCGGCCAGCATACAAACTATGCTGATAAGGGATACATGGTCTATCTTCCTCATGTTCGTTTATTTACTTTCCTACTCTGTTTTGTAATGTTTCGGGATAACGATCCCCATGAATGGGGATTGCGGCGGCGGCCTTGTCCATCTGTTGCAGCTCTTGCGGCGATAGGCTTAGGCCCAGGGCGCCGATGTTCTCGGCTAAGCGATGCTGTTTTGTCGTTCCCGGAATAGGCACTATCCAAGGCTTTTGGGCCAATAGCCAAGCTAAAGCAACCTGTGCGGGGGAAGCCTCTTTTTCAGCGGCGATTTGCTGTAGATAGGTTACCAAGGCTTGATTTGCTTTGCGATTTTCTTCGGAAAACCGAGGTACGACGTTTCTGAAATCGGTAGCATCGAAGTTGGTTTTGTCGTTGATGGCGCCGGTCAGGAAGCCTTTGCCCAAAGGGCTAAAGGGCACGAATCCGATGCCTAGCTCCTCCAAAAGAGGGATGATGGACGTTTCGGGTTCGCGATAGAATAGGGAGTATTCGCTCTGCAGGGCGGCGACCGGCTGCTCGGCATGTGCACGACGAATGGTTGCCGGCCCTGCCTCGGAAAGCCCCCAATGCAAGACCTTGCCTTCGCGGATCAACTCGCCTATGGTTCCGGCTACTTCTTCAATCGGAACGTTCGGGTCGGTGCGATGTTGGTAGAAAAGATCGATACGATCTGTCCGCAACCGCTGCAGTGATTGCTCCACCACAATTTTTATTCTTTCTGGACGGCTGTCTAAACCCTTTTTGGAATCGCCATCTTCAAAGCCAAACTTACTCGCGATAACAACCTCGTTGCGAAAGGGCAAGAGCGCTTCGCCCAGCAAAGCTTCGTTGGTAAATGGCCCATAGCACTCTGCTGTGTCAAAAAATGTGATACCCGAGTCGACTGCTTTTCGAATTAAATCGATAGCGTCGTCTTTATCGGTGGCGGGTCCGTATCCGAAGCTGAGCCCCATACAGCCCAAACCTAAAGCAGATACCTGCAGTCCGTTTTTTCCTAGTGTTCTCTTTTCCATAATCAATTTCTTATCCATTGTTTTTACAGGGAAAGGCTCCTGACGATGCGGCAGCCTCGGATGACAAGAGGCAATAGCGCTGGCGGTCGGCGAATCCTTTCTTTCACAACAAAGTTCCGGCTTAAAAAGTTAATTACTGGTGCCCGTTTTACCACTTATGCTACCATTATTACAGTTTGGCTTTGTGCGGTTCACGGTTTGAGCTGCTTATGGATAAAAAAATCCTGAAGCGGGGAGCTTCAGGATTTTTTACTAACTAACCAATTATTAACCTAAATTATGAATACAAACATTTATTCAAATGCTGTGCCAAAGTGTTTTCAAGTTGATTGTTTTGCCTTTTGTTAACAAGTATGTTGCAAACTTTCGGTTCATAGGGAATGGCCTGTACACGGTGCGCACTTTCCATCTGTCTTGATCCTGCTGCGAAGTTGCTTCTTGATAAACTGCGAATTGTTGTCGCCGATTCTACTGCATTTGCGCGGCTAGTTCTTTGGCAGCGAAAAAAGCCAATCATACGCTTCTGCCGTCTTCGTTCACTTTTGCTAGGCTTGTTTTTTCCTTTCTTTTTTGCATTTTTACGCGTTACAAAATGTAAAAACGAGCTGCTATGAAAAGAAAAACCATCCGCGTGCTACATCTCCTTTTAGGACTGCTATCGGGCATGGTGGTTTTTGTGGTGGCTGTAACCGGCTGCTTGCTGGTATTCGAGGAAGAGATTTCAAGAGCCTTTAATTATGGAACATATCGGTCGGTTGCTAGGGATGGCGCGTCGTTTGCGGCTCCTTCAAAGCTGTTTACACATACTGATTCGCTACTGGCTGGGCGGGAAATCAAAAGGGCTTACAGCATCACCTATTTGCACGAAGAGCTGCTGAGCACCGTTTGGTCGCTGGATAGGGCGGGGCAATATCATGCGACGCCACTTCATCCCCAAACGGGGCAACCTATCGCCGCATTCGACTACCCAAATTCTTTTTTTGCTGTTGTACTTGACCTACATATGCACTTGGCCCTGGGCGAGGTAGGCGCCTCCATTGTGGGCTACGCAACGGTAATCTTTGTGCTGTTGATGATCACAGGCTTGCTGCTGTGGAAGCCGGCAAACCGAAAGGGTTACAAGCAACGTTTTCGTATCAAATGGAATGCCTCGGCAAAAAGGTTGACCTACGACCTGCATAATGTGCTAGGCTTTTACATGTCTTGGATTGCAATTTTTATCGCCATTACAGGCTTGGTGTGGTCTTTTGAATGGGTAAACCAATCGCTACAGTGGCTGGCTAACGGCGGGAAGACGATTCCCTATGTAGCGGCTAAATATCAATCGGATACGACGGGTTACGAGACCGTGCTATTGCAAGAGCAGCGTCGTCAACGCGTGATGGATAGCATCTTTGCAACGCATCTTCAAGATGCCCATCAAATCAATGCCTTGGAAGTGCATCGTCCGATGTCTGCGGCAGCGCCACTTTATATCGCCGTGCAAACCCTGCGGGGAGCCAACTATGCACGAACCGATTACTACGGTTACGATAGCTATACGGGAAAGCTACTAGGGAAAGAAATTTTTGCCAACATGAACAATGGGAAAAAACTTAGACGGCTAAATTACTATATCCACATGGGGAGTATCGCCGGTCTAACAGGCAAAATGGCCGCTTTCTTCGCAAGCCTTATTGCAGCCTCCCTCCCAATAACGGGGCTATTGATCTACATTAATCGCGGTAAGAAAAGGCGAAAACGGTAAAAAAAGCGGGCGCTCATTTAGTAATAGGACTGTTTTTTTACGATATACGCTACGGCTTCGATAGCATCTTCAAACTTATTATTTAAAATCAATCTAATTAAACATTATATTTGTCACCGTCATGTTGACCAAAAAAGGAGACAGCGGTGCCCATTAACGAGAAAGAATATACGGAGGCCTATCAAGCACATTGGAAAGCTTTGTTTTATCAAGCATTGAGATTGAGCAATGATGAAGAGTTGGCTAAAGAGCTGATCCAAGACCTTTTTCGGCAGCTTTGGGAGCGCCGTGCGCATATCCAAATCCAGACATCATGGGCCGCGTACCTCAGCGGAGCCCTTCGCCTAAAGATCTTTGAACATTATCGTCGACTTGCTCGCAAGCAGGTTGATCCCATCGATGAGCCAAAAGAAGAACTTTTCTGTTTAAATGAATACCTTGACGGGAAGGAAGCGGATGTTGTCATGAGCCGCGCCATAGCAGGGCTGCATCCACGTTGCCGAGAGGTATTCGTCTTGAGCCGACAGGAAGGTCTTCCCAATAAAGTCATTGCCGCGCAGCTCGGCATTTCCGTCAAAGCTGTGGAAGCCAATATAACACGAGCGCTGAACTACTTACGAGAGAAAGCAAAATATTTGTTGTAAAAAATCAGCATTTTATATAGGGTAGTCGATGTCTGTGGCAACTATCTAGCTAAAGAGGCTAAACGACATGGATAAAATAGATGCACAGCTGCTGACGCGATATCATCAAAATGCCTGCTCGGCGCAGGAACGGGCTGCGGTTGAAGCATGGTTGTGTGGCGAGGAGGAACTGGAGATTCCTGATACGATTAAGCTTATGCCGAATCGGGAGGATAAGTTGGAAGCAGAGATATGGCAAAACATACAAGCGCATACGAAGACTAGGAAAAATACGCGTTTACTGTTTTCTAATAAAGCGTGGTTGAAGTATGCAGCAGCAGTGCTCTTGCCCATTTTGCTTTGGCCTTTGGCCAATGATACTTTGCTTTTTCAGCGCGTGGCAACCTTGGATAATACAAAGGGGATACATACGGAAACCTTTTATTACAATGACCTAAAGATCGAGCTTGGCACACAGAGCCGCTGCCGGGTGTACAGCAATATATGGGGACAGCTAGATAAGATAGATTTCGACGGGGCTGTTTCTATCACAAACAACGACCCTTCCATGGCCAAAACGGTATGCATAGCGTCGCCTGACCTTAATTGTAAAGACAAAAAATGGAACGATCGTGTATCACTACCTCCTGGAGAAAGCTACAAGGCACTTATCGATGAACATTGCGGTTTGATAGCTGCGACGAGCAGCGAGCTGCAAGATGGATTGCCCATTGGCGTGAAAACGGAAATTCAAAAATATTTTACGCTGTAATGTGCCTCACGAAACCATTTAACATACGGACTTGCAAGGAGTTGTTCAACCATCTAATGGCGTATACCTGCGCTCTTTTTTTGTTGGTTCCGACAACTTTGAAGGCGCAGGGCGGACGTAAAGAGGCGATCGACACGACGGCGGTTAAAAGTCATCATCTGCAAGAGGTGGAGATTCAACGGAAGCGCAATCGCGCGATGATCTTAAAGCAACCTTTCGCTGTAGATGCGATTGATGCGGGCGAATATGCTGCGCAGAATGTTAACTTCAACAGGCTGCTAGATCAAGCTCCCGGCTTGCGAGTGCGCGAAAGTGGAGGTTTTGGGTCTGAAACGGCGGTATCCATCCATGGTATTTCTGGCCGAGGCATTAAATTTTTTCTTGATGGCATCCCGATGGATTATATGGGCGGGGCTTTTTTCATTAATAACTTTCCTGTGAATGTGATTGATAGGGTGGATATTTACAAAGGGGTGGTGCCTATTGCGCTAGGTGGCGATGCGTTGGGAGGCGCCATTAATATTGTTAGCCGCGCAGAGGTGGAGCCCTACCTCAACCTCAGTTATGCCTTAGGATCTTTCGGAACCCATCGCGCTAGTGTATCGGGTCGGGCACAGACAAAGAAGGGATTCGTGCTGCAAGGAAATTTTTTCTACAACCAGTCGAAGAATAATTACGAAGTATGGGGGCCTGGCGTGGAGATCCCCGATGAGTTTGGCCGTCCTATAGATGGGTTCCGTGCTAAGCGCTTTAACGACGACTATACCTCTTATCTTGGCAAAGTGGAGCTGGGTTGGACACAGCAGAACTGGGCCGACAAATTGCTATTTGGAGTGAACGTATCTGGATTGGAGCGCGGCATACAGCATGGCCGTACCATGGCCTACGTATATGGGCGGGCACGGTATGAAGAGCGGGGCATCATGCCTACACTACAGTACAGCAAGGCCAATTTGTGGAATGGAAAGTTGGATGTGGATGTGTTCGGAATGTATAGCAATGTGGATGCCACCACAACCGATACCAGCTCCAATCGATTCAACTGGGCTGGTGAAGCCTTACCTAGTGCGGTGCAGGGTGAACTCAGTAGTATCTATTCGCGTAAATCTATCTACCATTTCTATGATCGTATACACTTATGGCGTGCTTATTCCACCTTGCGTCTTAACGAGCAGAGTCGGCTACGCTTGGCCTGGAACGGTCAATGGCTGGGCCGGCGTGGAAAGGACGATCTGAATGAGGCTGAGTGGACCATCCCACTGCGAGAGCCGCAACAATTAAACAAAAATTATATCGGACTATCCTATGAACGGGATCACGGTTCGTTTACGCATATCGTTAGCGCCAAAGGATTTTATTATGATGCGGAAAGCTTTGCCTACAGCTATCAAGGCAACGCGCAAAAGCAGCTGATACCGTTGCGTGAAAATGGACTGGACTGGGGGGTGGGTTATGCGGGGAAATATACCGTAAGCGAATCTTGGATGCTCAAGGCCTCTGCCGAGCGCAGCATCCGTATCCCGGAAGGAACGGAATTATTTGGGGATGGCACAACCTTGCTCAACGCACCGGGACTAAAGCCTGAAAAAAGTTACAACGCCAATCTATCCACCCACTGGGACTGGTCATTGGGTGCGACACAAAAGTTGCAGCTCGCTACGGCATTCTTTTTCCGGGATACAAGGGATCTGCTTTGGCTCGGCGAAGCTGACCACCTCGGTACGGCACGATACGAAAACCTGAGCCGCATACTAGCCAAGGGCTTCGAAATTAATGCGAATTACAATTGGGGAGCACTGATGCAGCTTGCTGTTAACTATACCTTGCAGGATGTGCGTAATAGGCAACGGGAAAATTCGCTAGCGCCCTACAACGCGCGAATGAAAAACATGCCGGTACATTTGGCCAATGCCTACCTGCGGCTGAGGTCTACGGGAGGTTGGCTGCCTGCCGAACGAGCTAGCTTTTACCTGAGCACGCACTATGTACATGAGTATGCACTGTTTTGGCCTGCCTTGGGAAGCCCCGACCAAAAAAATATGATCCCTACGCAATTTGTGCAGGACATGGGGATTTCCTATCGGGTAAACAACCCGTTAACCGTGGCGTTGGACTGTCAAAATATCTTGGATAGGCAGGTCTATGACAACTTCATGTTGCAAAAGCCGGGTCGATTTTTAAGTGTCAAATTACAATATCACATAAATCCAAAATAAAAACCAAATGAATACATTGAAAAACATGCAAACCAAAATGCGCCGAGCGGCACGTGTTTTAGGCCTTGTTGGCGCAGCTTTGATCTTAAATACTGCTTGCAGCAGCAACAAAAACGAAGAAAGACCCATCGAAGAGGGACAGCACTTTACCGTAGCGACCTGGTTGGAAGGACCACAATACCTCGGGAGTACAAAATCACTCACGGAAGGAACCTTATCCTTTTTGGGAAAAGGGTTTGAAGCGGTAGGATCACGTTACATACAGCACGGCGGATATATCTACATGATGAACCTGACCGAAAAAAAATTCAACCAGTATGCATTGAGTAAGGACGGACAGATTACGTTAAAAGGTTCTATCTTGACCGACGGCGTGGTGCCCAACTACTTTCAATCGCTGAATATTGTGGATGACAATACCTTGCTTGTGTTGGGCTCCGTAGACGATAACAAAGGAACCGCAGGTTGGGCCCGTATCGAAATTCCTTCATTTAAAGTGCTGGCAAAAGGGGAGCTTAAAGTTCCATACAACGCGGCCGATCCTGGGCAGGGTTTTTACGTAGGGCGAGGCTATGTGGACAATGGTAAGTTTATCCTCGGCGGCTATTTCTACAATAGCCAAACAAAAGCGTATGCCCCAACGGGGGTTACCGCACTGGTGTATGATTATCCGGCAATGAATAATATGCAGGTGATTCAAAGTAATGCTACCAAAGCGGGGATCGGTTATGACTACCTTTCATCCGTAGATACCGATAAAGATGGCAACCATTATTTCGTGGCTAGTGCAGGGAAGTTTTGGACAGGTCTTGGCGGCAAATCTGGAATCGTACGTATAAAAAAGGGCGAGTCAAAATTTGACGAAAGCTACTTTTTTGATGTGTCTAGCCAGTTAGATAAAGAGGCTTGCCTTATGGGGCTCACGCATGTAGGAGACAACATTGCTTTTGCTACGGTACAGTATGAGTCTTTGATGACCTCGGTAAGGGATAGACTTAAAAATGTAGGACAGGTGGTAAAGCTTGACCTTGCCAACAAGAAGGTTACGTTGATGAATACTCCATTGAGCCCGGTGGCCATGGTGCGTGCTCCATTGGTTTACCAAGGTAAATACTACACGGCTTTGTGTATCGATGGCGGAGATGCGAACCTGTATGAATTTGACCCGAAAGGAAATGCGGATTCTTTTAAAAAAGGATTGAAAATAGATGCAGGTGGTTGGGTACAGGTGCAAATGATCGTGGCGAATCCTGCAAACTAAAAGGGCCAATCTCCTCATAGTGTTCAAACATAAAAAAAATCCTGAAGCGGGGAGCTTCAGGATTTTTTACTAACTAACCAATTATTAACCTAAATTATGAATACAAACATTTATTCAAATGCTGTGCCAAACTAATTACGGACAGACTATTTAACCGTTTCCTATGCTAGTTTAGCATGACTGAGCTTTAAAAGCTATAGGTCATTGCGATGGTACAGGTGTTGTTCGCTATAATAGGCGTCACAGCCACCTTACGATCTGTATCTTTTAAGCCGAGGGTTTGCTGAAAAACAGGAAGCATCAGATAGGCCAGTTCTACACTCAGTATGCCGACTCCTGCTCCAGCGATGACATCGCTGACCCAGTGTTTTTTGTTCAGTACCCGAAGCACCCCTGTACTTGTCGACACTGCATAGCCTGAAATCCCGATCCAGGAAGAAACATCTTTATATTCCCGGAAAAGTAAGTGCGCACCGACAAATGCGGTCGCCGTATGACCTGAAGGAAATGACTTATTGTTTGACCCATCGGGACGCCAGACATTTAATATCCGCTTCGAGGACCGCACCACGGTGGCCGTAATGATATAGGATCTTGCCATCGCGATCGTTTGATCCCGCAGGTTATGCGAGGACTTAACTCCTGCTAATCTCAGACCATATACAGAGATTGCTGGTGTGTACTGTAAATAATCGTCTACGCGCATGCGCACCTTTAGGCATCTATCGACCTGACGATGTGTATGCTTGTCCAATAATTGTAATGTGCCGCTGTTTCTGGCTGCAACGCCATAGAGAATAAAGGCTGATGGGATGATAAATTTAGGGTAAGGAGCATTTGACAACCTATTTTTGTTTGACCTGCCGGTCTGCATGTGATTTGTTCCGTGGATATTGAATGGTACGGAATCTAAACTGTTAGGGTCTGAACGTTGTGGATGTTGAAGCGACGAACCTTTTACTGGTATGTCAAAAGTAGAACAACCTTTTAATACTACCGAATCAGCCTCTTTGCAGTACAGGACGATAGGATGAAATAGAACAAAAGTGACTATGACACGTAATGGCTTTATGATCATTGCTAGGATTGTTAAAGATTAATACAGCACTTGTATTGGATAGGGCCTATACCCCAACTAAAAGCGAGCGGATGACGTTTTGATTGCATACGGCTTTTCAGTGTTTTTGATTATTATATACGGAAATCGACTATATTTTTTACGAAATAATAGTTTGGTAATACTTTCTATTATTTATTTAAGAGCAAATTTAAGTATTATGTTTCGTATAATATATTGTATTTTTCCGATTTTGGTTGAATATATAAGTTGTATAGAATCTAAAGTTAATATGTTTACGGTTTCACGCTATACTTCTTTTTCGGGATGGCAAAGCAGGTTGAAAAACTGCATTATAGGGATATGAGCAAAGTTGACGGTTGGGGTACTACAGGGGCGAAGAAATTATTGGAGCGTTTTATGTACGCTAACGGTACAAAATTAACTACGAGGAGGGCAGTAATAAGCTTATTTTAAAGGTCTGCTTATGTACAGGATCAGAAGCTTGAGATTCGTATGCCGTTCCCGAGCTTCAAAAAGGAAAGCTGCTGTTCCTTCAATCCATGAAAAAGTTAAAAATCTATTTTTTCTTAGACAAGCTCGCATGGACTTCTTTTACAAAGTCTTCTGACACCGTAGCAAGGTTGGCAATTTCGGCTATCGTAAACTTCCCCATCACCAACAGGTTTTCTACTACTTCCTGTTTACCTTTTTCAATCCCTTGTTCTATACCTTTTTGTAGCCCTTCTTCACGAGCGTAATCCAGGACTGCTTTATTATCCCATTTACGTTTTAAACTTGTATCGTACATTTCTCGTTCCTCCTTGCTTAATTTGCTATATTCCGCTACTTGAAACAGCTTCTCAAATACGGGCTTCCTTAGATAAACGGGCAATCTTTCCATTGTTGACATATTTTTTAATATATACAACCATTTGTCCAAGTCGCTCTCTAAGTCTGCCTCGACTTTAACAAAGTTAATCAATTCCAAATATATAAATCCTAGATCTTCATAGAAAATTTCACCTGTATCTCTGTTACACAGGCAAATATCATGCAGGAAGTTCTTGCTGTCCTTATGATCGGGCATTGCGAAACCATCCATCAATACGATAACATACACTTCACTGATACCGTAGTTCCATTCCTTTCGTTTACCCTTTGGGGCTTGATCGGCGATGAGCTTACTTCCATAGTACAGCATCCGACGTTTGAGGTTGACCTGTGTGCTTCGCTGTACTTCGATAATAAACTGCTCACCATTGTCTGCCGTACAGGTGAGGTCAAAAATGACGTTTCCCATTACTTCGGCATCGCCTACATGTTCATTTTTATTGTATAGTAGATCTTGTATGGTTTTTCTTCCCCGAAATAGGTTATTCAGAAATGCAATAAGCAAATCCTTGTTTACCTCCGAGCCGAAGATGCGCTTAAAGCCGTAATCTGTAGTGGGGTCGATGTATATTGGTGCTATCTTGCTAGTCATAACACAAATTTAATGATTATCCTAAACAACCTTTATACTCGGCTTTGTTACTTTTTATTGCTGAAGTCATTATAAAGCTAAACTACCGATTTGAAAACAAGGAACTTGCGGTGATTTACATGTTGCGCACACTTTTTTGCTCATCAGGCTTCACGGTTTCCATTTCCCAGAGCAGCGTACTGCAAAACAAAAAAATCCTGAAGCGGGATCTTCAGGATTTTTTACTAACTAACCAATTATTAACCTAAATTATGAATACAAACATTTATTCAAATGCTGTGCCAAACTAATTTCGGATCATGAAGAGTTAAGAATCTATTTCTTTTTAGACAAGCTAGCATGGACTTCTTTTACAAAGTCTTCTGATACCGTAGCAAGGTTGGCAATTTCGGCTATCGTAAACTTCCCAATCACCAACAGGTTTTCTACTACTTCCTGTTTACCTTTTTCAATACCTTGTTCTATACCTTTTTTAATACCTTTTTTAATACCTTGTTCTATACCTTTTTGTAGCCCTTCTTCACGAGCGTAATCCAGGACTGCTTTATTATCCCATTTACGTTTTAAACTTGTATCGTACATTTCTCGTTCCTCCTTGCTTAATTTGCTATAT
>JAAIGF010312652.1_pt1 | contig 27370 bp, 31 predicted proteins | sample 6487441 | NCBI WGS metagenome assembly JAAIGF01 (sample SAMN13974129, study PRJNA590717) | phyllosphere metagenome | biome: pepper field; feature: multiple bacterial spot infested pepper fields; material: pepper leaves; isolation source: leaves from pepper fields | host: Capsicum annuum ... | reverse complement strand
TCCCTAAGCCCGGGACAGGGCCTTACTTTTGTGGGGCAAAAGTAAGCAAAACCCTGTCGCGAATTTTTGTTGCATCCTTGTTGGCCAGTGCATAGGCAAGTGTCTACAGACGCAACAAAAATAAGGCGACCTTGCTGCTAATATTAGGTAGGTGCGGTAATGGTATAGTTTGCGAATTTAGTGACGAGGTGATATGGTGACATAGTGATGGTGTGACGCGCTGATACCAGTAGTCTTAAGATTTACTACAATCCTTCTCTACATACTAACTACTATATACTACAAAATAGTGATATGGTGACGAGGTAATGAAGTGACAAGCTTATTCCGGTGATTCTAAAAATTACCGCTACTTTTATCGCAATACACAATACGCACTACGCCTTACTACTTATTTCCTTATTTTTGTGATAACGGGCGATGATAATATACTAAACGGATTATTGACGTATGAGCCAAGGGCTAGCACTAACGAAGAAACAGTTGTGATGAAAATTTACTTTAGAGATCAAAAGAGCAGATTCGAAGAACATTTAAATTATTTAAAGAAACAGGATATAACTACATATAACCAAAGTAGTTTAATAGAAAGAACTAGCACTATTGAAATCTTCACAAAGAAAACACTAACAGCGCTTTCGAGCAACTTTCTTTTTAACTATGATATCTTCCCTGTTGATATAATGACTAATTTATGCCAATGGAAAAGTGAGAAAAGAAGTATGTGCGTGGGCGACACCATCGTACAACAAGTCTACCTCCCCCCTTACAGATTCTTTTCACAAAAACTAATAATGGGCGTTCGTATTAACAACATTATTAATGAATCAAATAGATTAGGATTTTCATATGAAACACTGGAAGGACATGTTGAACAAGGTTCGTCGACCTTTACCATAGCGGAATCCCAAGATGGTAGGATTTTTTTCAAGATACATACTTTTTCTAAACCACAACATATATTGGCCAAACTTGTAAACCCTATTTTTTCAACTCGCTACCAAGCCTTTTGTACGAAGCGGGCTCTTGAAAATATGAAAAAGCAATTAGAAGGACATGAATATGCCCGCTAATTGCCGCAGCAAATTTAGATAAAGAAAGCCTGCAGCCGTGTCAAAAAAAAGCGGATAGGCCTAAACCTATCCACTTTCAGCACGACCAATATTTAAATTTTCAGCTAGGGTCGTCGTCGCTTACCGTGCAGCAGGCGGCTCAGCAGATAGCTTACCGTCGCACCGATAACCGCCATCAGCAGTGTTTCTGCCATATTGCTCCAGTCGAAGCTTGCCCACAGCGAGCGGAGGGTACCGCCCAGGGTGCCATGTTGCACATTACTGAGCGCTCTCATCGGCTTCCTCCTCTTCCTGCTTGGCGGGGTCATGTGACGCCTCTTTTTTTACATCAACGAAGCTATCCAATATACCCAAGCCTACCGCTGCGTATTTCAGCATAGTGGCAACTTTACTCGGCAGCTTGATCGGCGCCAGCAGCACCACCTGTACGGCGTTGCGCATTTTCTTGATCAGGGCTTTCATTGTTGCCTCCCCTCACTCTTGATCAGCAAAAATACCTCCTTCTCGGTATTCCACAGGTGGTATACCAGCTCTTTAAGCCCCGCCAGTGCCGCGCGGCTGCCTATCCCTCGGCCTTCGCCGGTAAGGGTGGTCACCGGAGCGATGCAGCCCATCAGCTCGTTCATGGCATCGTTGGCGGCATGGATAAGTATTGCTTCGCGCCCCAGCACATGAGGGATTCCGATCTGCTCGCCATGCTTGGTGTAGCGTCGTTTTTCGAGTTTATAGCGTCCCTCGGGGATGCAGCTCAGGCGCCTGATATTGTTCTTATCGGGCAGCTCAATCGTATGGCAGATATGCTGCCCATCATATGTTATACGTCCATTAGTTCCCTGTGCTCCATATGTTCGTTGGAGCAACAAGATCGTTTGCTTTTTCATATTACATGTGTTTAGTGCCCCCAGCGGGCGGTCAAGATGCCGAACCCGAAGGCTCGGCTGTACGCCATAGCGACGCACTGTTTGGTTAACGTACCAGGATGCTGGCGATATCACTCCAGTCGCCCACACCGCGTGAATTAATAGCCCGCACGCGAGCTTCGCAAAACTGTGCCACGGGCACGGGCGCAATGATGTTGGCGCGAGAGCTGGTGGTGGTGAAACGCTCGCTCCATTCGGGGTCGCCGGCTGTTCGAAACTGGTACTCGTACAGCAACGCTTCCCGCTGCGGAGCAAAATCCAAGCGCATCTGTCCCGACTGTCGTCCATCGCCTAGGCGCACGGCCTCGACCTTTGTGGGCACATAGATTGTCGAAGAAGGACCATTGGTGGTAAATCCCGAGCTCAGCAATTTGGAGAGCTTGCCCTGGCTCTCACCGTTCACATAGTTGCCCAGTCTATGCAGGATGGCTTCCAGCACTACCCGCGTTTCATTTTTCAGCGCCGTGTCTGATGACGCTCCTCTGCGGCGTGCCGCCGCCAAGTTGTTAGCGAATTCATCCGCCACTTCCTGCACCTCCTGAAGTGTTGGTGAGGGTGTTGCAAAATTTGCATTGTCTGTCATGGCACCGAGAACTGTCCTCGCCAATACCATGAGCTCATCGTCTTTCAGTCGTGTAAATCCGACGAGCGCTTTATAAGAAATAGCCATCATTGTAGCTGCCGCTGGATATCAAAAAAGCATCGTATCCAATCCTTCGGAGGGAGCTCCTTCTCCGATCGGGAAGATTTGTCATTTCGTTCAGCGACAAAACAAACATAGGAAGAGGTCGAGCATCAAATGAAAAAATGATCGGATTTGATCGAAATTGATCGGATTTGATCGGATTTGATCAAAAAGGCGACAAAATAGCCCCCATCTTCATCCATCAAGTTGATGTTGACGACCATCAACTTATTCTTTTCAAGCATCAGGTTCACTTCTTCACGTGCATGTACAGCATTGATGGGCATCAGGATCTACCTTTCACGTGCTTGTATCAAACAAGCATGCGTCAAGTCCATGCACTTCGGTGAATAAGCGACGTAAACAGGTATCAGGTTCATGTTGATGCACCTCAACGTAAAGCAAACAAGCATCCGCTCTAAGCTGTTGCCTGTTTGGTTCAACAAAACATGCGTCAAGCCCACATCTCCCTATAAAAAGATTAACTAAGCATTGATCAGCTTCACGTTGTTGTGTGAAAATGTCTGCATTTTCCCTGTCGTCATTGTCTTGATGCACGTCAAAGAGACGCTGATAGTTAACAGCAGAAGAAAATAAGTATCTGCGAAAAGCATTCGGCTGCGTTTGGGGGAAGTTGAGGTTAGGTTTAGGTTGATCGATGTGCGCTGCTACACCTTGCCTTTGCGGCGGCTTTCATTCATGGCCGCGATCAGGTCTTCCTCAAAATACAAGTCGACACCTGCTATGCGAATGGGTTTTAGCAATCCTTTCTTCAGATTTCGGCGGTAGGTAATTTCCGTCATGTTCATCATCTCGAGCACATCTTGTTTAGTATAAAGGGGTATTTTTTTTTCGGCGATTTATCATTGGCATATTTGTCGGTGATACTCATCAGTGTATTTCTGATTTCGCGAAGCAATTGAATTACTTCGTTCATTTGGTTATCCGTCATGTGTGTTTGTGAGTGTTTAAGCACAACAGCTGAACGTCGACTATGGGCGTGCCAGTTCACCCCGTCCTGTTGTAAGTTTATAAGTAAGAGATATCAGCGCTTAGTCCAAAGGGATAAATGCATCCCAACCTTTATGGTCCAGGGCTTTTACGCTTGCCAAAAAATCAGGTATCAATGAGGTGTTCATACCACGGCCAATGCGGAGCGCCTTGCGCAGCGATGCCTCGCTATATTTCGGCTGCATGGAGCCAATCACATCGGGCTGCAGTTGTATGCTTCGCCGGTGCACAACCGACGGATATTGCACGAGGAGCATGTTGACATAATAATTTGCAGAGATCTTAAGCATCCAGGGGTGTACCCCTATTTTCCGCAGCTCCAGCATCAGGCTGTCTGCGCGCAGCATTTCGCCATCCCGCAGGATTACAAAACGCGCCTTGCTGGTGCAATACAGCAACACAATATCAAAAAAACGTACCGACATGTCCTGCATCTGCAGGGTGATGCCGCCATTTTTGGCTAAGATATAGTATAGCGTTTGCGGGTAGCTGTCGTTGTCAAAGCAAGCGCGATCGGTCTCCTCCTTTTCTGGCGTCAAGCCGGTCCTTTGTGCGTCGGATGTTGGCACGCTGCCCGCATCGCCCTGCCGTTCGAGGCAGGGCAGTGCCCGCGCTGCCTGCTCCTCGTTTACAGTAGTAGGCCGCAGCAAGTAGCTATCGCTATGCAGCAGCGATAGTGCATAGAAGAGTGCGATGACCAGCACAATTGGGATATTAAGCAGGTAGCGTATAAAAGTTTCCAAAGGCTGTTCCATGAGCATGCTTATCGACAGGAGCACGCATAGGTGCAGCAGCAGGCTGGGTATCAGTGCTGCGGCAAGGTAGCGCGCGCGGCGCCATCGGCTATTGCGGTTTGCATCGCTGTGCTGCATAGCGCCCATAAGGCACGCCTTACAATAGGATATCCACAGCGCATAGAGCATACAGATGCCCGTACTGCTTACTAGCCCTACCCAAAATGAAATTTGCCGTATTTGCGACCCTATATTGGTATCTCCACCGGTAAAGTGGAGCGCAGTGGCCAATAAAATAGCGTATGAAAAGATCGTGTATGTTCGCATGAATTCAAGGTGTTATACTGGTCAGCTAATTACTTCACGAAAGTAAACTCAACTCCTACACCCCTAATCTAGCAATAAAAATATACAATTAAAAATTTTTTTAATCAATCAGCAATTAAGTAACCTTATAAAGCTATCTTCTTTTATAAAAAAAGCAACAATCTTCTTTACAGCGCTTAAATAACTGTAAAGAAACATCACGCTTGGCTATTTTTCGCTTAGCACCATCGGGTTAAAACCTGCATACTACGCTTTTTTATTTCCTACACTATGGTTAAAACCTGCATACTAACTCTATTCATCCATTTAACCCCTTGCATAGCTATCGAATATAAGCCTTCTTTGCTCATAAAAAACAGCACATGAAATTTGTCTCGCTTCTATATACTTGCTTACACTATATGCCGCTGTTGCTTCGGCGCTACACCGCCAAGCACTGCAGCCTGCAGCCCTGCCAGCCGGGCCTTTCCTACACCCGGCCGCAGGCTGCACAGCGGCATTGGCCTAGCAGTCTAGCGGTGTTTTTTATTTGTATGAAGGCGTATGCTGAACATCTACACCTTCCATGCTTGCCAAATAGAGGCTATGGCCACCTTTCCATAGCCAGCCCTACATCTGCTAGTCTGCAACTGAAGCGATACCGAAAAAAATTTGCGCTTTTCCGGCGCTTGGCGCCTGTGCTCTCTCCATTCAGCTGCGCTTTGGCAGCCTAAGCGCTTAGCTTCTGCTAGCCTGTATATAACCGAACAGGCTGCGCAAAACAACATAAACATTTAACAAAAGTTCGCACTAATCTACAAGTGCATAGAAAGCTTATGGTAAAATCAATAAACAGCCGACTACTTGTCGGTATCTTGGCCCTTACCCTAGTTTGTGGCCTATTCGTTAGCGTAAAAGCTTGGAACAGCAAAGCTGTGCCGACGCTTACCGATCAATGGTTTACATACCACGGTGAAACTCAAAACAGAACAGACATTGAAAATCCGCAGAACTACACGCTGTTGGATGCAGAACCAGCATGCTCTGGTGGCGCTCAGCTCTGTTCCGTACAGGCTCCTGCCAGTGCGCAGGGAGAGCCTGAGTTGGAGGCGGCCTTGGTCAACGAGATTATGGGCGTTATCGATACGCGCGTATCTACAAACACGATCAAGTTGAAAAACTAAGGTATCGCTAAAGAAAGGAAGAGGGCCCTGGCGAGTGGCCCTCTTACCTATCTTGGATTTTGCGGAAAGCCCGAATAGCGGATAGCTTCTAGCGGAATAAACAATGCATAGCGCAGGCTATTGGGTTCCAACAGGTAGCTCTGTCCATTGAGCTGCCTTGTCAAGCTGATGTTTGCTCCTTCCATATTAAGGCGCCGTATATCGGCCCATCGGCGGTTTCTGAAGATAAGCTCCTTGCGGCGCTCGGCCTGCACTAAGGCTAATACCTGGGCCGCTGCACCATTGCTGCTCGGAAGTGCATAAGGTGCATAGCGGGCCTGCAAAAAGCTGGGCAAACGTAGGCGGGCCTCTGCTAGGCGACCGGTACGCAGCGCAGCCTCCATATTTGTCAGCATCATTTCGGCTGTGCTAATACCGGTAAAATGCATCTGTTTGGCCTCCACATAGCTCCCCCTAAACACCCGATGTCCATTGCGATTTAATGCAAAAAACAGCGATTTTCGATAGTCCCCCTCGCTATAGAATGCATAGAGTTCTGGATCCACAATCCCTCTTGATTGTGCTAGGAAAGCACTAAACCTATATGTAAGATGAATCACCTCGCTATTCAGCGGCTGGAAGGGCACGGCTACCGCCGGATTAACCTGCCCATAGTCCATCAGGTCACTTTTATGCTGCAGCAGCTGTTCCGATAGGCGGAAGGCGCGCTCATAGTCGCCAATATCAAAGGCCACCCTCGCCATCATTCCCCAAGCCGCTACCCGTGAAGGTCGCGTCAGTGCAGCCGTGGTTATGGGCAGCAGTGTAGCAGCCTCCTCCAGATCCGCAAATACCCTATCATAGCTCTCGCTTATGCTGGCGCGCGGGAAGAACTGGTTCATATCTGCGGAGGTGCGCAGTGGCACCCCCAGTCCGCTGCCATCCGCCCCATGGCGATAGGGCATAGCATAGAGCAGCAACAGTTCCGAAAAGGCTAGACCGCGATAGTAGAGGGCAGCACCTCTTATTTCGTTGTAGCTCTCCACATCCGGCGCAGGGCGCAGGCTCTCCAACCGTTCTAGCACCACATTGGCATAGTAAATCTCTTCATACATGCCTATCCAATCCACCCCATTGTTTTCCGTTACTTGCCAAGTATATCGGTTGCGGTCGCCCTCGTTGCTCGAGGCATTCCAAGTTTGGTCCAGCACAAAATAATTGTCTGCCATATCTTCCCCCGCTATGGTCTGCACGTTCATTACGAATTCATTATCCAGCAGGGCGCGCAGATCCGCCAGCTTTTCAATGGTCGATAGGCCGGCATCTGGTTTCATGTCGAGGTAGTTGCTGCATGCCGCGCAAGCTATGCCGGCCAGCAGCAGGTATATTATCCGTATCATATTATTATATTAACGAGCGGTTGTCGATAGCCGCTCAAAGTCCTATACTTAATCCAAAAGAGGCGCTGCGCGGCAGGCCCAGTTCATTGCCCGGCGTTGCCGGATCCCAACCTTGGCGGTTGGCGCGCCACAATATGCCTACATTGGAGAGGAGTCCAAAGAGCTCCACATTGCGCAGACCGCGCCAGCGCCGCATTTGATACGTCAAGCGTATATCGTTAAGACGAATGACATCGCCCGGCAGCACATTGGCCTCTACCCCATTGAAAAATGAGTGACGAAAAGAATTGCTTGGATATTCAAATGAGGGCACGTGGGTGCGCTTTTCATCTCCAGGCTGCTGCCAGCGTTGCAGAAAGCTGGCATCCAGCGGTCGCCAAACGCCAACATTATGAAAGCTCTGCGTGCGCTGTCGAAAGAAATAGGCAAAGCGAAAGCCCACATTGACCGATAGCAGGAAGTTGCGGTAGCGCAAATCATTGCGCAGGGCACCAAACCATTGCGGGGTAGCGGTGCCATGCAGGCGGAATTCCTCAATAGGCGTATTGTTGATAATGTTGCGCCAGTCTTGGCTGCGCTCGCCATTTAGGAAACCGATGGGGTCTCCCGTCTCGGGGTTGAGCCCTGCCCAACGGTAGCTAAACACTCCAAAGGCCGGGTAGCCCTCTATTGGTGCCACATCCTGCAGGGTACTCATCACAGGCCTCCTTTCACTCATGTAGCGGGTCACCATCACCTTGCTGTAGCTCAGCAACAGATTACTAGACCATTGCAGTGCGCCGCGCAGGTTTTGGCTATTTAGCTGGAGGTCCATGCCCTTGCCCTCTAGGTTGGCGCTGTTCATGTTCAGCGTTCTAAAGCCCACGGTGGGATCTACCGGTGTGATGGCAATAAGATCTACCGATCGGCGGCGGTAAAGGTCTATGGATCCGCGCAGTCGGCTGTGCAGCAGGGCAAAGTCGAGCCCTAGGTTCAGCGTTTTCACCTTCTCCCAGCGCAGGGAAGGGTTGGGCGGCGTGGCCAGCGTGGCTAGGGGCATCCGGCCAAAGTCTCCCAGCTGTGTGGCATGCCGTATGGTGGTGAGCGCCGCCACCCTATTGTTCACATTGCCGCTGTGCCCATAAGAAAGACGCAGCTTTAACTGCGATAGCACCTCCCTGTTCCAAAATGCCTCCTGTTGTATGTTCCAAGCGGCGCCTACTGACCATAGGGGCGCCCACTTGTTATTGGTATCCACGCCGAAGATGTTGGAGGCATCATTGCGTGCGCTGCCATATACATCATACCTATCGCGGTAATTGTAGGCTAGGTTGGCATAGTAGGATACGAAGCGATCGGTCAAGGACGTGCGGCGGAAGCCCGTGTTGCCCAAGCGCTGGTTAACCCCCATATTATTAAAGGTAGGCAATAGGCTGGCCATATCTACCGGCTGAAAGGTGAGGTTGTTGGGATTGTAGCCATAAAGGCGGCTGGCATCCGCACTGCTAGCCGACTGCCGCAGCTCCATGCCTAGCATGGCCGATAGCCGATGCTCTCTAGACAGATTGCGCTCGTAGTTCAGCTGGTTGCGCAGGGCTAGCGACTGCCGTTCGCTGTTGCTCCGCTCTAAAATGGCGCCCATCGGAATGCCATATTGCAGGCTGCCGCCCTGCTCGCGGGTAAATAGGTTAACGAGGTGCCGTGTGAAGAAGGTCTCTAGGCTGTGCATATTCTCCGACTTCCCGTTGTTGAAGGTAGCTTGGCCGTTTACGCTGTAGCTTAGCTCCGGCAGGAGGCGCAGGGTAGCACCCAAATCGAGCAGCAGCTCATTGGCAGACGATCGGTTGTCGCTGTTGCGCAGCTCGTCATAGGGGCGGTAACGCCAGTCTAGTAGTCCACGGCCCTCTAGCCCATCAAGGTAGCGGCTGCCAAAGCGATAATTTACCGGCAAAGCCTGCCCTTGCTCGTCCACGAGGTCGGCATAGGGGTAAATCGGCACCTGCTCGTAGCCAAAAGGCGAACGCCTGTCTAGCAGGCGGCTAAACATCAGCTTGCCCTGCAGCTCGAGGCGCTTGCCCAACTTGTGGTTGTAGGCGCTGTTCATCGTGATGCGCTGCGTGCTATTCTCGCGCAAGAAGGGCTGCTGCCCATCATAGCCCGCCGAGAGGTAGTAGCCGTTGCGCTCGCCGCCGCCGCTCATGTTCAGCGCGTAGCGCTGATCTACTGAGGGGCGGTAAAAATAGTCCATATAGTCTTGCCGTATATCTATGCCGCGCAGCACATCCAGTTGCGCCTGCAGCTCGGCTTCGGCAAGTGTGCCCTCCCGTTGTAGGCGCAGTAGCTCCACCACCGGCGAAAGAGCGGGTGCGCGCGGATTATTGATCTGCGCATCATAGAAGCCTCGCTCAAAGAGCAGCATCTCCATATCAATATAGGCCGAGCTGCCCGTCTGCCGCAGTCGAAAGAGGTTGGGCTTAGCGCCGATGCTTACATTGCTGACCAAGCCGATTCGCGGCGTATCCTGCGCGCGCCCCTTCTTGGTCGTGATCACGATAACGCCGTTGCCAGCTCGTGCGCCCCAAATAGATGAGGCCGCGGCATCTTTCAGTACCGAGATGCTCTCCACATCGTTGGGATTTATGGTTTCTATCGCTCCATCATAGGGGAAATTGTCTAGCACAATCAAGGGGCGAGCCTCGCTACTAATGGTGCTGATACCGCGCACCGTGAGGTTGTTATCTGTGGCGTTGGGAAAGTTATAGCTAAAGCGGCGCCTATCAAAGGCAATGGCTGGCGTTATATCCTCTAGCCGGTTCAAAATGTTCGACACCGGCGAGCGCTCTAGCAGCTCGCGACCGATGAGGTCTACCGCCCCCGTAAGTCGCTCCTTGCTGATCTTTTGGTATCCCGTGTTTACCTGCACCTCCTCTAGCTGCTGCTCGCCGCGCAGCAACACCTGCAGGCGCTCGCCCGGCTTGGCATAGCTGCGCTCGTGCGCCACATAACCCACATGCGTGATGCGCAGCAGGTAGGGACTGCTGAATGTCGATAGGTCTACCCTGCCAGCGGCAGGCTTTAGCACCCTTCCATTGATACTCAGGTTGTAGCCCAAGATCTCCTGCTGCGTGAGGCTGTCGCGCACCGTAAGCTGTAGCCCAGGCTGCGCCATGACGAGCAGCGGCAGCATAGCGAGCAGCAGCCCCAGCGCCCTGCTCACAGATTGTTTAATCCTGTTCATGTGCCCCCCTTCCCTTGATCAGCCATATGGGCAGTGTGGCGCGCTCTTCGCACAGTTGCAGCCCTGCCTTGCGCATGGCCGCCAGCAGCTGCTCGGACGTGCAGTCGGCAAGGCTCTGCCGCTCCACAAACCACTGCTGCGCCAGCCCATCAGGGTCTAGCAGCGGCAGTGCGTTGGGCATCCTGTTGTAGGCATCTATTAAATAAAATAGCGCATAGTGTCCCTCCTGCGGCCCGGCGCTAGCCCCTGCCGGCGCCACCAAGCGCAACACCGGAATTTCGCGCTCCGTCAAACTGCAGCGCAGACCCAGCGCCTGCTCGATACTAGTCAGCAGCCCCTTCCTTATGCTGCTATCGGGCGTGTGCAGCGGCAGCTGCGCCTCGTAGCAGTAGCCATGCCGCAGCAGCCATTGCAGCCTGTCGCCCATTTGGCGGTGGTAGGCCGTGCTCGCGAGGTTCAGCTTGGTATCTTCAAAGACTATGCGGTTTTTATCCACAGGGCTGCTATGCAGCGCATAGCTCAGCAGCTGCTCCAGCGACTGGTTGTAGCGGTATAGCGTTTTACTACCGCCCAACGTGTCGGGCAGCAGGCCCACCACCGCCGCCGCATCGCGACGGTAGCCAGTTAGCAGATTGTAAAATAGATTGCCATCGCTCGCTACACGCTCCGCCGGCAGCAAAGGCCGCCGCTCGGCAAAGTCGTCCTTATATACGGTAAAGCTGCTGTCGCTATCGTTCAGCAAGGCTGCTATTGCGGCCTCGTCCATAGCTTCGCTGCCGCCGATGTGCTGTACCCTATCGTGGCGTATAAAAACCAGGTGAGGCACCAGCCGGTGCGGGAAATAGCTTTTTAGCAGGCTATCGTGGAGCACCAGTGACAAGCGGCTCTGCTGCAGGGTTTCGTTGTGGGCGGCAAAGCGCTGCACGGTGGCGGCATCTTGCACGGTCACGGCCAAGACCTGCAGCCGCCCCTTAAACTGCGCCTGCAGCGCCTCGGCATGGCGCATAGAGCTGATGCAGCTGCCGCAGGTAGTATGCCAAAAATCGAGCAGCAGCAGCTCGCTATCGGCATAGTCGCGCAGGCTGCCCGGCCTAGGTTCCTGCTCGCCCTGCAGCAGCTGTAGCGGTGTATCCCAAAAGGTGGGTGGCAGCGCATCGCCTATGCGTAAAGCGGCTATGGCTGCTGTCGCCCTGTCCTGCTGTGCCTCGGCAGAGCCTGCTGCCATACTCAGCAGCAGCAGCGGCAATATGCGCATGTGCGGCCGCCGTAGGCCAGGCTTTCTTTTCAGCCGCCCGCTCCAAAGGAAGTGCGCAGCTTTACTTATCAGCGCCCAAAGCGCCCACAGCAGGGCGGCGAGCAGTTGCAGTTGTGCCTGCGGCGGATGCGGGTAGCCTGCATAGTGACGCTGGCTGTTGACATAGGAGGTCCGCCCTGCCGTTCGCGACAGGTGCCCCCGCCCCAAGCGGGGCTGGTGTTGCATGTTATGCATAATCTTGGCTTTTTAAAGGCTTTGTTTCGGGTCGCGTGGTTATGCCAAAGTACGATCCTGCGTCATGGCGAGACCGAGAAACGATCCTCCGTCATGGCGAGGCCGAGGTACGAGGCCGCGGCAATCTTCCCCCTCCCACAAACAACAACCCAAAACAAATCCTTATGTCTTAAAAAAAAGCCGAAACGGAATAAAAAATCGGTTTTCACAAAGATCTATAACAAACTGTACAACAATCCATTTCGGAACATGAATTAAAAAAACAGCCACCTCGCATATCTCGAAGAGTAGAAATGTGTTTACCCATGCTTGCCAATCAGAAAAAAAACATTTAGATTTATAAAAGCTAAAGTATAAACCGTTTGCTATTATTAACCGCTTGGCTCGATACACTCTTGCCCTTCTTGGTATAAAAAGGCGACCGGTACAGACAATATCTATATTCCGCAGGCTAAAAACGTGTTTTTTGGTGTGTAGAATTTGAGTAGCATCCATATGGGATGGATGCGCACGCCTAGCTTGCGGGCTTGTCTGCTTTATCTTTTGCCCCTTAGGCCGGTGGGCGCTTTACGTTCTTATAGCACATACTGAGGGAATGCCGCGCCGCTCGATCTACTGTAGATCGCGGATGCTGTTGTTGCTTGGTTTTTAATCGTCTCCTCATAATTCTTTGTGGTTTATATAGAAATCAACAGCATTTAGAATTTGGGGTGCCAACTAAAAAAAATAGCATTATCCCTTAACTTTCTGTAGACTTCTAAACAGTAATTATCGCTGAAGCTGTCTTGACAGATGAAGCCATTTAATTGCTGTACCAATACCGATTTCTAGCGTTAGTACATCATTAAAACGGCAACAATCTGCTACAGAATAATTACAAAACAAATATAATCAAATAAATACAATATAAAAAAATATTTTACAACAAAATAATGAAAGAGCCGGTTGTTGAAGATTTCGTGAAAATTCTACAGTACTATATGCAGTATTATGGACTGTATGCGGTGGATATTAGAAACTTGGCAAAAACAACTACCGATCTTGTTAAAGATTTTGAGCATAGTAAGAATGGACCAACCTTAAAAAAGATAGAGTCTATCGCTAATTTATTTGGTTTGAGGTATTACGAATTTGGAAATCCTCATTTACCAATGCCGGCACTAGATCAGCTCCCCATTCGCACGCGAGAGAAAATTGAATGGAGGCTTGAAGTAGGTCCACCAGAATCTAAACAATACCAGAAGCTCGATTTAAACCAAGCGGTTCTGCATGCTTTAGAGGGTTATGAGGAAGAGGAGGAATTTCTTCCTTCGGATATTTTCAAAAGTCTCTCGAAGGATCTTCAACAAAAATTAGGTTCTGCAACGCGCATTACTGGACTGTTTTCAACTGAGCTTTATGATAATGTGGTAAAAACGGGGAATAAGGTTGCCAAGGAAGGTCGTGGAAGACCGGAGGAGTATTACAAACGGACTTTGCCAAAGAAAAAGATGTGATTTGTATCAAAAGAAAACAAGCCTTAACTACATCTCATAAAAACATTCAATTTAGTAGACAAAAAACAACGAAACTTTTAATCTACTAAGCTGATGAGAATATTAATTACAGGAAACGGTTTTGATCCAAGTTTTGGCCTCCCTATCGCAGAATCAGACTTTATCAGAATTTGCAAGAAACTGTTAGCTCATCCCGAATCTAATCGGAAAAATCTAAAGCAATTTCTTCTTCCCCATGTACCGGATTTGAAAATTTAAAGATACCATTAGATAAAACCATTTGGTTTAAGTATTTATCAATAGAATGACCAATTATGATAGCAAAAGCGGAAGCAATTTCAAATATCGTACAGGATTACGAAAATAATAAGATGACACCAGACCACATTTTGGACTGGGTAGCTCAATTTGAAATAGCGGACCGAGAATTTATTTTGGATGAACTTTTACACCTACTACCTCAAACATACCTCTCTCGGGATAACTGTAAAAATCTTCTCCGATCTTATATTGTACATTGGACAAAACAGTTCAAATATGCCGATGTTGCTGCGTTCATAGTAGAAACAATGTTCTTAGATTTACAGTCCGAACAAAAAAGCCAACGGGAATTACTAGGTTTGCTCGACGAGATATTACAACAGGAGTACGGATGTAGTCTGGCACAGGCTGGACAAAATATTAAGCGTTACATCTATTTGGATGACGTCCTTTCTACAGGCAACACGATCTACAGAAATTTAAACGATTGGCTCTTAGCCGCAAGTAGAACTGATGGTGCGAAAAATAATTTTCAGTTTATAGATACCAACAAAATAAAAATCTATGTATGTCTACTTTGTTGTCACTCTTGGGGCTTAAATAACAGCAAATTTCGTCTTATGACGAGCGTCGGCCCAAGAGTGGAGAACTGTATAGAATATTATTGGTTTGCTGAGGTGCAAAACAATCTTAAGGACTTTAATCAATCACTCAACCACATGTTGCCAATCAATGACAACACCCCAGTTATCAACCAATATTTAAATTCTATTGATGCGACATCTAACAGCGACCGAGCATTTCGACCAGTCAACATGCCTAGTGTCGAAAAATTATTTTCAACACCTGCTTCTCGAAACAGATTAGAAACGTTATTTTTGGTGAAAGGTATTGAAATCCTATCTAGAGTTGGCGAATTAAGAGTTAAACAAATTAGACCTCTGGGATATACTGTAAAATCACATAAAACATTTGGATTAGGAACTTTGTTCTTTACCTATAGGAATATACCTAACAACTGTCCCCTTGTATTTTGGTGGGGAAATAATAATTGGAAACCATTATTCGTTTTAAAGAACAGAGGAGCGGTACACATATGATGTTGGACAGAGATAAAATGAGAACGTATAATAGTAAGGAAGTCATCATGTTTTCCAAAACAAACGAAGCTTTTGGAGAATTATCCAATATGTCTTCTAAATTTCCGCTGTTTGTTAATGACATTATTATCCCCAGTAGCGAAGCGTTATATCAGGCTATGCGTTATTCGCTATTTCCAAAAGCTCAGAATGCAATCATCACACAGTTAAGTCCAATGACGGCTAAAATGATCAGTAAGAAGTATCTTGCTTATTCACGCCAAGATTGGGATTTGATAAAACTCAAGGTGATGCGTTGGGTGATGGAGATTAAACTATCGCAACATTGGAACAAATTGGCTCCCTTACTTGAGAAAACAGCCAATACCCCTATTGTAGAGCGATCTCATAAAGATCAATATTGGGGTGCAGTAAATATCGGGAACGGCCAACTTGTTGGAATGAATGTACTTGGAAGGCTATGGATGGATCTTAGGGAAAAATATATTCTAACAGATAATAAGATAACCTGCGTACAGCCTCTTTCGATTGCAGGCTTTCGGCTGTATGATTTTGATATAGATACAATATGCTGCGAGGACGATTTTCTTCAAGACACAGAGGAAAGTCAAGATCATTTATCTGCAATCCTTTAAAGCACCTCTTGCTTAAAGAAGCAATTGATAATACTAAAAACAGGTCCTTTGGTATTTCGATGGTCGTGGTGCCTGATGTTACACAATGGATAATTCTATTCCGCCAGTCAACTTCGAAAATACATAGACTCAATCAATTTATGATCTGATAGAGATTTCGCTTTATCTATGGAAATCGAAATACTAATAAAGGGCGTTCAGGTTAAATCCCAACTTTTTCTTATTTGTTCCGTTGCCGCGTAGACACTTTCCGTCAAATTGCTAACACCTGATAATGTGTAAATTCGTCCAGCAAAGACATCTACTAGAAAACAGGACTTGGGATCAAGTAATACGCCTTTTTTTTCAAAAAACTGTTTTAATACATATAACATACTATCAGCCTCGACTTTGGAAAGTATTTTCGCCGTAAAGTTAAATTTTAGAAAACCAACCTGCGATATTCCAAAATTATCACTAAGTAACATATCAGCCATGGCTCCTATCCTCACCTCGTTCAGCATTATAGCGTCCTTTCTTTTGGATAGATCACTCTCCAATACAAAGTTATCCAGAATCGGCGATAGCAATTTTTGCATAGCACAAATCTCATCTAGTCCGTTTGCCGAATATACACTATTCTTATAGTTATCCTTATTTGGAGGATATTCCTTTGATTCGTTGCGGAGTAAATTAGCCTGCTGCCTAAACTCGTTGAAATACAAATCATGATCGTCAAAACTAGCGGAGAATAGATCGCAAACAAGCTTTCTTGCCTTCTCATAAAACCTCGGGATATAATCTCCCGGATATTTTGCCCCTAGCAGAATTCGTCGTCACCTCGCATCCGTACCGCCGATATACTGCGAAAACATTTTCAACGATAACCTCGGCTCCTTAACAACGTTTTTTATTTTTAGTTCCTGATTATCTTCGCTATTTTGGATTCCCTCTTTAATTTGATCCTGTTCTTTTAAATTTCCCATTTTATTAAAATCTAAACAAATAACACATCAAAAATCTACATACCAACCTTTTACCACACAATAATACACATATTTAAATAACATATTTAGTAATAATTTTCAACAACTCACAAATAAGCAAAAAAAATTAGTCTATAAATTTGATAACACAGTAATGATGTCTATGTATGTAGCACTACCAACCTCTTAATTTAATGATCAAGGTAGACAACTAACAGCGACACCGCATTAACTTTGAAATAAAAACCGTCTCAATCTTATTGACCGAAGAAAACACGAAAGTCCTCTTGTAAAGATCCGATCCGCTTGACCGACATCGTCCTTCGGCGGGCATGCCTCAACCTCGCCATCGCTCTGCCTTGTAACAACCACCAGCCCAACAACGAATGTATTTAAACCAAAAATACATCCCAAAATCTTCAAACCGTAACATTTAGTTATAAACCTCTTATCTTTGTTTTAGCAAAAACTTTTGGAATTATAAAGTGACTTGTCAAATGTTAATTCCATCGTTGAAATATCCTAGTAAAAACCGAATAGCAATGTTAAAAAGCGTAATCAACCACCTGCCGACATCAAAACCTCTCGTCCGTATTATCGACGGCCGTCAAATATCGACTCCCCTATCCTTTTGCAATAAACCAACAAAAGGATAAGCCATGTCTACCGTATTTCAGATTGACGACCCGAGCCTCGAGTCGCAATGGAGAGCGATTATCCTATTTGGCAAAAACTCGGCGACCTATAAGTTTTCGTTTGCCAAAGCATTACTAGAGCTGTTGGATCAGCAGAAAACAACATTGTCATTAGATGACCTTGCCGAGCCCTTTGCGCGGCATATTGTAGCACATTTGCGCAGTAGCGACAAACAGGGCAACGCCAGTTCAAGCAAGTTCTTGGAAGCCTGTAGAGCCTTTATAGATGGGCGTATAGCGGAAGACGAGCTGCTGCATAGCACCACAAAGCTAGGCTTTGTGAATGTCGTTGATGCATTTCAGCAAGTAAATGGCGGCTTGATACAGGATCCGTTTTACCATAAAAACTATGTGGATGGTAAGAAAGAGATTGTGCTGACCGATAGCCTCTTTAAGCTTAAAGAAGGTATGCAATTCGGTAATTTTGACCAAGAGGTAGATGCGCGCTGGAAACTGGTAGAGACAGCTTGGAACCTGAACATAAACCCCAACATGCTGGAAGTAAAGCACGATGAGCTGAAACAGGAACTATTTATAGAGCATGACTTTATGCGCCGCATTCCGCTAACATCGGTGCGCGATGCGCTAAATGGCTACCAAAAAGGCAAGTGTTTCTATTCCTATCAGGATATTTTTGTGCATAGGGGTGCTGAGCGGATATGCGCTGTAGACCATTTCTTACCGCACCTGCATAAACGCCAACACAGCGAGCAGGAAGCAAATATAAACGGGGTATGGAACTTGGTATTAGCCGACCCTAGTGTTAACAACTCGAAAGGCGCACGCGTGCCACATCGCCGCTACCTACAGCGGCTGTTTAACCGCAACGAGTTTTATATTGAAAGTAAGCATCCGCTAGCGGAAACCATAGTGAACCAAACCGGAAAAACAAAAGAAAAAAGACGTACCTTTCTGCAGGCACAGTATAACATGGCACTCTCCTACTCGATTCACGAATGGAGCCCAGCCATAGAGCTGCCGAGAACTTTTTAACCGCATGAACAAAACAGCATGAAACCTATACTATTTTTTGTTGCAGCCCTGCTGCTCAACCTATCTGCCAGCTATGGGCAAGAAGCCGCCGCAATAAACGCGGCGCTCGATAAAATGACATCGGCATCGATCACGGGCGATATACCGCAGATGCTGCAAAGCACCTCGCCCCGGCTGATCAAAGTGATGGGTGGCAGGGAACAGCCAAGCCTGTTCTTCCGCGAAGCTTACGCTAAGCTAGCCAAGCAAAACGTGAAAATAGACAGCGCGGCACATTACCCTGCGCGCGAAATATTGACCTTTGCCGGCATACAATATTGCTTTATTCCGCAAATACTCATTATGCGTATACCGGATACAAGCAAGCGTATGCTTACACTAACGGCCCTTATGGCCCTAAAAGAAAAGGGAGGAACCGATTGGACCTTTCTGGACTGTAGCCAGCTGAATGAGGAGAAAGTTGCTTTATTACTACCCGAATTTAATGGCCACGAATATCCGACAGTCCCGGATATGAAGCCCTCCGTTCTTCCCAAAGAGGAAGTGGACCAAGCGATCGACCTCTTCTTTAAGGGCTTGGATAGGCATTTTCAACAAACGAGTGACAAGCCGTAGATCTAGCAATATGGGCATAAAAAACTTTTTTGAGCTACCTGCCGATAAGACCATCGGTGAAACGGAGCATTTCTTTTTGATATACGATGGCTTCGCGGTATCGCCCGGCCATATATTGATTATCTCCAAAGTATGGCGTGCCGATTACTTTTCGCTAAGCACTGCCGAAAGAGCCGACCTTGATAAGGCCATTGATCTTGCCAAGGCGCTTATCGAAGCGGCACATCGCCCGGATGGCTACAACATTGGTATGAACTGCGGCGCCGCCGCCGGCCAAACGGTGTTTCACTTTCACTGCCATGTGATTCCGCGCTACACGGGCGATATGGATGACCCTAGAGGTGGGGTAAGGCATTGTGTCGCAGGGAAGGGAGCTTATTGAGGACGGCTGAACGCCTAGGACAAGATCTGTTATCAAAAAAGCATCGAAAAATCGATAAAAACTAAGGCGCATGATCTACAAGGAAATAAAAGAAAACGAGCTATATCTCTATATTAACGGAACGCTGGTGTATAAGCGATGGCTGGATACCGGTGCATCGAAGGTTTTTGATGTGATGGCCTATGATAAGTTTACCTTGGCGAGTATTAAACCGTTTGATGCTACCACGACAAGCTTGTTGATTGTTAAGGCGAGGGTGCGGCTAAAGCCTACCGAAGAGGGCGGACGAAAAACCGGCTTGATCTCTGGCTATCGCCCTAACCATGTATTTGCTTATACCGCCGAAGGAAAACTAGGCAACACGTATATGGGCGAACTGCTATTTGATGATGCAGAACTGCTGATGCCTGGCGAGGAACGGCTGCTGACCATTCGCTTTATAGCGACGCCAGAACTGGAAGGGCTTTTGACGAAAGAACGCCTGTGGTGGCTACACGAGGGCTCGGTATTAATTGGGGAGGCTGAAATTATTTAAGCACATTGCTACTTGCTCTAATGCGGCAAGAGCTTCACGACGATTTAACCAATGATGAAAAAAATCCTATTCAAAAACCTGTTATTCGCCATCTTGATAATTGGATGTTCATCATGTAGCACCTACAAGTTGTTTGACAGCTATGAGTCGGAAGGCATAAAAAAGGACGTACTGGGAAACAGCCGTAACGAGCTATATATGCGCGACGATTTGAATGATGTCACCTTGGATCCGAATGTGCTGACGACAAGCTATAGACAGCAGCTAGCGCATATACTTGTAAAACAACTTCCTGCGGAATACCCCTATCGACAGCTCGATTTACGGCAGGCCATATATGTAAGCCTCTATTTTGATCCGAAGGACTATAACGTGATGGAAGTGTATTGCAGCGATCTAGGTGACCCAGGCAAGAGCCTCTTTAGCCGTAAAGCGCTGCGCAGCATGGAGCGGACGATCAAAAACAATCTGCGGGCAGTTCCCAATAGGCATTTAATTGACTGGCATCTCGACAAGGTGCGACTAGCCAACTCCACCTTTGTGCCACATACGGTGGGCTTTAGCATTAAGCAGCTATTCGCACTAAAGAACGGAGAGATTACCGAAGAAAATCTATTGATGCTTTAAGGCATCTTAATCAAGTATTTTAATTTATAACCATCAAGAAGATAACAAGCTATTGCCGCTAGCAAAAAAATGCTAACTTTATCGTACAATTATAACAAATTACGATGGAAGACAAGCAATTACCACAGCTTAAGCTGGTCGATGTAGACAAACTATGTTTTGACCCCGACAAGCCAAGAATCAAGCAGGAGCAGCCCGAACACAGCGAGCGGAACCTGATCCGGGTGCTAAACAGTGCCTACCCCTTAGCCGGATTGCTGCGCAGTATTTTCTGCAATGGCATTTTGGCCACCGAACCCTTGATCGTGGTGCCACAGGGCGAGCAATGGAAGGTGATTGACGGAAACCGACGACTAGCCGCGCTGAAGATTTTGCATGATACGGATGCTTACAAGAACTATCTCCCGAAAGAATTACACACCTATGCCGATAACCACCTAATTGAGAAGCAAACACAGATACCGGTAATGGAACTGCAAGAAGAAGATGAAGCCGTATGGAAAGCACGCTTAGGCAGGCACATGCATGCCCGCGCAGCATGGCCATTGCTAAATGAAACCGCCTACATCGCTTATTTAGAAGACAAAGTGCCCATTTCTACCGCTTTATTAAGCAAACATATAGCTATCGATGAGGATTCTATTGGTCTTTTTATGGTACCGCTGCGAATTATCCTTACACTAGAAGAAGCCGGCGGATGGAGCCGATGGGCGATAAAGAATGAGAAGCTACACTATCCTACCCTTATTAAAGCCTGCAACTGTACAAGCTTGATGAAACACATCGGCTGGAAGAACAACACGAGACCTGATAAGCTGAAGCTAGACCACGCCGTCGAACTGATGTATTGGCTATTTGGCAGTAAACCGGCAGATGCCTATCCGCTTATCAACGATGTAGACCGTGACCTCCATATGCTTAACACTATAGTGGGCGATAAAAAATCTTTGGACAGGCTTCGCAAAACCGGCGACCTGCAAGAAGCCTTCGCTGTGGCGATGGAAAATAAATTCGCTTTGCGTCACAAACTGCTGCAGATCGATGAAAGCCTGCGATCCTTGATCAGGGAGGCACACGATGGTAAGTATCCAGATAGCCAGGCACGGCAAATAGCCGATTCCATTCGCGGCTCGGCTGACCTGCTAATTCGGGAATTAGCGCGCGCATAGCGATTGTCCTCGCCTTTGCCGAATCATGAAATGGGTTTGCGTAATAATCGAGGTAAATTACATTCAAAAGATTACATGCACTGGAAAGCTACTAAATCGGTCTTTTAATACCATCAACCTGTAGATGGCAGAAAAGGATGCCTATCATCGGAATTTTGTAGGCGACTCGAGTAGATCATTAACCTGCGCATCACCATTTTAAGAAAATAGATTCTACAATGTTTAATTTCAACAGAAAGAGCAAGAAACAATCTTCGCCGAACCTTCCGGTTATATTTGATCCAATTTTATCAGATATAGCAAGATTATTAACAGCATCAGAATTAGATGCCCATGCCGATATTGCAGGAACGATCCTCACCGAATTGCGCACGAACAATGTAGAGCAATTTATCGGGTTATTAAACAGTATAGAAATGTGGGGTGGATCTGGCGCTGTTTGGGAAGTACATATTGCAGATAAGGAGATAGATCGCAAATTTAAACGTGCCATGTTCGATCTAATTGATCAAATGGAAGAATATAACATTATGGGACAGGGCGTAAAACGCATTCGGCAGCTGCTCCAACATTATTGAGAATAAAATAGCCCCCCTTGTACATCTTAGCTTTACAAGCCTGCAGCGAAAAAGCAGATTGATCAACATGCTCGGTAAGCATTAGCCACGAGTTTCTGGCAAAAAGGCATAGATTTTTGAGCTGCCGGATACTGATTAGTCGCCTGATGACCGAAGAAAACCTATTGATACTTTAAGGCGTCTTGATCAAGTATTTTAATCCTCTATCATCAAGAAGAAAACCAGTTCTCTCTTTTAGTAAAAATAAATCGCTACATTTATCGTACAATTATAATAAATTACGATGGAAGACAAGCAATTACCACAGATTAAGCTGGTCGATATGGACAGCCTATGTTTTGATCCCGACAACCCTAGATTTATGCAGGAAGAACCCGACCACACTGATCTGAACCTGATCTGGATGTTGGATAGAAACTATAACCTATCCGATTTGATGCGTAGCATTGTCTACAATGGCCTCTTGGTGACCGAGCCCTTGATCGTGGTGCCGCAGGGCAAGCAGTGGAAGGTGATTGATGGCAACCGACGCTTGGCCGTGCTGAAGATTTTAGATGATATCGACACCTACAAGAAGTACCTGCCAAAAGACATCTACCGCTATGCTGCCCACAACCTGATGGTGAAGCAAACACAGGTGCCGGTGATGGAGCTGCAAGCAGATGATGAAGCCCTATGGAAAACACGCGTAAGCAGGCACATGGACGCCAACTGGGAATGGCCATTGCTAAATCAGAGCGCCTATGTCACTCATTTAGTTGACGAGGTGGGCATTTCGATTGCCCGGCTAAGCAAATGTGTGAGCATCAGTGAAGATGCATTCGACTTTTATATTTTACCGATGCGCATTATCCTGGCTCTAGAAGAAGACGGCAGATGGACGCGATGGATGAACGCGAGCAGAAACCTGGACGACGTTACGCTGTTCAAAGCCTGCAAGTACCCAAACTTGATGAATCATGTGGGCTGGAAGAACAACACAAGACCTGATAATCTGAACCTAGACCATGCGGCAGAGCTTATGTATTGGCTCTTTGGCAATAAATGGACGAACACCCCGCCCCTGATCAAAGATGCTGATATGGACCTAGATGCGCTGGATACGATAGTGAGCGACAAACAATCGCTAGAAAGGCTTCGCGAAACCGGCAGCTTGGAAGAAGCCGCTACAGAAGCGATGCGAGATAAATTGGATTTCCACCGCAACCTACTTAAAATTCAACAAAGCATGCAATCCATGCACTTAGAAGCACTGAACCTCATTATTCAGATTATGAAGCAAAGCAAATAGTTAAATGGATACGCGCGTCAGCCAACCTCCTGTCTCGGGAGTTGTAAGGAACATAGCGATTGGCCTTGCCTTTGCACAATCCAGAAATGTAGAGCGGCCACGTTAAAGCTCAATTATGAACTTGCTGTGTGCGCCTTGTACGCCTCAAATCTCTTAGCCAGCAAACTTTCCAAATCATCTACATAGATATGCAGCAATCAGTCAATAGCTGTTTTCGCAATTGAAACGCGTATAGCGCATTGCGATCAATTCGCTAGCGCGAGTTGGTTGCTTGTTCCTTCGGGAGGTGCCCATTCCCCTAAAACCCTTCCGCCGCTCGCCGCGGCAGGGCATCACTTTTGAAGGGCAAATTGGTCAACGTTCTTCGCTACCGCAGGCTATCTGTTCATAACCTAGTCATTATCGCCCTCAAACCCTTCCGCCGCTCGCCGCGGCAGGGCATCACTTTTGAAGGGCAAAAGTGATCAAAACCCTTCGTCTCCTTCAGGTGCTTTGTCGCGCAGCTCCGCCTCGCACAAAGCCAAATGTTTTGCAAAGCTGAAATAACGTCTTAATCGCTTTGGATGCGATTAAGACATGATTTCTGGGCTTTGTCCTCCCCTCCAATCCCAAAACATTTCCTTTCCTCCCCAGCACAAGGAAGGAGACTGAAAAGCTCCGTTAAGCGGCTACCGTGTAATATCGGTAATCGATCGCTATTTATAGTATAGCGTAGTGGGTATTGCGATTAGGATCGCGGTAAATTCCAAAGTTATCGCTGTGATCTTCGTCACTATGTCACCTTATCACCTCGTTACAATTAGTACAGCGTAGGGAGTATTGCGTAGTATGCTCGAAACTAATTCCTCGCTTCTAATTATACCTTTCGCGAAACTCCAGCGGCGTGGCCTTCGTTTTCTGCTTAAAGAGCTTGCTAAAACTCTGCGCGTGCTCAAATCCCAAGGCATAGGCAATTTCGCTGACGGACAGCGTGCTCGAGGAAAGTTTTTCCTTTGCTTTTTCCACGAGCTTGAGATGTATATATTGCCTAGCATTTTGACCGATGAGCGTGCGTAGCATATCACTGAGATAGCCAGGGGAAATATGCAGCTGCTCGGCCAAGAACTGCACCGTGGGCACGCCTTCACGAAGCGACTGCCCACTATCGAAATAATGATCCAAAATGGATTCTACTTTTTCTAACACATCGTTGTTTACCGCCTTGCGGGTGATAAACTGGCGCTTGTAGAAGCGGTTGACGTAGCTGAGCAGCAGATCGATTTGGGCAATGATGACCTCTTGGCTAAATTCGTCTACGCGGCTGTTGAGCTCGCGCTCCATAATGTTGTAGACCGACTGGATAATATCACGCTCTTGATCGGACAGATGCAGCGCCTCATTGACCGAATAAGCGAAATAACCGTACTGCTTGATCTTTTGCGCCAAAGGATGGCCCATCAAAAAATCGGGATGGATAAGCAGAATGTAGGCATGGGTTTTACTGTTATAATCTGTGCTGCCCACCAGTTGATGGGGCGCGAGAAACAGCATACTGCCCTCATTAAAATCGTAATAGTCGCGCCCATATTTTAGTCGGCCCCGATTTTGGGTGATAAAGGTAATCTTGTAAAAGTTGAGCACATCATAGATGGGCGCCATATCGGTGTTGAATGGATTGCTATCATCGAAATGCACCAAGCTGATGAGCGGATGTTGCGGCTTGGGCAGGCCAAAGGCCTGGTGGCTTTCGGAGATGGATATAAACCGAACGAGTTTCTCGTCTTTATTTTTCATTACTTAAAATTAGGTAAAAAATACCTACGGGCAAGGTGTTCCGCAGGTATTTCAAAAGGTAACTACTACCAAGGGAGCTCGTGCCCAGGGCCGGCGGTATGTGCCGGGCCGGTGAAGCTTCTGGTAGGCAGATCGGTGGCCAAGGCTACACGTATAGGTTCGCGCGAGCCTTCCTCGACGGTATCGGTGCCCTGAAAATTGTTGAGCGCCGTGGCCGTGAAGCCGGGGCTAACCAAATGAACCTTGATGCTGCTATCTTCCAGCTCGTTGGCCAAAGACAGAAAAACGCCGTTGAGGGCTGTTTTCGAGGCGCCATATACCGCATCGAAAGCGGAGCGGTAGGGGTTTTGCGGATTGGCATTGAGGGATAGGGAGCCCAGCGCGCTAGACACGGTGACGATACGCGCCGCCGCAGCCTTGCGCAGCAAGGGCAAGGCCACCTGCGTTAGGGCCAGCGTGCCGAACACGTTGGTGTCCCACACCGTCCGCATCTCGTCTAGCGGAGCTATGCTGGCGCGTTGCGCGCCCAACACTTCCTCCATGCTGCGGCCGGCTGTGCCGGCGTGCGAAACGGCAGCATTATTCACCAGCAGGGTGAGGTATCCGTAGTCGGCCTCTATGCGACGCAGCACCTGCTGCATGGAAGCGTTATCGGTAATATCAAGCTGCACGGCTTTTGCGCCGCCGCCTATCTCCGCGACAGCGATCTCCCCTTTGGCTGCATTCCGCGAACCTACGTAGACCACATAACCGGCATCGGCCAGTGCCTTAGCGATCTGATATCCTACTCCTGTATTGCCGCCCGACACCAGAGCGACTTGTTGTTCATTTGTTTGCATACGTTTGTTTTTTTAAATTTTCGATAGATCAAAATTGCAGCTTATCTCTGCCCTAGATGTAGCCAAACTCCGTTTGCTTGTAGCCAAATTGAGGGTAGCGGCTGCAACGCCTTTCAGGCGATAGATGCTATAAAAATGGATCGATAATAAACTCGAACCATATTTACCTATCTGCTAGCGAGCACTAAAAAGTTTAATTTAGAGAAACTGAACAACACAAGATGCTTATTATAAACGAGGGACAATGAAAGACAAGATAGCACAAACGGCAACGGCCAGACTTACGGACGACCTGCTGCAAAGCAAGATTTACGAATTTAGGGGACAAAAGGTGATGCTGGACCGTGACCTTGCAGAATTGTACGGCGTGGAAACGAGAGTGCTGAAGCAGGCAGTGAGAAGGAATATGGAGCGGTTTCCGGAAGATTTTATGTTTGAGATGACCACGCAAGAGTTCGCGGTTTGGAGATCACAATCTGTGATCTCCAAGGACGACAAACAGGGGCTACGTTATGCTCCATTTTGTTTTACGGAGCAAGGGGTAGCCATGCTATCCTCCGTACTGAAAAGCAAGCTCGCCATCAGCATCAATATACAGATTATGCGCGTATTCACACGCATGCGCCAACTGCTAACGGATAATATGGAGATCAAACTGGAGATAGCCCAAATTAAAAACGTGATAGCGGCGATGGCAGAAAAACAACAAGGCCAAAATCAAAACATCGAACTGCTCTTCGCCTACATCTACCGCCTGCAGGAGCAACAGGAAAGCGACAATCCTGCCGCAGCAGGGAAAAGGAAAAAGATAGGCTATGCGATTGCAGGGGGTAACGATAAATCTTGATAGAGATATAAAAAACAGACAGGTAAACTTCCTTTCTTTTAATCGAAAGTGATTGCGATCATTTTTGGTAACGGCGACAGCGCTTATTTTTGATTGTTTGACGTCCACTTTAGTAGGTTGGACCTGAAATAACCTTTCGATTCCATTCGATAGTTTCGTTTCCCCCTTTCTACGCGGAGGGGGATTTTTTTTTGTCTGCGCCAACTGCCAGCAAGCATAGAGCATATTGTCAGGTAAAAGGATGTACTTGCATAGCTTGTGGCCTTTTGCGTTTCACTCGCCCCCTTGACACCATCGCCGCTCTTCCCCGCCGCTCGCCGCGGCAGGGCATCACTTCGCCACTCTATCACCGTGTTACCACATAGTAGCAAACTTTACCATTATCGCACCTGCCAAATATTAACAGCACAGTCGCATTATTTTTGTTGCGTCCGTAGACATTCGCCTATGCACTAACCCACAAGGATGCGACAAAAATTCGCGACAGGGATAAGAAAGTATATAGTATTTAGTACAAAGTATGTAGATAAGGGCAATCGGTAAATTTAATGTTACCATTATTAACTCGTTA
>JAAIGF010391054.1_pt1 | contig 27377 bp, 19 predicted proteins | sample 6487441 | NCBI WGS metagenome assembly JAAIGF01 (sample SAMN13974129, study PRJNA590717) | phyllosphere metagenome | biome: pepper field; feature: multiple bacterial spot infested pepper fields; material: pepper leaves; isolation source: leaves from pepper fields | host: Capsicum annuum ... | reverse complement strand
GGCGCAGATGCTTTAGGCGGCGCAATAAATATTGTAACATCTACAGATCCGAGAACGTATGTAGACGTATCCTATGGCTACGGATCCTTCAATACACACCGAACGGCGGTCAACGCAGGCTACACTTCGAAAAGAGGGTTTACTGCACTAATTAGCGCTTACCAAAATTATTCAGACAACAGCTACAAAGTTACAGTGGATGCCGCAGATATCAATACAGGCGCCTATACACGAAATGCAAAAGTAAAACGATTTCATGATAAGTTCCATAACGAAGCTATCATCACACAAATAGGCGTTGTTAACAAATCGTATGCAGACCGATTATTGATTGGATTTACATTTGGGCAAAATTACAAAGAGATTCAAACTGGAGCGCGTATGAGAAACGTATTTGGTGCGTGGCATCGTCGCGGAAATACCATAATGCCCACCTTAAAATACCAAAAAACAGACCTAATAAAAGGGCTTGATTTAACGTTTAACGCCAATTTTAATCTAGGTACGGAACAAAATATAGATACTTTAAACAGACGTTATGACTGGTTTGGTAACTTTAAAGAAAATGGAGCTAATGGGGAACGTAGCAGACAGCTTTATAAGTACAAAAACAATGAAGGGCTCGCTACACTATCCGCGAACTATCGAATCTCTGAAAGAAATACCATCGCACTGAGCAACGTGGCGACAACTTTCAATCGTAAAGGACAAAACGAACTCGATCCGCAATCTAGCGCGTTAGAAACAGGAAAAAGAACCTTTAAAGATATTTTGGGCATAGGTTACAGCTATGACGTAGACGGCATTTGGAGCGCCACCGTTTTTGGTAAAATATTGTACCAAAACAACAAAGATGGCAATGCAGCTTCTGGCGGTTCCACAGAATTTGGATATGGTTTTGCAGCGACCTACTTTCCAAGGCCTACACTGCAATTAAAAACATCCTATGAATTGACCAACCGCTTGCCGACCGCCTATGAATTGTTTGGTGATGTGGAGAATCAGCAAGGTAACTTTAATCTAAAACCGGAACACAGTCATAATCTTAACCTAGGAGCTCTATATGACTGGAAAACAAGCGACGAGCATCGCTTCTCTGCGGGAGGAAATGTAATTTACCGATATGCATTCGATTTTATCTATAACCGATTAAATAACAACCAAACAATGCTTGTTGCGGCTAATCGAGAAGGAGTTAGTACGACCGGCGTTGATGCCGAAATCCATTACTCTTACAAAAGAATTCTCACTTTTGGAGGATCTTTGACCTACCAAAAACTATTGAATAAACAAAAATATGAAGAAGGCTATACCGGCGTCAGCCCTGTATACGATGATCAAATGCCTAATATTCCTTATCTATTTGGAAATACGGATCTTGGCATCTCGCTGCGAAACATCGGTGGACAAGACAATGTGCTCAATATCCACTACAACATGTTATATGTACACCGCTTTTGGCTCTATTGGCCTAGCCTTGGTGGCACGTCTGCGGCTGATGAAAAACGAGAAATACCGAAACAGCTCAGCCACGACCTTTCCTTTGTATACAGCTTAAAAAACGGACGTTACAACATTGGATTAGAAGCTACCAATCTCACAAACGCACAGCTGTTTGACAACTTCAGCTTGCAGAAGCCCGGCAGAGCTTTCATGGTCAATCTGCGTTATTATTTTCAAAAGAAGAAATAAATCAAAAATTTAAATACACGTAATATGAAAACTAACAAATGGACAAATTTCGCAGTTGCTGCAGTTGTCGCCTTCAATGCACTATCCTGTAAAAGTGACGATCCAACTCCTGAGAGTGGAAATACAGGCAACTTCGTATTGGCTGTAACCCCTGTAGCCTCAGAAGGTGTTGCAGATTATTTACTGACAACCAACGATCTTGAATCAGGAACGGTATCTATTGTAGGTAATGGTATAGAGCAAGACGGAACATATCGTTATTATGTCACACATAACAATAAATTTTTTAGTATGCTCTATGGTCAAAGTAACCCCGGCGCAGTAACAGCGTACGGTATTACGGATGGTAGACTAAACAAATTAACAGATTTCCAAAGCGAAACTGTTCAAGCATTTGCTCCTGTCAATGACGATATTCTGATGCTAAAAATTCCGAGAGCAATAACAAATCCTCTCGCTAATTACTACCAAGTAAACACCAACAGTTTATTAATCACGAAAGAGGGAACCTTAAACACACAGGATATATTAAAAAATGGAGAGTCAGCCTTCTTCACATGGATCAAACAGGTCGGTAACAAAGTTTATGCACCATTTATGTCTATTAAGGCTTGTTGTAACGCTGCTTTCGAAACAGCCTTCCCAGATAATGCTTGGATAGCGGTATATTCCTATCCTGATATGACTTTGGAAAAAGTGATCACGGATGATCGTACAAGCTTTATAGGTCGATACTTTAGAGATGGTCTAGCAGTGGACGAAAAAGGCGATGTATACGCATTTTCGTCTTCCGTAGCTACAGGCAACAAGGTACTAAACTCTTCAAAACCTTCTGCAATCACACGTATAGCTAACGGTGCTACTGAATTCGACAAATCTTATTACTTCAATATTGAAGCGGTTTCTAATGGCAAAAACATCAGCAATTGGACCTATGTAGGTCAAGGTAAGTTTGTCGTTCAAATGACTACCAAAGAGGAAAAAGGCAACTATACGGACGGCAAACATATTGGTATTGTCGACGTGTATAACAAAACGTACAAAGATGTGACAGGCATGCCAGACCTAGAAACAATCAAAGCGGTTACTTATAACAACTACTCGCCTAAGGATGGTACGGCTTACATAGGCATCGCAACTACAGATGCTGTAAGTTATGTGTACAAAATAGATGCATCAACGGCGACCGCAACGAAGGGAATACGAGTTGAAGGCGGTTCAATTACTGCAGTTAGCAAAGTAGAATAATCAACTTACACACGATAAAGAAAAGGGGCAAATCGAAAAAGATTGCCCCTTTTTTATATGTATGCTACAGCTATAAGAAAAAGTGCCCCAGTAGCATTATTTTTTAAACCGCCCTTGTCTTCTCCTTAAGCCAAGAGGCTTCTTCAGCCGTCAGCCGTGGCGCAAGTTGCTCAAACACCCAAGCATTGTATGCATTAAGCCAATCCAAGTGTCGTTTTTCCAACAAAGATGTATCGACTAAGTCTGTCGCAATATAGCAGACAGTTAATGTTTCAAAATGCATGAACGTCCCAAATTGATTCGACTCCAGCACCTTGCTTAACACTAAATTTTCGATACGGATGCCGTAGGATCCTTCCCGATAAAGCCCCGGTTCTATGGAGGTAATCATCCCTTCTTCAACTGGTATATCGACATTGGAAGGGTTGAAGGTATGAGGCCCTTCGTGCACATTCAAGAAAAAGCCAACACCATGTCCTGTACCATGTCCATAGTTACGGCCTGTTTCCCAAATTGGGCGTCTCGTGATGGCATCAATTTGGTATCCACGCGTGCCTTTAGGAAAAACAGCTTGTGAGCCTTCAATAGTACCTTTAAGCACAATTGTATAATCCGCTTTTTCTTCTGCCGTAGCTTCACCAAGGGAAACCACTCGCGTAATGTCCGTCGTACCGTCTTTATATTGCCCCCCTGAATCTACCAAAAGAAGCCCTTCTGCTCTGAGAGTTGCGTTACTTTCCTCCGTAGCCTTGTAGTGCGGCAAGGCACCATGTTCCAAATAGCCGGCAATGGTATCAAAAGAGATATCGACAAAATCCTTTCCTTCAGCACGGAACTCTTGCAGCTTTTCGGCAATGAAAATCTCCGTTAGATTTCCATGTGAAACATGCTCTTCCAGCCATTTGAAAAAACGTGTCATCGCGACCCCGTCTTTCAACATGGCCTCACGCGTGTGGGCAATTTCCACCTCATTTTTCACCGCTTTGAGGTGCGTGGACGGGTTAATATCTTCCACAATCTTCACTCCCTTCGGCACACTATCGTACATGGCAAAGCAAGTACGTTTTGGGTCTAGGAGGATACGCTGCGCATCTAGTGATCTCACCGCTGCAAATACTTCTTCATAGGGCTTCAGTATGATTCCAGCCTCGGCCAAGCGCCCTTGCTCATCTTGATGGAGCTTCGCCCTATCAATAAAGAGCGTATTTTGTGTTTCTTCGATTAAGAAAAAGCCCAATACCACCGGGTTACATTTTACATCCGTTCCGCGAATGTTTAGCAGCCAAGCGAGGTCATCTAACGATGAAACCACATGCGCCTTCGCACGCTTATCCCGGAGTTTTACCTTCACCCGTTCGATTTTGCTTACCGTGGATTCGCCCGTGGTACCCTCGTCCAACAGATAAGCTGGTCCGTTGGGCAAGGCAGGTCGGTCTAGCCAGACAGCCTCCAACAGGTCTACATGTCCATCGACAACAATATCCACGGCACCCATTGCTTCTTCAACGGCCTTCGCCACGGCCACAGATGCAGATCGTCCATCGAAGGCAACTTTGCTGCCTGCTGGCAACACCTCGGCCAGCCAAAAAGCATATTCAGCGGCTCCCTGCACCTTCAGCTTTACCAATTCAAAGCCCGTACCATCCAGCTGATCGTCGGCCTGTACAAAGTAACGCGAGTCCGTCCACAGGCCAGCAAAGTCTTGCGTGATAGCCAAAGTACCCGCTGAACCGGTAAAACCGGAAGCCCAGGCGATGCCCTTGTAGCGCTCGGGTAAGTACTCACTGATGTGTGGATCCGAAGAAGGAATAATATAGGCGGCAATACCACGAGCCTTCATTTCAGCCCGAATTGCCATTAAGCGTTCTTTATGTGCCATGTCATTTTATACTAGTGCCCGCAAGTTAAAAAATATGTGATACACTTGGTAATAGCCGCAAACATCGCGTCGTAATAATGACATAAAAAAGAAGCTTGACAGGCTTACGCCGCAAAAAGCAGGCTGCTTGACAAACCAAAATTCGATATGTTTGTCTAAAAGAATATGCGTATGATCAAAAATATACTTCCCACTTTACTACTGTGTATGGGTCTGTGCGGCAATACAAGCCTCAGAGGGCAAGCTACAAAAGAAAAAATAAGTGCTGCTTATCAAGCATTTACCAACAGCGGAAAGCTTACAAATGGCGTCGCTTCCTTCACGGTGTTGGATGGCAAAACGGGGGAAACTGTATTCTCCAGTAATCCTGTCATGGGTTTGCCCACGGCATCCACGCTAAAAGTCATCACCTCTATCACAGCGCTAGACATCCTAGGACCGGCATACAACTATAAAACACAATTACGTTACACTGGGGATATCGATAGCTTAGGCGTGCTCCACGGCGACATCATTGTACGCGGCAGTGGCGACCCAACTCTAGGGAGTGATCGTTATGCGCAAGCCAATAGCGAAACGTTGCTCAACAAATGGATCTACACCATCAAAAACGCCGGCATTAAGCAAATCCATGGACGTATTATCGGAGACGATCTACACTTCAATGGAAATGATGTACCTGGAGGATGGAATTGGACGGATATCGGAAATTACTATGGTGCCGGCATATCCGGCCTGAATTGGCGAGAGAACAAACTAAGCCTACAGTTTTCACCGGCAGCGGTGGGGCAGCCAGCAAGCCTTCGAAATAACAATACCGGTATGCCACAACTACAGTTTATTAATGAAGTCACCACGGGCGGTAATGGCTCGGGCGACAATGTTTATGCCTATTCCGCCCCATACAGCGACATAATTTATCTACGCGGAACCTACGGCAAGGACTTGAAGAAAGTGATCGAAGTTTCTATGCCCGACCCCGCACTTTACCTCGCGGAGGAACTCCGCCTTTCCCTAAACAATCAAGGCTTAATGGTTGATAGCGTAGCGACGAGCAGTAAGCGTCTCTTAAATCAAGGCGAACGTCTGTCGTCGGATAGTAAAACGTTAGACGAGCACACTTCTCCGCCCTTGAAAGATATTATTCACTGGTTTAATCAAAAAAGCATCAACCTCTATGGTGAAGCATTGCTGAAGAGCTTTGGTTTGCTGAGCGGCAACAAAGCCGAAACAGAACAGGCCGCTAAATTACTTGCTAAATATTGGGAGCAAAAGCTAAAAATCTCCATCGGTGAGCTGAACATCAAAGATGGCTCTGGCCTATCCCCACAAAACAGGGTTACGAGCATGGCGATGGCTAAGATTATGCATTACGCCAAGAGTCGCCCTTGGTTTAGTGAATTTCAGAAAAGCCTGCCGACAATCAACAACATGAGCATGAAAAGCGGCACTATAGGTGGTGTGCTAGGCTACACAGGCTACCAAAGCAGTGCCTCGGGAAATAGTTTTACCTTCTCCCTGCTATTGAATAACTATAGTGGCAGCACCGCATCCATGCGGCAAGATATGTTTAAGCTATTGGATAATTTGAAATAAGCCCAAAAATTAGTTAATCCCATGCCTATGTTTTAGCTTTGTAGCCTGACATATAATTTTATTGTTAGTAAGGTTATAAGATGAAGTAAGGCTAACACTTCTCCTGATCTGTAAAAGTATCATCCTCAGGTAAAGTAGGCCTATTCAACTTTTAAGTTTTACTTTTAATTTTTTACTTAGAAAAATGAGTAGCAACAGAAAAAAAGACGCGTTGGATTACCATGCAATGGGAAGGCCCGGAAAAATTGCTGTCGTACCAACGAAACCACACAATTCGCAGAGAGATCTATCCTTGGCCTATTCACCTGGCGTTGCCGAGCCTTGTTTGGCTATCGCGGAGAATCCCGAGGATGCCTATAAATACACGTCCAAAGGAAATTTGGTAGCGGTTATCAGTAACGGTACCGCTGTGTTGGGCTTAGGCGATATCGGTGCGCAAGCTGGTAAGCCGGTGATGGAAGGTAAGGGTCTTTTATTCAAAATTTTTGCAGACATTGACGTATTCGACATCGAGTTGGACACCAAAAATGTCGATGAATTTGTTAATATCGTAAAAGCTTTGGAGCCAACTTTCGGTGGCGTTAACCTGGAAGATATCAAGGCGCCCGAGTGTTTCGAAATAGAGCGTCGTTTGAAAGAGGAAATGAATATTCCGGTCATGCACGACGACCAGCACGGGACAGCTATTATCTCCGGCGCAGCCCTTATCAATGCCTGCGAACTTATAGGTAAAGATATCAGCGACATCAAGATCGTGGTCAATGGAGCTGGTGCTGCCGCAATTTCCTGCACAGGCATGTATATCTCGGTTGGTGCGAAAAAAGAAAATATCATCATGCTTGATAGCAAAGGGGTGATCCGTAGTGACCGTGAGAATTTGGATAAAAGCAAAGCAGAATTTGCGACGGATCGTGATATCTACACGCTAGCCGATGCTGTTGCGGGTTCTGATGTGTTTATCGGTCTTTCTGCAGCGGATGTGCTTACCCCAGCGATGCTCTTAACGATGAACCCGCGTCCTATCGTATTAGCGATGGCCAACCCGAATCCGGAGATAGCCTATGATCTAGCTTTGGAAACACGCGACGATGTGATCATGGGTACCGGTCGCTCCGACTATCCAAATCAAGTGAACAACGTTTTAGGCTTTCCCTACATCTTCCGTGGTGCCTTAGATGTACGTGCTACAGGAATCAACGAAGACATGAAAATTGCTGCCGTCAAAGCATTGGCTGCGCTAGCAAAACAACCGGTGCCCGAAGAGGTAAACCAGGCCTACGAAACTAGCAATCTTAAGTTCGGCCCTGATTACATCATTCCAAAGCCAACCGACCCGCGTTTGATCACCGAAGTGTCCGTAGCTGTAGCTAAAGCAGCCATTGATTCGGGTGTAGCGAGAAAAGAAATCACCGATTGGGATAAATATAGAGACGAGTTACGCAAGCGTTTAGGCAAGGATGATGGCATTATGCGCAACCTAACCACCAAAGCCAAGCAAAACCCGAAAAGAGTTGTATTTGCCGAGGCCGACAACTACAAGACCCTTCGTGCAGCACAGATTGTCAGGGAGGAAAAAATAGCTTTCCCAATTCTTTTAGGTAATAGGCAGAAAATTGAAGCCCTCATCAGTGAATACGATTTTGATCTTCGTGATATCGAGATCATTGATCCAAAAGAAGAAATCGACTCGGAACGTTTCCAAAAATTCACCCACCATCTTTACAAAAGAAGACAGCGCCGCGGCATATCGGAAAGTGATGCCAGTAAGTTGATGACCAATAGAAACTACTTCGCTGCATCTATGGTACAATTTGGCGAAGCAGACACGCTTATCTCAGGCTTGACGCGGAATTATGGCGCGACGATAAAACCTGCACTGCAGGTAATCGGCGCAAAACCAGGCAGCCGTGTAGCAGGTATGTATATGATGCTTACAGCGAAAGGACCTATTTTCTTCGGCGACACTACCGTTAATGAAGATCCTAATGCAGAAGAATTGGCAGAGATCACCTTGTTGCTCGAAAATGCGATCAAACGCTTCAATATTAAGCCGCGTATCGCATTGTTGTCCTACTCCAACTTCGGGTCTAACGACGGCCGTATAGCAACTAAAGTGCGTGAAACAGCAAAAATCCTTCGGGAGAAGCACCCTGAAGTGATCGTCGATGGAGATATCCAAGCCAATTTTGCATTGAATAGTGAGCTATTGAAAGCAAATTTTCCGTTCAGCACATTAAATGGCGAAGCGGCCAACACATTGGTATTCCCGAATTTGGAATCAGGTAACATTGCCTACAAGCTATTGCAAGAAGTAGGCAATGCTGAAGCAGTTGGCCCCATCCTCTTAGGGATGAACAAGCCCGTACACGTTTTACAACTAGATAGCTCGGTTCGTGAAATCGTTAACATGGTAACCATTGCCGTAGTAGACGTACAGGAACATGAAAAGACTGTCAATTAGCCGTTTACAATGGCATTCAATATGCCCGTTGTGAGGCGAGGCATTTGCCATTGGCTGCGAAGGAGAAAACATAACCAAGCAATCTCGTATCAACAACCTACGGATTGCTTGGTTATCACTTTCTAGCAACAACACATGTCAAAGTGCTTTGATGCTTTTTGGGTTAACGACTTTCATGCAGAGGGCGCCCTGTTTCATTTTTTTAATTTTAAATTTTCACTTTTCTGATGTACGATTATTTTAGCGGAAAGCTCGTTTTTAAAGCGCCTACGCATGTCATCTTGGATGTAGCGGGAATAGGCTACCATATCCATATTTCGCTGACCACCTATTCGCAAATCAAGGATCAGGAAAACTGCAAGCTCTTTGTTTCCTTTCAAGTCAGAGAAGATGCCCAAACGCTTTATGGTTTTGCGACCGAAGGCGAACGGCAATTGTTCAACCATCTGATATCAGTCTCCGGCATTGGCCCAAACACAGGTCGCATGATGCTTTCCTCGATCTCCCCGGAAGAAATACAGTCGGCTATTGTGAACGGACAGGTGCAGATTATACAAAAAATAAAAGGTATAGGCCCGAAGTCGGCTCAGCGCGTTATCCTCGAATTACAGGACAAACTGAAAAAACAAGGTCCCGACGCGTTATTGCCTTTGCCAGTCGCTAGCCTATCCATTCCGGAAGAAGCGCTTACAGCTTTAGTGATGTTGGGATTTGCTAAACCACAGGCAGAAAAAGTATTGAACAGCTTAATTGCTATCGATGCAAACCTCAGCGTAGAAGCGCTGATTAAAGCCGCACTAAAACGTTTGTAAGATTTTCATATAAATAAATATTGATCCAAAATAATCAACAATTTAATTTTATAATAAATGTAATACCATTGTTTTTTTCCTAAAATTGGTAGATATTTGTATCTAATCATTGATTAACTGCTTATGAAAAACTAATCACTGATTATTTAACTTATTTGCTGTTACCTGTTGAAGAGACTAATCAATTTGGCATTGTTATGCCTAACCTGTATCCTATGTATTTGTTTTGCCTTACAGGCTCAACAAGTAGTGTCCGCCAATGTTCAGTCAACAGATTCCTTAAAGCTGCCCTATCGTTTTAAAGATTCGCCTTTTCTTCGTCTTCAGCAAACTTACTACCCATTCAATTTGCAATCTCCTTCCAATATCCAACGAGAGATCAGTTACGATACAGAATCCAGACAATACATTATTCGCGAAAATCTAGGCAGCAAGATGTACCGTCCTCCCATGTACCTCACCCTAGACGAGTATAAATCCTACGAGTTTAAACGGACACAGAAAAACTATTGGGAAGAGCTTGCTGATAAATCACTGATGGAGGAGCGGAAACGCCGCCTTATTCCCATCATTGAGGTGAGTAGCCCAACCTTTCAAAAAATATTCGGCGGAAATACCATCGAAATTACGCCCAGAGGAAGTGCAGAAATCATCTTCCGCGGTCAGCGGAACACGAACCAGAACCCGATGTTCAATGAAATACAAAGAAAACAGTGGGGCTTTGATTTTGATCAAAACATCAACCTCAATCTTCAGGGCAAGATTGGCGAGCGTGTCAAACTGAATGCAAACTTCAACTCCCGCGCACAGTTCGATTTTGAAAACCAAATCCGATTCGACTATGTTGCCAAAGATGACGCCATCTTACGTCGGCTGGAAGTTGGAAATGTCAACATGGCCTTGAATAGCACCTTGATACAGGGTTCAGAATCCCTCTTTGGTGTAAAAGCGCAATTGCAATTTGGAAAGCTTACTTTTACAGGTGTAGTTTCGCAACAACGCTCCCGCCAAAAAGAATTTACCATAACCAATGGTTCTCGCGATAGCAATATTGAGCTCAATCTTGACGATTACGAAGCCAATCAGCATTATTTCTTAAGCCAGTACTTTCGTGACAACTACAACCAGGCCTTGGCTCTCGCCCCGATTATCACGACCAATATCAATATTACACAGATCGAGGTATGGGTAAACAACAGATCCAACAGCTACGAAGAAGCTAGGGATGTGCTCGGTCTACTGGATTTGGGCGAATACAACCCCTACAGCAGTAGCATTACCCGCGGCAGCGCACGCAATCCCTCTACAGGCCTGCCGGGACAAAACAGCGGACAAGTATCAAACAATCTGCTAAGCCAGCTCGGCGACAATGGACGGTTATCCAGCGGCAACTTTGTGCAGAGTTTTTTCGCCGCCACAGGGGGCACAGACAACTATGAAAAACTAACCTATGCCCGCAAGTTACTGGAAGGCAAGGATTACTTTCTGAACGCAAAGCTAGGCTACATTTCCCTACTCTACCCGCTCAACCAAGACCAAGTACTATCCGTGGCTTATCGTTACCTCCTTAATGGCGTTGAGTACCAAGTAGGCGAATTTAGCACCGATATACCGGTAACACCATCGAATCCAACGATGTTGTATACCAAGCTTCTGAAAGCATCTACCCTGAAGACCAATCTGCCGACTTGGGATTTGATGATGAAAAATATTTACTCGTTAAACTCGTATAATATTTCCAATAACAACTTCTACCTACAGATCTATCGCAAAGAGGATGAAACGGGCACCGATCGGCCGTCCATGTTTGAGGGGCAACGTACCCAAGGAAAAACATGGCTGCAGCTATTGGGCTTAGATCGACTAGATCAGGCGCAGGCAGCAAACCCCGATGGGCTATTCGACTATATGGACGGCATCACTATCGATGCCAAACGCGGGAAGATCATTTTTCCTTTGGTGGAGCCCTTCGGTGAAGACCTTGCTCGGCAGTTTGCGCCGGGAGAAGATGCGCTGTCGGAAAAATACACCTATTCGGAGCTGTACAGTCAAACCAAGGTCGATGCGCAACAGAAATTCCCAAATAAAAACAGGTACTTCCTGCGCGGTCGCTATAGCTCCACTTCAGGCACCGAGTTTCAGCTGGAAGGTTTCAACATACGTCCAGGATCGGTACGCGTTATGGCGGGTGGTATGCGCCTAGAAGAAGGACAAGACTTCTACATCAATTACGAGCTTAGCACCTTACGCATTCTCAATGAAGCCATGGTCATGGGTGGCACGCCAATCACCGTAACCATGGAAGATGATGCCATGTTTGGCATGCAGCAGAAAACGTTGCTCGGGGGTCGCTTCGACTATACGGTAAACGAAAAACTTCATGTCGGTGCCACCGTGATGAACCTCACCGAAAAACCACTTACCGAAAAGGTCAATATCGGGCAGGAGCCTATGTCCAACACGATGATCGGCGCCGATATCAGCTACAATAGCCCCTCGCGCTGGTTAACGCGTATGGTCGATAAGTTGCCATTCCTCAGTACCCGCGAAGAATCGCAGGTCTCTTTCTACGGCGAATTTGCCCAACTTATCCCAGGCCATCCACGCGGCCTAAATACGGCCAACAGCCAAGCAGGAACCACCTATGTCGACGATTTTGAAAATAGCGTATCCTTTATAGACATCTTGGGTAGAAATGCATGGCAACTATCTGGTACACCGCGTATGTTTGCCGAGTCTAACCTCGTTAACGATCTGCAATACGGCTACAATAGGGCTTTACTTGCCTATTACAACATTGACCCGGTATTCTACAACAATAGTTCGTTGACGCCAGCGAATATCAGTAATGCGGAACGTTCCAACCACCGCGTTCGCGAAGTGCTGGAGCGCGAAATATTTCCCTACAAAGAGAGCCGAACCGGCGGAGCCATCTTCATCAATACCTTAAATCTAGCTTTCTACCCTACCTTGCGTGGCCCTTACAACTACAGCAGCACAGGAATAAATAGCGATGGAGAGTTTATCAATCCGCTGGCCAAGTGGGGCGGCATATTCCGTAAACTCGACCAAACAGATTTCGAAGCGGAGAATATCGAATTTTTGGAAATGTGGATGATGGATCCCCGTTTAACCAACCCCGAGAAGACCGGCGGCGATATCTACTTTAACCTCGGGAATATTTCCGAGGATGTATTAAAAGATGGACGCAAATCATTGGAAAATGCCATTCCCCTCACGGCAGATCTATCACAAATTGATCAAACAAACTGGGGCTATGTGGTAAAAAACCAACCGGTGATTCAAGCTTTCGATAACAACAATGCCAACCGATTGAAGCAAGATGTTGGGCTCGACGGTCTAAGTAATGCCGAAGAAAGCACCTTTTTTGGCCAGTTTCTATCGCAGATGCAGGGCCTACTTTCTGCTGAAGCATACAATCGATTACGCAATGACCCTTCTTCTGACGACTATCAATATTTTCGCTCCAATACCTTCGACCAGCAAGCTGTAGGTATATTGGAACGCTATCAATATTACAATGGCATGGAAGGTAACTCCCGCACCAACGAACAGTCGCAACTTGATTTCGGCGTAGAAACCTCGGCCAATACCTTGTTGCCGGATGGCGAAGACCTCAACCGCGATAACACCATGAACGAGATAGACGAGTATTATCAATATCGACTATCTACACGCCCCGAGGATATGATCGTTGGGCAAAACTTTATCGTTGACGAGGTCATCTCGGATGTAAAGCTAGCTAATGGCAATACGGAAAGCGTCAAATGGTATAAGATACGCATTCCCATAACGGCCTATGAAAGCAAGCAAGGCGATGTGAACGACTTCAAGACGATCCGTTATGTACGAATGTTTATGACCAACTATGCCGACACAGCAGTTATGCGTTTCGGACGCCTACAGTTTATCCGTGGGGAATGGAGAAGGTATAATAATGAGAACATGGCCAACAAGGTCATTAGCGATCCCAGCATGGGCGTAGTACCTTCTGACAACTCGGTATTCCATGTAGCCAATGTAAATATTGAAGAAAATGGAACACGTAGCCCCATTCCATATGTCGTGCCACCGGGCATTAATCGGCAGGTCGATTGGGGTAATAACAACTACAATGTGCAGCTCAACGAGCAGGCTTTGAGCATCAATGTACAAAATCTACGTGATGGATATGGCCGCGGTGCATACCGCACTGCTAGCCACGATTTTCGTCCCTATGGCAACTTGGAGATGTTTATTCACGCCGAAGGAGTCAATCTACAAGATGGAGACTTTAGGGCATTCATTCGTGTCGGTACCGACGATAAATACAACTATTACGAGTATGATATTCCTTTAAAGATTACACCCTACGGCACCGCTTCCACCGATCTTATCTGGCCGCAGGAAAACCGCATGCTTATTAAGATCGATAAACTGACGCAGGCCAAATTAGCACGCGATGCAGCTATGCGCAACGGTTCCCCTTGGCCGCTGGATATACCTTTCGAATACTTTGACGGTGCCGCCAAGATCACTGTTGTCGGTACGCCGGATATCGGAAAAGTACGGTATTATATGCTGGGCGTAAAAAACCCGCTGCAAGGTAGCACCACAGCCAATCGTTTGGACGATGGTCGTGATCTCAGCGGCGAATTTTGGTTCAACGAGCTGCGCCTGACAGATTTCGACGACCGCGGGGGGTGGGCAGCAACGGCACGCATGGACATCAAATTGGCCGACTTTGCGAATATATCCGTGAGCGGAACAAAAAGCACCATTGGCTTTGGCGCCATATCGCAGGCCATGAACCAGCGCAAACGTACGGATGACCTGTTTGTGGATATCACCACCAACGCCGAATTCGGCCGTTTTTTTCATCCGCGCCACGGCATCACCATTCCGTTTTATTTCAACTACTCTCGGCAGGTCGCCAAGCCAGAGTACGACCCTTACAATCCCGATATCGAGCTTAACAGCGCATTGGCTACCCTATCGGCCAACCGCCGTGATTCGTTGCTACGATTGGTACAAGATCTGACTACACGAAAAGCTTTCAGCTTCATGAATGTACGCAAACTGCGAACCAACAATGAACGGGCGGTGCGCATTTGGGATATTGAAAACATCAGTGCCTCCTACGCCTATACATCTTACCAGCACTACGACTACAATATCGCCAACTCCACACAACGCACCTACCGCGCAGCATTGGATTACAACTTCAGCAACCCGAATGTTAAATTCCATGAGCCGTTTAAAAATATCATCAAATCCAAGAACTTGTCGTTTATCCGAGATTTCAATTTTAATTTGCTGCCCACATTGATCAACTTCCGCTTAGACGTAAATCGTATTTACAACGAAAACACCATGCGCGACAACAGTTCGGACAATACCCTGCCTACCTACTACAACAAGAATTTCAACATGAACCGTATATACGGCATCAGTTGGGATCTTACCAAGTTCTTACGTTTGGACTTTAATGCAACAAACTACAGCATTATCGACGAGCCTGCAGGACGAATCGATGGCATCAAGCAGGATACCATGTGGGCGAATTTCTGGAAAATGGGTCGCACCACAGACTACAACCACATGATGAACTTAACCTATACGCTTCCTTTAAACAAAATTCCTTACTTGGAATGGGTTAATATCATCACCCGTTACGGCACCCAGTTTAACTGGCAAAGTGAACCTTTACTGGCAATTCAAAATGACGCAATCAGCATCGGAAACAGTATACAAAACAACCGAACCATACAGATTAACCCCAATCTGAATTTTAGTAGCCTATACAATAAGTTTCGCTTTTTCCGGGAGAATACGCGTCGCGACGCAAAAGGACCTAAAGCTGTATTAGCCCAGCTCCTGTCTTCCCTGCGTACGATAAATGGCGCCTACACGAAGAATGAAGGTCAATTCCTTCCCGGCTATACCCCCGGCACCAATATCCTCGGCTATGATTTCAATAGCAATGCACCAGGTTGGGGCTTTATATTGGGCAGCCAATCGAATATCCTGAATCGAGCTATAGCCAATAGCTGGGTTTCAACAGACAGTCTACAAACGAGGATGTACACCAAGACTTACGCCGAAAACCTATCCCTAGTGGCCAACGTAGAACCGTTCCGAGGACTTCGCATAGACTTTATTTTTAACAAGATTGACAACTACAATTACAGCGCCGCAACGCAGTTTACCAGCCAAGGCCTCCTCGAAAGTATATCCCCTTATCGAACAGGAAACTATAGCATTACACAAATAGCGATTAATTCGGCATTCCGCAACCATACCGAGCTATTTCAGCGCTTCGAGGAGAATCGAGTGATTATCTCTGCTCGGCTTGCTGCGGGCAATCCGAATGCGGTGGATTACTTGGATCCGGAAATGTTTACCGACGGCTACGGCAAAGCACAGCAAGATGTTGTCGTCAACGCATTTTTGACAACCTACCTGGGCCACGATGTGAACGGTAGTAAGCTAAACAAAAAGCCTAGTATCCCGCTCCCCAATTGGCGTATTTCCTACAACCAATTGGCCAATATACTAGGCATTACCGATGTCATTACTTCTATCGCGCTAACCCACGCCTACAGCTCGCTGTACTCCATTAGTGGCTACAATTCCGTCCTCCGTTATAAAGAAACCGATGGCATGCCTTCCGAAAGAGATGCCAACAACAACTTCCTGCCCGAATATCAGTACGATCAAGTGTCTATTCTCGATCAATTCATACCTTTGATTGGCCTCGACCTTCGCTTCGCAAACAACCTTTCGGGCACTTCTGAGCTACGACGCATTCGAAACATGAACTTCTCTGTCACCAACGGACAGATGTCCATGCTGACGGAGAACTCTTTCGTTTTGGGCGTGGGTTATCGAAAAATGGGCGTGCAGCTTCCATTCGGCCTGTTTAGCGATAAAAAGTGGAATGGCGATATCAATTTCCGACTGGATGTAGCCATCAACGATCGAAAGACTATTGTGTACCGGTCTGATCTTCAAGATGCCGAAATTTCCGCTGGTAACAAAAGCATCAGCTTCAACCCCACTTTGGATTATGTCATTAACCAACAGTATAACATACAGTTCTTCTACAATTCCAATGTGGTGCGTCCCTACACGTCGCAAAACTTTGCCACCTCCTATACCAACTTCGGTATCAACTTCCGCGTTTTCTTCCAGTAAGAGGATCAAGAATAAGTTAACCTGGAGATGACTGGTTTGTCGGAGAAGTCATTTATCTTTGTGTCTCAACAGGAAAATGATATGGCAGAGGACTTAACAATCGCAACGGGAACCAAAGAGCAACAATACCAATTGCTTAGCAAACAAATTGCTGCCTTAGTAATGGGTGAACACGATATTATTGCCAATATGGCTAATATCGCAGCTGCACTAAAAGAACAGTTCAACTTTTGGTGGGTAGGCTTCTATCTAGTGAAGGGTGAACAGTTGGTCTTAGGTCCATTTCAAGGTCCGGTGGCCTGCACACGCATTGCTTATGGTAAGGGCGTTTGCGGAAGTTCTTGGGAGCGTCAGGAAACACTTATCGTTCCCGATGTAGACGCTTTTCCCGGGCATATTGCTTGCAGTTCTCTTTCAAAATCGGAAATTGTGATCCCTGTATTTCATGAAGGACAATGTATTGCCGTATTAGATGTTGATAGCGAAAAATTGGATCATTTTGATCAGATCGACAAGCAATACTTGGAAGAAATCTGTACGTTCATTGTACAGGAAGCCAACTAGGAAAGCACTTCTTTAATCTCAACATTCCAAATCTTCACAAGTTTATCGTCTCCGGCAGTGATTAACTGATTGCCGTGCCAAATAGCAGCATTAATAGATAGGCGATGTGCATCATAGCCTCGATCTAGGCTGACATTTTTAAGCAAGGCAAGTGAAGAGCTATTCCAAATCTTGATGGATTTATCGCGGCTTACGGTCGCGAAAACCGGAAATGTAGGGTGCAATAAAATGCCATAAACCGTGAACAAATGTGGTGTTAGTTCATGTGCTGTCGACAGATCTTTCTGTGCCAATTGATGGAGCTTTGCATCACGTCCGCCAGAAAATAAAAATAATTCGTTCGATGCCAATGAAGTGACGGGCATGTCATGTACCTTCCGTTTTGTAATCTCTTTAAAATCCGTTACATCATACAAATATATATATCCGTCTTTATCACCAAAAGCAAGCTGCTTTTCGCCGTGAAAAGGCTCGATCGTACGAACAGTAGTTGGCGAAACTCGAAAACGGTAAAGCAGCTCAAAATTTTCTATTGACCATACATAGGCCACACCTTCTTCTCCAATAGCGATCAGCTCTCGCTTCTGCATTAATGATCGAATAGCAAAGACGGCACCTTTCTCCGTTTTCATCTTGTGTAGCAATGTTTGTTGTTCGACATCCACACACCACACCTCGCCATTACGCATACCGATCACCAAAATGGACGAATTGGGCAATAGATGAAGTGCATACACCGAGGAGGGAACCGAGCAAAGAATCCGTTTAAACTTACCGCTACCTAAATCCCATTCCACAACACCCTTATCATTACCGGCGGTAAAAACACTGGATGACTGCAAACCAGAACTGATTGCGAAAATAGGATTCTGATGCCCCGACAAGGTGGCAGATAGAGAAACGTCGACTACGTACATAATAAAAAAAGTGCTGCACAAATATACAGCACTTCATAAGTTTTTATGTCATTAAAAAGCTAAGACTATTGGTGTCTTCCTTCCAAGTTCTTGGCTAACGTTTGTAAATCCAGTCCTTTTTCCCGGATCAAAACAAGCAAGTGGAACAGCAAATCAGAAGATTCGTTGATAAAATCAACTTCGGTTTCCGCCAGAGCTGCGATAACCGTTTCTACCGCTTCTTCACCTACTTTTTGTACGATCTTATTAATCCCTTTTGTGCGTAATCGATTCACATACGATTCCTCACTTGGATTGCTATACCGATCTTGGACGATCCGTTCCAATTGAAAAAGGAAATTTTGATTATATGCTGTTTGGAAGCAACTTCTTGATCCGGTATGGCAAGTCGGGCCCACGGGCGTCGCTTTTATCAATAAAGTATCTTGGTCACAATCAATATGTGTAGAAACAACGTGCAGAAAGTTACCACTCTCTTCTCCCTTGGTCCATAAGCGATTTTTACTTCTTGAGTAAAACGTCACTTTTCCATCCTGCTGAGTTTTCGCCCAGGCTTCTTCATTCATATAGCCAAGCATCAATACCTCAAGGGTTTGATTATCTTGAACAATTACGGGAACTAAACCGTCTCCCTTTGCAAAATCTAGCATACTACAAAGTAAAAAATAAAAGGATAAAAGTAAACCCCGTTCACTTTATCATAACACTATCTAACAATGATCCCCTGCTCTTGCAACGTGCGCTTTAGATCAGGAATAAGGATCTCGCCATAGTGAAAAACCGATGCGGCCAAAGCAGCATCGACATTAGCCTCCTTAAAGGTATCAACAAAATGCTGCTGTGTACCTGCTCCGCCGGAAGCGATCAGCGGAATATGTATACGATCGTTAATCTGTTTCAGAAAAACGTTGTCGAATCCGTTTTTTGTACCATCGTGATCCATAGAAGTCAATAAGATTTCGCCGGCACCACGATCTTCGGCTTCCAAAATCCACGCGTCTGTTTCGATATCCGTCTTGTCGCGGCCACCGCGCAAATAAACGAAGTTACGACCATCGGTAAAACGCGTGTCTACGGCTACCACAACAAACTGCCGACCAAAAGACTTTGCCAAGTCATTGATCAGCTGCGGGTTTCGCACCGCAGCAGAATTGATCGATATCTTATCGGCGCCAGCATTTAGCAACAATTCAGCATCACGTAGCTCGTTTATACCGCCGCCAATAGTAAAAGGAATATTTACCTGACGGGCGACGGCCCTCACCAAATCCAGTGTGGTCTTGCGCTTCTCATGCGTTGCGGTAATATCCAGAAACACCAACTCATCCGCACCCTGCTCCGAATACTGCCAAGCCAGCTCCACCGGATCGCCGGCATCCCGTAGATCCACAAAATTCACCCCTTTCACCGTTCGTCCGTCTTTCACATCCAAACAGGGAATGATACGTTTGGCTAGCATATTAAAAGTTGATCAAGGATTTTAGGTTCCAGTCCTTAATTTCTTCAATCGTGATCTTGTGCTCATAAATAGCCTTACCAACCACACAGGATTCCATACGTCCAAGGTCGGCCAATGCCTGAATATCGTTCATGGAGCTGATGCCGCCCGAGCCGATCAATTTAATAATAGGCGAATGATCCAATAACTTTTGGTAAAGCTCTACACCAGCACCACCGAGTTTGCCATCTTTGCTGATGTCTGTACATAAAAAACGGAAGAAGCCTAGTGCCAAACATTTATCAATGTATTCAATAAGCTTGATTGGCGAACTCTCCAACCAACCCGAATACTTGATCACTTCATCCAGCACATCAATGGCAATTACAATATGGTCCGCATATTTCACACGGCCTTCGTTCAACTTACTAAGCTCTTCCAAAAATGTTGGGTTGGTGATGGCCTGTGTACCCACAATAACGCGAAAAACCCCGGCATCCACCAGCTCTTTCACCTTGTCAATACTGCGAACGCCGCCACCGTATTGTACTTTCATATCCGTTTTTTGGATAATCTCAAACAAATATTCCTGGTTGCTGAAGTCGCCTTTAGCACCATTTAAATCGATGATGTGTACAATCTCGGTACCGTTTGCATGGTATTTTTCGATCTGCTCCTCCAAGGAAATCTCATAGGTCGTTACCTCGTCATAATTACCTTCTCTTAAACGGACAACCTTTTTGTCCAAAACATCAATTGCAGGAATGATATACATATTTAAGTAATAAGTTAAAATTCAAAATAGTTGAAATACATAGGCTGTAGACAATCAATTAGATACAGCCTTTAAAGATATTAAAAACAAACCATATAACTATAGTTGGGCGAAATTTAAGAGCAACTGTTCTCCAGCTTTTCCCGACTTTTCGGGATGGAACTGCACCCCAAAAAAGTTATCTTTTTGCACGGCGGCCGAAAAAGCAATGCCGTACTGGCAAATTGCAGCAGAATAGTTGGCATCAGCCTCGATAAAATAAGAATGTACGAAATAAAAGTAGCTGCCATCCGGCACTCCTTTAAACAAGACATTCGTTGCCGTAGCAGAAATACTGTTCCAGCCCATATGAGGAACTTTCTCGCCTATACGTTTATCGAAATGTAAGGTCTTTAAGGGAATGATCCCTAACAAATCGGCGTCGCCTTCTTCAGAAAAGCTGCTCAGCAATTGCATGCCTACACAAATTCCTAAAACTGGCTTTTTCAGCTTCACAATCTCCTCCACCAAACCGGATTCGCGCAGTTTCTGCATCGCTGCTCCCGCATGTCCAACACCGGGAATGATGATACGCTCGAAGCCTTCGAAGTCTTCGACGTTGTTAATCATGCCATATGCAACGCCAACGCGATCTAAAGCCGCAGTTAGCGAAAATATGTTTCCGGCACCATAATTTACTATTCCTATCATTTTTATTCGTATTGCGACCTGTACTCCAATTTTAGCTATCGCCGAAGGTAAGCACTGTTATCCTTTTGACGCATAAGCGCTTGCTATTTAAGCGGTATAAATTATCCTACGGCTTTCGTATCGGTAAACTATAAAACCCCTTTAGTGCTTGGAAGCTGCATATTTTCGGCATCTCGGCGCACGGCTTTCTTAATAGATTTTGCAAAGGCTTTAAAAATAGCTTCGATCTTATGGTGTTCATTCTCACCCTCGGCTTTGATATTCAAATTAGATTTTGAGGCATCAGAGAACGATTTGAAGAAATGAAAGAACATCTCTGTTGGCATATCGCCGATTTTCTCTCTATTGAACGTCGCATCCCAAACAATCCAGTTTCGACCACCAAAATCTATGGCAACCTGTGCCAGGCAATCGTCCATAGGCAACGTGAAGGCATAGCGCTCAATACCACGCTTATCGCCCAATACCTGCAGGAAGATTTCGCCCAAAGCGATCCCCGTATCTTCAATAGTGTGGTGCTCATCGATATGCAGGTCGCCTTTTGCTTTAACCGTCAAGTCAATGGCTCCGTGTCGCGCAATTTGATCCAACATATGATCGAAGAACGGCAAGCCCGTGTCGATGCTAGCTTTGCCCGACCCGTCTAGGTTTAGCGCTATATAAATATCCGTTTCATTCGTTTTACGGTGATGTACGCCACTGCGTGTTCCCAGCTTTAGAAATTCGTAGATCGCTTTCCAATCACCACTTTCCAGCGCAACAACAGCAGTCTCATAAACCAAGTTCTCCGCACTCCCCAGCGTGTCATTATTGCGCAACCAGATGGCTTTGGCGCCCAAATTTTCGGCAAGCTTCACATCATTCAATCGATCGCCGATGACAAACGATTCAGCAAGGTTATACTTATCCTTATCAAAGTAAGCCTGCAACATCCCCACACCGGGTTTACGCGTCAATGCATTTTCGTGTGGAAATGTGCGGTCTATATGTTGATTTGCAAAGTGCACTCCTTCAGCAGCGAAGGTATCTACGATAAATTCATGTACCGGCCAAAAGTTGACTTCCGGGTGGGAGTCTGTACCCAATCCATCCTGATTTGAAACAAGGACAAGTTCGAAATCCAATTCTTTGGCTATTCTCGGTAGGTATTGCAGCGCTCCAGGATAGAACTTTAGTTTTGCGAAGGAATCGATCTGTTCGTCTTCTGGCTCCAATATGAGCGTGCCATCGCGATCGATAAACAACACTCTTTTCACTATTTCAGGCATATTCAATGTTCCGTATGTTAAAAAACCACCGTCTTTTTTAGAGCAGTGGTCGCAGGTATCATTTCTTTACTAATCTTCAACAACACTATAAAAAGCCGCTACAGACTTTAGCATTAGCGCATTTTCGGCGGGCGTGCCTATAGTAAAACGCAGGCATCCTTCACACAGCTCCACCTTGGATCGATCCCGCACAATGATGCCTAGATCCACCAAATACGTGTAGAGCGCTCGAGGCTCCTCCAGCTTCACCAAAATAAAATTCGCATCCGAAGGTGTGATATGCTGCACTTGCGGCAGCCTCTGCAAGGCTTCGGTAAGCGCTTCACGTTCGGCCACGGTGCTTTTAATCCAATCGTTAACCTGCGCTACGCCCTGCAGAGCCTCCAGCACAATTTCCTGTGTCGCTTGATTAATATTATAGGGTGGCTTGATCTTATTAAACACATTGATGATCTCTTGGCTGGCAAAAGCCATTCCCAAACGTAAAGCGGCAAGACCCCAAGCTTTTGACAAAGTCTGTAACACGACCAAATTGGGAAATTCTTCTAAATCCTTGGTAAACGATGGCTGCTTCGAAAAGTTGATATACGCTTCATCGAGCACCACGATACCATCAAAGTTGACGAGGATGGTCTCGATATCCTGCCGGCGAATGCTGTTGCCTGTAGGATTGTTTGGAGAACAGATAAAAATTAGCTTGGTATTTGCATCGATAGCTGCAGCAATACCATCTAAATCCAACTGATAATCAGCTGTTAAATTGACTTTTCTATAAAGTACATTATTGATATTGGCTGAAACCTCATACATGCCGTAGGTCGGTGGCACCAAGATCACGTTATCGCGTGCTGGCTCACAGAAGGCCCGAAACAAAATATCAATGGCCTCGTCACTGCCGTTGCCCAAGAAAGTCTGCGCTGGCGGAACGCCCTTGATTTCATACAGTTTCTCTTTCAGGCTATGCTGCAACGGGTCGGGATAGCGATTATAGTTCTTGGAATACGGCGACCCAAAGGCATTTTCGTTGGCATCCAACAACACGGATGCTTCGCCCTTAAACTCATCTCTTGCTGATGAATAAGGCACCAATTTCCTAATATTATCCCTCAATAGAGCGTCCAGGCTGAAAGACTCTTTCATAATTTTTTTGTTGAGCGTGTAAACTTAGAGAATTTGTTTTTGTCTACAAAATAATTGTGTAGCATAAGCTACGAATTCCTTATTTGGATTTCCTATCACTAGTTTTTTAGAAGTCGGATGAAGCCACTTTTTGGTGTCTAAATAGGAAACCACTTTCCTTCTTCCGAAAGCGCTGTGCGTGGAAAAACAGCGCTGCTTTCGTCCAGCAGTGGTTGCAGATCTTTGTATCGCGCAGAGTAATGGCCCAGCAACAATTTCTTTGCGCCCACAGCTTGGGCCACCTGAGCAGCCTCTAAACTGGTGGTATGGAAAGTCTCCTTGGCGCGATCGACCATATCATGCAAAAAAGTAGACTCGTGATACAGCAGATCAACAGCCTGTATAGCTTCGAAATAGGCTTCGTTCATGACGGTATCCGAGCAGTAGGCATAACTGCGTGCAGCCGGTGCGGGAAAGGTCAACTCGGATGCCTTGTATAGCGTCCCGTTTTTATCGACGCAGTCAATACCACGTTTCAACAGCTTCAAGTAGGCCACAGGCACTTGCAACTGCTGCACCTTTTCCGTATGCAGCACGGCTGAGCGTTTACCTTCGTCAAAACGGAAACCCGTACAGTCTATTCGATGCAGCAAAGGAAAGCTGCTCACCTTCAAGGACACCGTATCCAAGATCAACTCGGGTTGATGCGGATTCGTTGGATGAAAGATCAGGTTATAACGCAATTGGGTATCCGAATGCTTAAACTGAAGATCTATGATCTCTTTGAGTGCCGCGGGCCCGTATAGATGAAGATCCGCTTGACGGCCAACAAGATGCTGCGAAGAGAGCAATCCTATTAGGCCTAAATAGTGATCGCCATGTAAATGGCTGATAAAAATATGATTGATTTTTGTACTTCGAATACCGTAGCGGAAAAGCTGCATCTGCGTACCCTCTCCGCAATCGATTAAAAAGAGCTGTTCATTAAAATTAAGAACTTGGGATGTCGGATGTCGACCGTACATAGGTGTTGCCGAGCTATTGCCCAATATCAAAACTTCAAATCTCGTCATCTTATTCGCCCCTCAAATCTAATCTAATTTCATTGCCAAAAATCATATCCTCGGCATCGGAGACCGATTCAGCAATTTTAAAATAACCCGCTAGATTGGTAATCTTCAACAGATCGGTCAGCTTCTTATTTAAACCCGTCAATATAAACAAACCACCTGACGCTTTGCAAAGACGGCGCGCCAGCAAGCCCATACGGATACCGTCTTCATCCGCATCCTGCACCTGACAAAGGTTTAACACAATGTTGCGCTGCCCACCGGTATGACGCAACATAAATTCACCCTTCAACTTGACTGCCGCCTCGCCGTTCAGAAAATCCGTTAATGGCTCGATAACAACATACCGCTCATGTTTGTCCACTGTAAACTTCATCGATAATTCTTTTTTGATAAAAACTTCACGCTGCCATAAGACAAACAGCGATAGATAACTAAGAGGCCGCCCTATGGACAGGAACGGCCTGCATTTATTTTACTATGATCTACTGGCCTAACCAATAGCCTGTAGCGCCTGGCGCACATTATTTTCTACGCGTGCCAGCACCTCGCCCGCCTCGGGATAGATAAATTTTTCACCCGCTATATGCTCATAAAGTTCGATATAGCGCTCCGAGATCGACTGCACAATCTCGTCCGTCATTTCCGGCACATGCTGCCCGTCTTTGCCTTGAAATCCATTTTCGATCAACCATTGACGAACAAATTCTTTGGAAAGCTGTCGCTGAGGCTTATCTTCCTGTTGGCGTTCTTCATAGCCTTCTGCATAAAAGTAACGTGATGAATCAGGCGTATGGATTTCGTCCATTAAGCAAATTTCACCTTCACTTTTTCCAAATTCATATTTGGTGTCCACCAATATCAAACCACGTGCCTGCGCCATTTCTGCTCCACGCTGGTACAATGCACGGGTGTAGCCCTCCAGCTGCGCGTAGTCCTCCTCCGAAACAATGCCCTGCGCGATAATCGCTTCGCGCGAGATATCCTCATCATGTCCCACAGCAGCTTTTGTCGTTGGCGTGATGATAGGCTCCGGCAACTTATCGTTTTCCTTCAGCCCCTCTGGCAGTGTTACACCACAAAGCTCTCGCCCACCTTCACGGTAAGTGCGCCAAGCATGTCCTGCCAAGTAACCGCGGATAACCATTTCTACTTTAAAAGGTTCGCACTTCTTTCCGATCGTCACGCTTGGATCTGGAACGCTCAACACCCAGTTTGGTAAGATATCGACCGTCGCTTCCAAAAACTTGGCAGCAATCTGGTTCAACACTTGCCCCTTATAGGGAATTGCCCTTGGCAATACCACATCAAATGCCGATATACGGTCCGATGCGACCATCACCAAATATTCGTCCGCAATGGTATACACATCGCGCACCTTCCCACGATAAAAGGCTGTTTGCCCTTCAAAATTAAAATTTGTTTCGTTTATTGCATTCATATTCAATTGTGCCAAGCACTCCTTCGTTATTTCTTAAATATCACCGTACGCTTCTAAGATACGTCTCACTAACTTATGCCGAACCACATCCGCCCCGCTCAGATGAATAATCTCAATGCCCGCAATGTTATCTAAGAGTTTTACGGCGGTTGCAAGTCCCGACTGCGTTTTTTTGGGCAGGTCAATCTGTGTCAAATCGCCCGTCACAATAAATTTCGCTGTAGGCCCCATCCGCGTCAAGAACATCTTGAGCTGCATATCGGTAGCATTTTGCGCCTCGTCCAAAATGACAAAACAGTTGTCCAATGTACGGCCACGCATGAAAGCCAGTGGAGCTACTTCTATAACGCGTCGTTCCAAATAATCCTTCAGCTTGTCTGCGGGGATCATATCATCCAATGCATCGTAAAGTGGTCGCAAATAAGGATCCACCTTTTCTTTAAGATCACCAGGCAAAAAGCCAAGGTTTTCTCCTGCCTCCACCGCCGGACGTGTCAGGATGATGCGTTTTATCTCTTTGTTACGTAATGCGCGCACCGCCAACGCAACGGCAGTATAGGTTTTTCCGGTCCCTGCAGGGCCGATGGCAAAGAGGATGTCATTCTTGACGATGCTATCCACCATACGGCGTTGGTTGGCTGTCCGTGCACGAACGATCAATCCGTTGGGTCCATACACAATAGGCTCGCCCCGAAAGCCGGTGGGCTCTGTGGTTTCCTTTTTCTCCGCCCGCCCTGGATGTATGCCTACCAAATCCTCCAGCTCATTTGAATTCAGCGATTGAAACTGCTCGATATGATCGAGGATACGCTGGAACACCTCCTTAAAACGCGCCTGCTCGGTTTCTTCGCCTAATACTTTAAGCTCATTCCCACGGGCAACCAAACGCAGCTTCGGAAAGCCTTTTTTCACTAGTTCAAAATGCTCGTTTTGGGCGCCCCATAACGTCATTAAATTGACGTCATCCAATTGTATCAATACTTCGTTCAAATTTATTCGGTTTTAATTTCTGTAATAAATATAACTGTTTTCTACGGTAAATCTACAACAGTTCCGCTCAACTTTTTGTAATGTATTGGATTGAAACCTTTTAATACTTCAAAAGTACAAACTATTCTCATTTATTTGCGTGTAGCATCAAAAAATGGACAATTTACCCATTTAAAAAACTTTATTGCGCTTTCTTTTATTACTTTTGTAGTCCCTTTTT
>JAAIGF010017142.1_pt1 | contig 27382 bp, 20 predicted proteins | sample 6487441 | NCBI WGS metagenome assembly JAAIGF01 (sample SAMN13974129, study PRJNA590717) | phyllosphere metagenome | biome: pepper field; feature: multiple bacterial spot infested pepper fields; material: pepper leaves; isolation source: leaves from pepper fields | host: Capsicum annuum ... | reverse complement strand
CTGGGCCCGCGGGTCTGCATCGGCCTTGGCGCGATACTGGGCGAAGGCGTCTTTCAGTTCGTTGAGGATCTGCCGCATCGCGGCGTTGAGCAGGCCGGCCTTGTCGCCGAAGTAGTGGGCGACGATGCCGGTGGACAGGCCAGCCTGGCGGGCGATGGTCGCCACGGTGGCGTCGGCCAGGCCGATATCGTGGATCACCTGGAAGGTGGCCTGGATCAGCTGCTCGCGGCGGATCGGTTCGATGCCTTTCTTCGGCACGGTCTCACCTGGGGCATGGGCGTTGGCTCGAGGTGGACAGTATCGCGCCTGTTGATTGAACGTTCAATCAACAAAAAGTGAAGATGGCGTTTGGGTGGGGGTTCGGGGTCAGAGCCCTTTCCTTTGGAAAGGGATCCGACCCCTTGGCTTACAGGCGGAGGGCGGCTTCCAGCAGCGGGGTGGCCCAGGCGGGCGTGGCCGCCAGCTGGGCGAGGTCGTCGGGCTCGGGGTACAGCACCTGGCCGTCTTCCATCTGCAGCAGCAGCTGTGGATCGGGCACGGCCTCTCCGAGGGCGGCGTCGGCGCTGTTGTCGTAGACCTGCAGCTGGGCCAGCACCGGCATCAGGCGCACCAGGTTCTGCTGGGCCAGCGGCCAGCGCCGGCGGATGTCGGCTTCGTTGATCGGATGGCCACCGCTGCGCACCCGCGCCTGCACGCGGGCGATGTGCTGCTCGGGGCTGGACAGACCGCAGAACCACATCAGGACGTCGTGGCTGTGGCTGGCTTCATGCAGCAGGGCCGCGATGGAATTGCCGCCCAGTGTGGTCTCGAACGCATGGTTGTGGCCCTGCTCAAGGGCATCGCGGATGCGGTTGACGCCTTCCTGCCAGGCCTGGCCGTTGGCCTCGGCCTGCGACAGGCCCGACAGCTCGCGCAGGCCACGGGCGAAGGTATCCGGGTTGAACCAGTCCAGCCCGGCCTCGCGCAGTACGTGGCCGCCCACCGAACTCTTGCCGGCGCCATTGACGCCGGCAAGGACATACAGGAACGGTCGCGACATCAGTGCCCCGTGCCGGCCTTGACCTGACCCTTCAGGCGGGCCGGGCGGCGCAGCAGGGCGCGCGCGGTGTCACCGGCCTGGGCCTGCTGCAGCACGGCCAGGCGCTGGTCGAAGCCGGCGCGCAGTTCGGCCAGGCCCGGGGCCTGCCCGCGCAATTCCTCCAGCGAGGATTCCAGTGCCTCGACCCGGGCCTGCAGGGCGCGGTACTGCTCGATGGAGACGATGACCGCCTGCGGCTCGTTGTGGTTGGTGACCACCACCATGCGCTGGTCGCGGACCTCCTGCATGACCTTGCGCCAGTGCTCCTTCACCGACGAGGCGGTGGTGTGGGTCAGCTCGTTGATCGGGTCGAAGCGGACGGGGAGGTGAAGCATGGCGAAGCTCCAGCGGGGGTATGGGCCCACCATACGCCTGTTTCGTGCGAATTGCATGAATCGGGAAAAATATGAAAATTGGGCGGGTTATGGAAACGGCCGGATCGATGTCGATCCGGCCGTTTCTGGTCCGTCAGTCGAGCATGGCTCGACTCTACATACGCGAATGCATTCGCGTTATTTGCTGGGCAGCTGGCGCAGCACGTACTGCAGCAGGCCGCCGTGGTGGGCGAGGAGGCGCGCTTGCGAACCAAGGGTTCGCGCGCCTCCGCAGCGCCCCCGCGCTGGCGCGGGGGCCGGGCTTCCGCCCATTGGTGGCACGGGACGGTTCAGCGACCCGCCAGCTGGCGCAGCACGTACTGCAGCAGGCCGCCGTGGCGGAAGTACTCGACTTCCTTCGGGGTCAGCAGCATCACCGACACCTCAAAGGTCTTCTTCGTGCCGTCGGCCTTGGTCGCGGTCACCGTGGCGCGCTTGCTGGCGCCGTCTTCCAGGCCGGTGATGTCGATCGTCTCCGAGCCGTCCAGGCCCAGCGACTGCGCCTTCTCACCGTTGCGGAACTGCAGTGGCAGCACGCCCATGCCGACCAGGTTGGAGCGGTGGATGCGCTCGAAGCTCTCGGCCACGACCGCCTTCACGCCCAGCAGCAGGGTGCCCTTGGCCGCCCAGTCGCGCGACGAGCCGGTGCCGTATTCCTTGCCGGCCAGCACCACCAGCGGCACGTTGTCGGCCTTGTACTTCATGGCCGCGTCGTAGATCGCCAGCTTTTCCGGCTGGCCACCGTTGGCCGGGTAGTACAGGGTATTGCCACCTTCCTCGCCACCGAACATCAGGTTCTTGATGCGGATGTTGGCAAAGGTGCCGCGGACCATGACGTCATCGTTGCCGCGGCGGCTGCCATAGCTGTTGAAGTCGGCCGGCTGCACGCCGCGCTCCTGCAGGAAGCGGCCCGCCGGCGAATCCTTCTTGATGTTGCCGGCCGGGGAAATGTGGTCGGTGGTGATCGAATCGCCGAACAGGCCCATCACGCGTGCGCCGTGCACGTCGTCGATGCTGCCGGTCTGCATGGTCATGCCATCGAAGTACGGCGGGTTCTTGATGTAGGTGGAGGCGTCACTCCACTCGTACAGGTCGCCGTCCGGCGAGGCGATGGTGTTCCAGCGGCTGTCACCCTTGAACACGTCGGCGTAGTTCTGCTTGAACATCTCCGGGCCGATGGTCGCGGCGATGACGTCGCCGATTTCCTTGTTGCTCGGCCAGATGTCGCGCAGGTAAACCGGCTGGCCATCGCTGCCGGTGCCAAGCGGCTGGGTGGTCAGGTCGATGTCGGTGGTGCCGGCGATGGCATAGGCCACCACCAGCGGCGGGCTGGCCAGGTAGTTCATCTTCACTTCGGGGTGCACGCGGCCCTCGAAGTTGCGGTTGCCCGACAGCACCGAGGTGACCACCAGGTCGCCCGTGGCGATGCCGGCGCTGACTTCGGCCGGCAGCGGGCCGGAGTTGCCGATGCAGGTGGTGCAGCCATAGCCGACCACGTAGAAGCCGATCTTCTCCAGCTCCTTCAGCACGCCGGCTTTTTCCAGGTAATCGGTGACCACGCGCGAGCCTGGGCCGAGCGAGGTCTTGACCCACGGCTGGCGGTTCAGGCCCTTGGCCGCCGCATTGCGGGCCAGCAGGCCGGCGCCGATCATCACCGCCGGGTTGGAGGTGTTGGTGCAGGAGGTGATGGCGGCGATGACCACCGCGCCATCCTTCAGGCGGACCTTGCGGCCTTCGGTCTCGATGTCCGCATAGCCCTTGGCCAGCTGTTCATTGCCCACTGCCGCGCCGCCGCCTTCGTTGACGAAGGTGGAGACGTCGTCGCTGCGCTTGTCACGGTTGGCGGTGAGGCCGACCAGCGCTTCGCGGTAGTTCTTCCGCACGTCTTCCAGCAGCACGCGGTCCTGCGGGCGCTTGGGGCCGGCCAGCGACGGCTTGACCGTACCCATGTCCAGTTCCAGCGTGCTGCTGTACTGGGCCGGCTCGCTGCCCGGTTCGTGCCACAGGCCCTGGGCCTTGGCGTAGGCCTCGACCAGGTTGATCTGCTCGTCGCTGCGGCCGGACAGGCGCAGGTAGTTCAGCGATTCGTGATCGATCGGGAAGATACCGCAGGTGGCGCCGTATTCGGGGGCCATGTTGCCGATCGTGGCGCGGTCGGCCAGTGGCAGGTGCTGCAGGCCGTCGCCATAGAACTCGACGAACTTGCCGACCACGCCGAGCTTGCGCAGCATCTGGGTGACGGTCAGCACCAGGTCGGTGGCGGTGGCGCCCTCGGGCAGCTTGCCGGTCAGCTTGAAGCCGACCACCTGCGGAATCAGCATCGAGGACGGCTGGCCAAGCATGGCCGCCTCGGCCTCGATGCCGCCCACGCCCCAGCCGAGCACGCCGATGCCGTTGATCATCGTGGTGTGGCTGTCGGTACCAAACACGGTATCGGGGTAGGCCACGGCGCGGCCGTCCTTGTCGGCGGTCATCACCACGCGGGCCAGGTTTTCCAGGTTCACCTGGTGGACGATGCCGGTGTTGGGCGGCACCACCTTGAAGTTGTCGAAGGCCTTCTGGCCCCAGCGCAGGAAGCCGTAGCGTTCCTGGTTGCGCTGGAATTCGATCTTGCCGTTGAGGTCCAGTGCGTCGGGCTTGCCGAACACATCGACCTGCACCGAGTGGTCGATGACCAGTTCGGAGGGGATCTGCGGGTTGATCTGCTCGGGCTTGCCGCCCAGCTTGACCACCGCATCGCGCATGGCAGCCAGGTCGACCACGCAGGGCACGCCGGTGAAATCCTGCAGGACCACGCGCGCGGGCATGAAGGCGATTTCGGTATCCGGCTCGGCGCTGGGCTGCCAACGCGCCACCGCTTCGATGTGGTCGGGGCCGACGGTGGCGCCGCCGTCCTCGTGCCGGAGCAGGTTCTCCAGCAGGATCTTCATCGAGTAGGGCAGGTGGGAGATGTCGAAGCGCTTGCCGAGCGTGGGAAGGCTGAAGTAGTCGTAGGTCTTGCCGCCGACGTCCAGCTGGCTGCGGGTGGAGAACGAATCGCTCATGCGGGATGACTCCTCTTGCGGATGGCTTGCACTGGCCTGCCGTGGCAGGCCTGCTTGCGAGTGTGCCGGTTGCACTTCGGCCCCGGGCCGATCCAAGTGTCGGTGATCCGGCGCCCGACGTTGACCCGGCTGGCGTGGAACACAAGGTTACAGCCGTGTATGTAGCCTTGGTGTCAGTGCTCCTGCAGCAACCCCGCAGCGCCCTTCGGTCTCACATGCCATAGGCCGGTCCATGGTCCCAGGGCTGGGCCGGGTCCGCCGGCTGTACAGGCTGGAACTGCACGAGCACGGGCGGGGCGGAGGTCGTGCGTGCCGCCGAAGCGGAGGCTGCAGGTACCCGCACCAGCTTCAGACGATGATGCACGAACGGTGCATTGACATCCTCACGGCGCAGTACGTGCAGGGTCAGCGTCGGCGCGTCATCGGCCGAGGTCGCCCCGACGCCTTTCGCGGTGGCTGCGCCGAGGTGCTGCCCTGCATCGGCCTGCAGCTGCCCCTCCACTTCGGCCTCGGTCATGAAGTAGTGGGACACTGCTGAATCCGGGGCGGTGGCCAGGTTCCTGCAATGGGCGAACACGATCGACCGGTACTTTTCGCCACGCTCGTTGGTCAGTTGTTGCAGTTCATTCATGTCCAGCACCTTCTGCACACCGGTGTCGGCAATCACCCCATCGATCGGGCTGTCGATGCCCGCGTCCTTGTTGACCACCAGGATGTCGGTGGTGCCACCGTGTCTTGCGGCACGTCGCCGGCTTCGCAGCAGGCTGCGGGCGATGTCGCGCTCATTGTCATGCTCGTAATGGTGATGACGGTAGTTCTGCAGGCCGTCGTTGCGGCCGAGGGCATTGCGCACTGATTCCGGGCGGTAGTCACTGCCCGCCTTCCACAGGGAGTGATCCTGTTGCGGCACGAAATCGACGCCGATGATTTCCGGTGTCCCCGAGGCTGTCGCTTTGAGTGAGACGAACGGCCTATAGCCCTTGGGTGGATTGACGCAGGCATCGATGCCTGCATCCATCAGGAAAGTCTCGTGCGGGGTGAGCATGCTCACGGTTACATCGGCGGGAATGCGTACGGGCGTGGTGCCGGCGGCCGCCTCGCTTTCGGAGTTGAGGAAGGTGCCATGCGCCGAAACCACCAAGCGCTGGCTGTTTGATGGGCTGCCATCCTTCTGGCGCGCGCTGTAACGCAGGTATTTGACTTCGCCGTCGGAATCGCGGATCGCGGTTCTGCTGATGGCAGCCGGCAAGCGGTAAGGTTTCTGTGCGGGCATGGGGTGGGGCACGGCATCAGCGCTTCCGGGCTCCGGCGGACCCGGCTCGATCTCCGTCCGCGCTTTGCGCTGCACGAAGACATCGCCCTTGCGCTGGTAGGGCCGGCCGGCCCGGGTGGCTGCGCCGCTGCCGGACCCGGCCGGGTCAACCAGCCAGAAGCCATGCGCGGCGTCATCCCAGCGCGCGCGATGCAGCTTGCCCTGTTCGAGGGGGATGTAGAGGTCGTTGCCCACACGGTACGCGCCGCGCAGGCGACCGGCCGCGATGGGCGCAGGCACTGCTTCGCGGCTTTTCTCGGCCTCGGCGGTTGCCGCGGCCAGGCGCTCGTCCTTGCCGGCCGAGGGCAGGAAATCAGGTGCGCTGAGCAGCAGGTTGATCAGCGTACTGAGCATCAGGTTGTCGGCATCGTCCTTGGCACGGGTGGGATGGTCCTGGTCGGCGCGCATGTTTTCCCAGCCGGCAGCAAACTGGGCCCCCATGGCGCCATAGTTGACCAGGCGCAGACCACCGTTGATGACGGCGATCTCCACTCCGCTGGCGGCCAGCAGCTCCGGCAGCAGCATTTCGCCGACGCCCACGGCCATGGACACCTCCATCAGGACCTCGCCCACCGTCTCAAGCTCGTCGGCCAGCTGTTTCTTGGCGAACTCCTCTCTCGAGCGCAGCACCGCCTGGCCATCCTGCTGCTGGCGCGCCTGGTGGGCGCGAGCAAGATCGCCGATCGGATCGGCCGTAGGCGTAGGCACGAACACGGTCGGGCTCTGGGTTTTATTCCAGGTAGCGCCGGGGCCGTCACCACCGCTGATGCCACCATTGGCGAAGCCGCTGTTGACGCCGGCATTCAGAATGCCGTCCTGCAGCCGATCCGGCCCGTAGAAGCTGCGCAGCCAGGCGATGTCATCGTTGTTCAGGCGCAGGCCGCCGCCGAACATGTTGCGCCCGAACACGAGAACGCGCGCAGGCAAGGCGCGGCCGACCGGCACGGCCAGGTACTCGTCAGCGCGCCTGCCCGGCAGCAGGATCAGGCCGTCCGCGCGATCTGCGGTCTGCTGCAGAGTGAGCAGCAGCGGCTTGTCCACGCCGTTGCGCACCGCCGCCGCCTTGGCAGCGTAGTGCGCGCGGTCCTGCGCCGGCACCCCGTACAGGGTGCTTGAACTGCGCTGCAGCCGCAGGTTGTCCAGGCGGGTGGACAGGAACAGATCAACCTGCAGGGCCAATGCGGCCTGGTAGTCGGGATCGGTGGCGCGGCGCCGGAAGGCCGCATCCCAGTGTTCGCGCAGCACCGCCGGCGCCGGCGGGTCGGTGGCGTCCAGCAGGGCCTTCAGTTCCGGATTGTCTGCCACCGCCGGTGGCAGTTGCACCTGGCAGAGGTCAATGGTCGCGGCGACGGCTTCCTGCACGTGGGCCCGTGTGCTTCTGCGTGCATGCGCAACGATGGTTGCTTCATCGCAACGCTCCTCGGGCGTGCGTGTGAGCGCCCAGGCAAGTGGCTTCTGGTAGTTGAACAGAAAGGGCATGCGGCCGGTGTGGAAATACTGGCCATCGCGTACCTTGGCCCAGCCGTGGAAGGTGAGGGGCTGGTCGAGAACACCCGCGGGCGCTTTCGTCTTGCGCTGTAGATATCTGCCGATGAACTGCATGACGCTGCCGCTGGTCTTGCTGCTTCCCTTGCGCAGGGTGCGGTTGATCTTCTGCAGCAATGCCTGCGCGCGCTTGGCGGGCCGCGTGCGTGCGGAGGGCCGGGCGGTTTCCAGCAGCCGACCGAGCGCGGCGGCCTCTGCGGGCGTGGCCTTTTCCAGGTGAGCCTGCAGCAGTGGCTGCCGGGACTGGCAGCCCGCGACCACCTTGGTCAGCAGGTCGACCAGCTGCCTGCGGGCCTCGGGCGTGTTCAATTCGGCTGGCGCGCCCTTGCCGTCGCACACGATCTGCACGTGTTCGGCATCCAGCGCGTGCAGCAGGCTGGCAGGCAGACGGTCAGCGGTGGCCGTGCGCAACAGGTCGGCCAGCCGGTAGCGCGAATCCTCGACCTTGCTCCATTGCGCGCCCATGCCGCCGCGTACGGGCAGGTAATCGAGTTCCGGGTGGCTGTGCCGGATCGACAGCGCCTGCAGGCGCGCGCCGATCTCGCCCGGCGGTCCGCCGACCGGACCGTGCAGGTACTTCCACAGCGCGGGCGCATGCGTGCGGATGCTGTTGGCCAGCCCGGTTTCCAGCGCCAGGTCGGCGCTGGGTGGCTGCGCGGCGGCTGCAACCGTGGTGGCCCGTGCGATGACCTTGCGCAGCCCGGCATGGTCGGGAAGCCGCGGCGGTGCGGGTGCCGATTCGGCCGCGCCTGCAGGTGCGGGTAGCGCCGCGGCGACGGCGACATCGAACAGGTTCAGTTGCCGGTCGATGCGCTGCAGCAGGCCGAGTTCATCATCCTGGCCCGGCAGCGGCAGCGGCAGCGGCGGCGGCGGCGTTGCGGCGGACATGCCAGCCGCGGTCGGCGCCCACGTGTTGTGCCGGGCGGCGAGCTGTGCGCGGGGCGTCTGCTGCCGCTGCTCAAAGGCCTGCAAACGATCACGGGCTTCGATGAAGGCCTGTTGGCCGGGACGGTCGTGCGGGTAGGTGAGGGCGTGGGCTTCCGCCTGCAGGGCGCGGGCGACCAGGTTGGCATGCCGCCTGTCCAGTGCACCGGCCGGCTCACTCGCCGCGTGCATGGCCGCATCGGCCTGCAGCGCATCGAGTTGGCCGCGAAGCCGGTGGGCGGATTGCACCTCCTGGCTGGCCTGGACTAGGGCGGGCTGCAACAGCTGCAGCAGTGCTTCCAGCGCGCCGGCCGGGCCGTTGTCATTGCGCAGCAGCAGGCCCAGTGCCCGGTCGCGAACGCTGTGCTCGCTGCAACGAATGTCCTTGAACGCGCGCTGCAGGCAATCCGGCAGCAGCGTGCGCAGGTTCAACCCGGGCGTCCGCTGGTTCGCCGTGTTCAGGCTGCGGGCGAGCAGGCCGATGTCCAGCAGCATGCCCTCGCTGATTTCCTGGTCGGTGATGGTGCGGCTGAGTGCCGCGATGTCCGTGAGGCTTCCCTGGTCCAGTTCCTGGCTCAGGTCCCGGATGATCAGCAGTTGCCTGAGCCCTACCAGCAATGATCGTGTGGCGTGTTCGCGCTCCTCTGGCAGGTGCGGGGCGGCACGGAGGGTATCGGTGAAATCCCGCCAGGCCTGGCTCCAGCTGAAGTGCTGGTTCAACGCATCGCGTGCCTGCTGCATGGCGGCATCGACGGTGGCACAGGGTACTTGGCGATCGACCAGAGCGGCCATCGCCTCGCCGGACAGGTAGTGCTCGTAATGAGCGGCGCCGGTGTTGAACGGTTGCGGGCGGGTTCCGGCAGCACCGGAATGGCAGAGCGACTGTAGAACTGCGTCGAGCTTCATCAAAGGGGAGGGGGACGGCGTTGATGGGCGCCTTAAGCTAGTAAGCGCGCTGATGGCGTGGCTGAAGCGCGATTCAGGGTATACAGCCGGCGCGACGGCCTGCTCAGTTTGTTTAACAGTTCTGGGCCGGTTGCGTCGGCGCGGCGGCGCCGCCGCATGGCCGATCACGACACGTCAGGACGCGGATTGGCCGATATCGGTAGCGCTGGGCCATGCCCGGCGGCGGTAGTGCCGGCCGCTGGCCGGCATTCCGTGTGAGACCGTGCCGACCAAGGGCCAACCCACCAAAGCAGGGGTCAAGCGATCTTCGGAATGCGAACGATTGTCGTTCACTCGTCTGGCCATCGGGTTTGTCGCCTCCGGGCCGGGTATGTATAATTCATACATACTTTTTGAGGCCTACCCATGGAAGCCACCGTTGCAGAGCGCGGACAGATCACCCTGCCCAAGGCGGTACGTGATGCGCTGGGCCTGACCAAGGGCACCCAGTTGAAGGTCGAGCTGGACGGCAGCCGGATCATTCTGCGCAAGAGTGTTGACGATGCCATTTCACGGGCGCGCGGCAAGTTCGCGCTCGACGGCTTCGATTCGGCCAAAGCGGCCGTGCGCTCGGTGCGCGACGAGGAATAAGCCGTGATGATCGCCGTCGATTCCCCGGTCCTGGTCGAACTGCTGAGCAACGGCCCGCAGGCCGATGCGGTGGAAGCCATCCTGCGGCAGAGCCTGGTCGGCGGCCGGGTGGTGGTCTGCGGCGCGACCCTGGCCGAAGTCTGCGCCTCGCTGCGCGGCGGCGCCGAGGTGCTGGAAGCACTGGAAGAAATGGGCGTGCACTTCAATGCGCTGGAGGCCAAGTCGGCCCTGCGCGCCGGCGAGATGCACCGCCGCCACCGCCAGCGCAGCGGCAGCCGCCGCAGCCTGGACGAATTCATGGTCGGCGCCCACGCACTGCTGCAGTGCGATGGCCTGATCACCTGGAACGACACGTTTTACCGCGACTACTTCAAGGGCCTGAAGCTGATCGTGCCGCAAGCCTGAGCCCATCTTTTTTTCAACCTACGCATTACCCGGGAGTTGTCATGTTGGAAGCCTACCGCCACCACGTCGCCGAGCGCGCTGCGCTTGGCATCCCGCCGCTGCCGCTGAGCGCGCAACAGACGGCCGATGTCATCGAACTGCTGAAGAACCCGCCGCAGGGCGAGGCCGAGTTCCTGCTCGACCTGCTGACCCACCGCGTGCCGGCCGGCGTCGACGATGCTGCCAAAGTCAAAGCCTCGTACCTCGCGGCCATCGCCCTGGGCAGCGAGCAGAACCCGCTGATCAGCCGCGAGCGCGCCACCGAACTGCTGGGCACCATGCTCGGCGGTTACAACGTCGCCCCGCTGGTGCAGCTGCTGGACGATGCAGCCATCGGCACCATCGCCGCCGCCGGCCTGAAGAAGACCCTGCTGGTCTTCGATGCCTTCCATGACGTTCAGGAAAAGGCCAAGGCGGGCAACGCCAACGCCCAGTCCGTGCTGCAGAGCTGGGCCGATGCCGAATGGTTCACCAGCAACCCGGAGGTGCCGCAGAGCCTGACCGTCACCGTGTTCAAGGTGCCGGGCGAAACCAACACCGACGACCTGTCGCCGGCCCCGGACGCGACCACCCGCCCTGACATTCCGATGCACGCCCTGGCGATGCTGAAGAACAAGCGCGACGATGCGGCGTTCACCCCGGAAGAAGATGGCAAGCGCGGTCCGATCCAGCAGATCCTGTCGCTGAAGGACAAGGGCCACCTGGTTGCATACGTGGGCGACGTGGTCGGTACCGGTTCCTCGCGCAAGTCGGCCACCAACAGCGTGCTGTGGTGGACCGGCGATGACATTCCGTTCATCCCGAACAAGCGCGCCGGTGGCGTCTGCCTGGGCGGCAAGATCGCCCCGATCTTCTACAACACCATGGAAGATGCCGGCGCCCTGCCGATCGAGCTGGACGTTTCGCAGATGGAGCACGGCGACGTGATCGAGCTGCGTCCGTACGACGGCAAGGCACTGAAGAACGGCGAAGTGATCGCCGAGTTCGAAGTGAAGAGCGACGTGCTGTTCGACGAAGTGCGCGCCGGTGGCCGCATTCCGCTGATCATCGGCCGTGGCCTGACCGGCAAGGCGCGTGAAGCGCTGGGCCTGGCCCCGACCGACCTGTTCCGCCTGCCGGTGCAGCCGGCCGACAACGGCAAGGGCTTCTCGCTGGCGCAGAAGATGGTCGGCCGCGCCTGTGGCCTGGCCGAAGGCCAGGGCATGCGCCCGGGCACCTACTGCGAACCGAAGATGACCTCGGTCGGCTCGCAGGACACCACCGGCCCGATGACCCGTGACGAGCTGAAGGACCTGGCCTGCCTGGGCTTCTCGGCCGACCTGGTGATGCAGTCGTTCTGCCACACCGCCGCGTACCCGAAGCCGGTGGACGTCAAGACCCACCACACCCTGCCGGAATTCATCTCCACCCGTGGCGGCGTCTCGCTGCGTCCGGGCGACGGCGTGATCCACAGCTGGCTCAACCGCATGCTGCTGCCGGACACCGTCGGTACCGGTGGTGACTCGCACACCCGTTTCCCGGTGGGCATTTCGTTCCCGGCCGGTTCGGGCCTGGTCGCCTTCGCTGCTGCCACCGGCGTCATGCCGCTGGACATGCCGGAATCGGTGCTGGTGCGCTTCAAGGGCCAGATGCAGCCGGGCGTGACCCTGCGTGACCTGGTCAACGCGATCCCGCTGTACGCCATCAAGTCGGGCCTGCTGACCGTGGCCAAGGCCGGCAAGAAGAACATCTTCTCCGGTCGCATCCTGGAAATCGAAGGCCTGCCGGAACTGAAGGTCGAACAGGCGTTCGAACTGTCCGACGCCTCGGCCGAGCGTTCGGCCGCCGGTTGCTCGGTGCGCCTGAACAAGGAACCGATCATCGAGTACCTGACCAGCAACATCACCCTGCTGAAGTGGATGATTGCCGAGGGTTACCAGGATCCGCGTTCGCTGCAGCGCCGTATCGAGAAGATGGAAGCCTGGCTGGCCAACCCGGAGCTGCTGGAGCCGGATGCCGACGCCGAGTACGCCGCCGTCATCGAGATCGACCTGGCCGACATCCACGAGCCGATCGTGGCCTGCCCGAACGACCCGGACGACGTGAAGACCCTGTCTGAAGTCGCTGGCGCCAAGATCGACGAAGTGTTCATCGGTTCGTGCATGACCAACATCGGTCACTTCCGTGCGGCTGCGAAGCTGCTGGAAGGCAAGCGCGACCTGCCGACCCGCCTGTGGGTGGCCCCGCCGACCAAGATGGATGCTTCGGAGCTGACCAAGGAAGGCGTGTACGGCACCTTCGGCGCCACCGGCGCACGCATGGAAATGCCGGGCTGCTCGCTGTGCATGGGCAACCAGGCGCAGATCCGCGAAGGCTCCACCGCGATGTCGACCTCGACCCGCAACTTCCCGAACCGCCTGGGCCGCAACACCAACGTGTACCTGGGTTCGGCCGAGCTGGCCGCGATCTGCTCGCGTCTGGGCCGCATCCCGACCAAGGAAGAGTACATGGCCGATGTGGGCGTGATCGCCCAGAGCGGTGCGGAGATCTACCGCTACATGAACTTCGACCAGATCGAGGAATACCAGGACGTGGCCAAGACGGTCGCTGCCTGATGCGGTAGTGCCGGCCGCTGGCCGGCAGCCCGTTGAAACGAAGAACCCCCGGTGAAAGCCGGGGGTCTTTTTGTGCGCGGCATCCGCTACTGCACGGTCCAGTCCGCGCTGCCTTCCAACCGACGGCCGGCGATCAGCACGTTGCCGCGCTTGCCGGAGACGTCCATTTCGAACCAGGGCAGTCCGTCATGGCGGAGCGGGCGCACGTAGGCCTGGCGGCGAGCACGGTCGAATTCGATGTAATAGCGGCGTTGCACGTCGGGAGGCTGCGGAATCGACAGGCCTTTCCAGCTGACGTTGACCGCGCCGGGGTCCTCACGGCCGACCAGCAACAGCGTGAAGACCACGTCGCCCTGGCCCGCCTCGAAGTAGAACAGATCGCCGCTGGCGCTTGCCGGTACCAGCGGCAGTGACAACAGCATGGCCGCCAGCGCGGCCTTCCAGTTCCTTCTGAACATGCGCGGTCTTCCTTGTGCAGAGCTGTCATCAAAGCATACCGATGAGGTTCACGTCTTTTCTGTGCGATGCTCGCGCCGACCCTGTGCGCGCGTGAGCCCTTGAACAGAATGAACCGATCAGCGTTCTCTCTCATTCTCTGCGTCGGCTTGTCCTGCAACGCGGGTTCCGTGCGCGCGCTGGAGCCTCGCGTCGACTACATCGCCAAGGTCTTTGCCGACGGTGCCTACCGCCCTCGGGTGTATCTCGAGGCGGATGTGATCAAGCGATATGGGAAGGGCGCCGAGACGGTCGATCAGAACAGCTTGGTACGACGTGTCTATCGTGACGCGACGTCTGGACGTGAGGTGGTCATCACCTCGAACCCCGATGTCGCGCCGGAATTCCGCACGGTGGATGAGATCCGTGTTTCTTCGCTGTCGTCAGGACGAGGTGCGGACGGATCGGTTGAGGACTTGGGAGCCATTGCCTTGAACGGCGTACTGATCGGTGGCCCGGCCGCAGTGGTGCAGAAGATCGCCAGTCAGGCAGCGGCCAAGGAAAGCGTGCAGGACCGTCTGGGTGGGGTGGTCGTTGAGCGGACCTGCATCTTCCTGGCGGGAGGCTCGAGCAACTGCTACTTCCTGCGCGAGGGCAAGGTCGTGGCGCTGGCGGTGGGATTCGGCCCGTAGCGTCGATCGCAGCGGCCGACAGTCGCCAACGTCAGCGATAGCGGAACGGCCAGGCGTCCGGGCCGTCGCTGCTGCGTTCGGCGCAGACGTCGCGGAAGGTCTGCAGGAAGGCCTGCTGTGGCCGCGTCGGGTGCCAGTCGGCGCGGGTGGTCAGGCCGATGCGGCGGCGCAGGGCGCGGCCGGCCAGGCCCAGTTCGGCCAGCAGGCCGGCCTGGCGTTCGATCAGGAACTGGTCGCGTGACATCAGGGTCAGCCAGTCATCCTCCAGCAGCAGGCCGCGGGTGATCACCAGCGAGCCGCACTCGATGCGCAGCACCGGTGGCTCGTGGCCGTTGTCGCGGAACATCCGCTCCCAGCGTGCACGCACCGGCGCGCCGGTGGCCGGGATCACCCACGGATACTCCAGCAGTTGCTCGAAACGCCATGGCAGCTGCGCGGCGAGAGGATGGTCCGCGCGGCCGACGATGACCGGGTCATCGTCGAACAGGCCTTCCTGCACCACGTCGGGCACCGCGCTGAGGTCGCGCATGGCGCCGACCAGCAGATCCAGGCTGCCTTCGCGCAGGTCGGACAGCAGCTCCGAGAACGGGCCTTCCACCACGTTCACCGTGGCGCCCGGCCAGGCCCGGGCGAACCGGGCCAATGCCTGCGGCAGCAGCAAGGCGCGCGCCAGCGGCATCACCCCAATGGCCAGGCGGCCGCCGTGCTGATCGCGGGTCGCGGCCAGTTCGTCCAGACCGGTGGCCAGCTCGGAAAGCGCCAGGCGGACCCAGCGCAGCAGGCGGGTGGCGGCGGGCGTGGCCAGCAGGGCCTTGCCACGCCGCTGCAGCAGGGGCACCTCGATCACCGCTTCCAGTTCGCGCACCGCGCGGTGCATGGCCGGCTGCGAAACCCCGGCGCGCGCTGCCGCGAGCGTGAAGCTGCCCGCGCTGTCCACCGCGTTGAGGGCGCGCAGCTGGCTGAGTGTCAGTCGCCGTTCGATGGTTGCCAGTGCAGGCAGGCGCGCCGCACGCCGGGCCGCGCGTACGCCACGGGCGAGGTAGGCGAGGGCGCGTTCGATGCGCGGTGCGAGCAGGCGCGTCGCTTCGGTGGCGACCATGCCGCCGGGCTGGCGGTCGAACAGCGGCGCATCCAGCTGCCGTTCCAGCCGCGCGATGGCCTGGGTGAGCGCGGGCTGGGACAGATTGAGGTGCGGCGCGGCCGCGCTGATGCCGCCGTGCGCGTGTACCGCCACCATCGCGTGCAGGTGTTTCAGGTTCAGCTCGGACATTCCATTCATGGCACAACTATAACCAGATTGAATGGGTCGGACGAAAAACGATCTTGAGGGGGCTGCATGACGCGGAACAGACTGCGCCATCGCCAACGAAGGATGGATGGATGTCCCGCGTCATCACCCGTATCGAGCGCGCCGAACCGGCGCTGATCCAGTCACTGGCCGAGGCCGGCGTGGCCACCGTGCATGAGGCACAGGGTCGCAATGGCTTGCTGCATCCGCGGCTGCGGCCGATCTACAGCGGCGCGCGCATCGCCGGCAGTGCGGTCACCGTATCGGTGCCGCCGGGCGACAACTGGATGATGCACGTGGCAATCGAGCAGCTCGGCGAGGGCGACATCCTGGTGGTGGCACCGACCAGCGACTGCACCGATGGCTACTTCGGCGACCTGCTGGCGACCTCGGCGCAGGCCCGTGGCTGCCGTGGCCTGATCATCGATGCGGGCGTGCGCGATGTGCGCGAGCTGACCGCGATGGGCTTCCCGGTGTGGAGCCGGGCGGTGCACGCGCAGGGCACGGTGAAGGAAACCCTGGGTTCGGTGAACGAGCCGCTGGTCTGCGGTGGCGCTCTGGTGAATGCGGGTGACGTGGTGATCGCCGACGATGACGGCGTGTGCATCGTGCCGCGCGCCGATGCGGCGCGGGTGGCTGCCGAAGCCCACGCACGTGAAGCACGCGAGGCCGACAAGCGCGAGCGTTTGGCCCGTGGCGAACTCGGCCTGGACATCTACGCCATGCGTGAGCGCCTGGCCGCCAAGGGCCTGCGCTATGAATAAGGGCGTGCGCGCGATGTGGATGCGCGGAGGCACGTCCAAGGGCGGGTTCTTCCTCGCCCAGGACCTGCCGGCCGATGCCGCCGCGCGTGATGCCTTCCTGCTGCGTGCCTATGGTTCGCCGGACGTGCGCCAGATTGACGGCATGGGCGGCGGCGACCCGCTGACCTCCAAGGTCGCCGTGGTTTCGCCCTCGCAGCGCGAGGATGCCGACGTGGATTACCTGTTCCTGCAGGTCTTCGTCGACCAAGCGCTGGTGAGTGACGCGCAGAACTGCGGCAACATGCTGGCCGGCGTGGGTCCGTTCGCGATCGAGCGCGGCCTGGTGGCGGCGCGCGATGGGGTGACCGAGGTGCGCATCTTCATGGCCAACACCGGCACCCTGGCCACGGCCAGCGTGCAGACACCGGGTGGCGTGGTGAGCTATGCCGGTGACGCGCGCATCGACGGCGTACCGGGTACCGCCGCACCGGTGCCACTGGCCTTCGAGGACACCGCGGGTTCCAGCTGCGGCGCACTGCTGCCGACCGGCAACGTGGTGGACGTGATTGACGGCGTGCAGGCCACCCTGATCGACAACGGCATGCCCTGCGTGGTGCTGCGCGCGTCGGACCTGGGCATCAGCGGCTACGAGGATCGCGCCACGCTGGACGCCGACGAGGCCTTGAAGGCCCGGCTGGAGGCGATCCGCCTGCAGGCGGGGCCGAAGATGAACCTCGGCAACGTGGCGGAGAAGTCGGTGCCCAAGATGATGCTGGTGGCCGCACCGGTCGACGGCGGCGCGATCTGCGTGCGCTCGTTCATCCCGCGCCGCTGCCACGCCTCCATCGGCGTGCTGGGTGCGGTGACGGTGGCCACGGCCTGCCTGCTGCCGGGCTCGCCGGCCCATGCACTGGCCCGGTTGCCGGGCGGGCAGGTACAGACCCTGGCGGTGGAGCACCCCAGCGGGGACACCACCTGCGTGATTGAACTGGACGAGGACGGCCAGGTGGCCCGCGCGGCCATGCTGCGCACCGCACGGAAGCTGTTCGACGGCGCACTGTTCGACTGAACAGGCAGCGCCTTTCTATTCTCTGCGACCTGGGAGGGTTGTTATGACCGTGGTAGGGAAGCGGCCGGGCCGCTTTGGAATCTTTGGCCAGTTGTGGTTCCAGGTGCTGGCCGGCACCGTGATCGGCGTATTGCTGGGCTGGCTGCAGCCGGACCTGGGTTCGGCGATGAAGCCGCTGGGTGATGGCTTCATCAAGCTGATCCGGATGATGATCGGACCGATCATCTTCGTCACCGTGGTGCACGGCATCGCCGGCATGCGTGACATGCGGAGCGTGGGTCGGCTGGCGCTGAAATCGCTGATCTACTTCGAGGTGATCACCATCCTCGCGTTGATCGTCGGCCTGGTGGCGGTGGACCTGTGGAAGCCCGGCGCCGGCATGAACATCGACGCGGCGACCATCGACATGGCCAGCATCCAGGGCTATGTGCACACCGCCCATGACCAGTCGATCGTGGCCTACATCATGGCCATCATCCCCAACACCCTGGTCAGTGCCTTCACCGAGGCGCACGTGCTGCAGGTGCTGTTCGTGGCCGTGCTGTTCGGCGTGGCCCTGGCTGCCGTCGGCGAGCGCGGCAAGCCGGTGATGGATGTGATCGAGAGCGCCTCCGGTGCGCTGTTCAAGATCATCGGCTACATCATGTACGTGGCGCCGATCGGTGCGTTTGGTGCCATCGCCTTCACCGTCGGCCAGTTCGGGGCTGCCTCGCTGCTGTCGCTGGGCGAGCTGATCATCGAGTTCTTCGTGGTCTGCGGGCTGTTCACCGTGCTGGTGCTGGGCACAGTGTGCTGGTGGACCGGTGCCAGCCTGTGGCGCCTGCTGGGTTACCTGCGCGACGAGATCATCATCGTTGCGGCCACCACCTCCACCGAAACGGTGCTGCCGCGCCTGATCGAGAAGATGAAGAAGCTGGGCTGCGAAGAGGGCGTCGTCGGCTTCGTGATTCCCGCCGGCTACTCGTTCAACCTGGATGGCACCTGCCTGTACCTGACCACGGTGGCGATCTTCCTGGCCCAGGCGACCAATACCGAACTGACCGTGTGGCACCAGCTGGGCCTGATCGCCGTGCTGCTGCTGACCTCCAAGGGTGCCGCGGGCGTGGCCGGTGCGGCGTTCGTGGTGCTGGCGGCGACCCTCGGCACCACCGGCACCATCCCGGTGGCCAGCATCGCCTTGATCCTCGGTATCCACCGCATCCTGGCTGAAGGCCTGACCTTCGTGAACCTGATCGGCAATGCCATCGCCGTGCTGGTGATCGCCAAGTGGGAAGGCAAGCTGGATGAAAAGACCATGGCCGCGCAGATCGGCACCCGCCGAACCCGGCAACGCCTGCTCGGCGTGCAGCCCGCCTGAGGCAATGGCCTGAGTCCTGACGGCCGCTGCGGTGGCCTCCATTGAATGCATAACCCTGGCGCCGGCGGCGCCGGGAAGGGAGAGAACATGTCGCAGTTCCTGCGTACCCCGCTGTACCTGCTGCTTGCCAGCGTGCTGGCAACACCGGTTTTCGCCGCTGAGCGCAGTATCCCCGAGGGCATCGACCTGACCCTGGACCTGGTCGGCAACGTGGCCCACAACCCGGTGGGCGGTGTCGAACAGGGCACCGAAGGTTCGTACTGGGTGATGGCCCAGTCGAAGTTCGACCTGGACAAGCTGTTCGGCGTGCACGGCACCGAGGTGGATGCACAATGGGCCTGGTTCGCCGGGCGCAACCTGGCGCGCGAGAAGATCGGCAACTCGATCAGCGCGCAGCAGACCTGGCGACCGGTGGCCGGCGGCCGCCTGACCCGACTGACCCTTCGTCACCGCTTCGACAATGGCCTGAGCATCATCGCCGGCCGTGCACCGGTGAACAGCTACTTCAACAACTCGCCGCTCAACTGCGTGTTCATGAGCAACGCGATGTGCCTGACGCCCTATGGTGCGATCACCGACCTGGGCATCACCGCCTACCCGAATTCATCCTGGGCTGGCCTCGTGCGTTACGACGTGAATGATCGCTGGTATGCGCAGGCGGGCGTGTTCGACTACAACAACGAGCTGAACAAGGCCGGCAAGAACGGCCTGGACTTCTCGGTGGGCGAGGGCACCGGCACCATCAGCGCCTACGAAGTGGGTTACCAGACGTCCTTCGCCAACGACCGCCTGCCGCGCACCTACCGCTTCGGCATGTACCGCAACAGCGACGGCGGCAAGAGCTCGTACTTCGATGCCAACGGCAATTCGGCGGCGCTGACCGGCAAGCCGACGGCCGTGCAGGACGGCTCGCGCATGGGCGTCTACGCGATGGGCGACCAGACCGTCTGGCGCGGCGAAGGCAAGCGCAACCTGGCCGTGTTCGGCCGGGTCTACGTCAATACCGGCAACGAGGCGCCGGTCGATCATTTCGTGTCGGCGGGCTTCGTCAAGACCGGCACCTTCGCCGGCCGCGACCAGGACACCCTGGCCATGTTCGTTTCCAACACGCACTTCAGCGACGAACAGATCGGCTTCCTGCGTGACCGCCGCAGCCGCTACGGCGGTACCGGTGCACCGCATGCCGACGAAATCATCACCGAGCTCAGCTACGGCTGGGCGGTGAAGAAGGGCATCCGCCTGATGCCGAACCTGCAGTACGTCATCAACCCCGACCCGATCTACGCGCCCACGCGCACCACCAACATCCCCGATGCGCTGATTGTCGGCCTGCGCGTGGATGTGCATTTCGCCCAGCTGTTCGGCTGGTGATCCATCGCCCCAGGAGATCCCCCATGATCATCGACTGCCACGGCCACTACACCACGGCCCCCGCCGGCCACGATGCGTTCCGCAAGGCGCAGGTGGCCCACTTCAACGACCGCTCGCTGCCAGCGGCGGTGTACCCCGCGATCAGCGACGACGAACTGCGCGACAGCGTGGAGGCCAACCAGCTGCGCCTGCTGCGCGAGCGCGGTGCGGACATGACCATCTTCTCGCCGCGCGCCAGCACCATGGCCCACCACATCGGCGATGAGCAGGTCAGCGCTGAATGGACGCGCCGCTGCAACGACCTGATCGCGCGGGTGGTTCAGCTGTACCCGGATCAGTTCATCGGCGTCTGCCAGCTGCCGCAGTCGCCGGGCGTGCCGATCGCGCACTCGGTGGCTGAGCTGGAGCGCTGCGTGAACGAGCTTGGTTTCGTCGGCTGCAATCTCAACCCCGATCCGTCCGGCGGCCACTGGGATGGCCTGCCATTGACCGATCGTTCCTGGTACCCGTTCTTCGAGAAGATGGTGGAACTGGACGTGCCGGCCATGGTGCACGTGTCGGGCAGCTGCAATGCCAATTTCCATGCGACCGGCGCGCACTACCTGAACGCCGATACCACCGCCTTCATGCAGTTCCTGCAGGGCGATCTGTTCCGTGACTTCCCCGAGCTGCGCTTCATCATCCCGCATGGCGGTGGCGCGGTGCCTTACCATTGGGGGCGCTTCCGGGGCCTGGCGGACATGCTGGGCAAGCCGCCGCTGGCCGAGCATGTGATGAAGAACGTCTACTTCGATACCTGCGTGTACCACCAGCCCGGCATCGACCTGCTGTTCGAGGTGATCGACATCGACAACATCCTGTTCGGTTCGGAAATGGTGGGCGCCGTGCGTGGCATCGACCCGCAGACCGGCCACTTCTTCGATGACACCCGTCGCTACGTGGATGCGCGGGCGTTGTCCGAAGGCGATCGCCATAAGGTGTTTGAAGGCAATGCGCGGCGGGTCTACCCGCGGCTGGATGCGCAGCTGAAGGCGAGGGGGCTGTGATGGCCGCGTTCCAGAAGGATGCCGACTGGATGGACTACTGCGCCAACCCCAGCCGCCCGGCGTTCGTACCTCTGCCGGGTGCGGTGGACGCGCACTGCCATGTGTTCGGTCCGGGCGATGTGTTCCCGTATGCACCCGAGCGCAAGTACACGCCCTGCGACGCCGGAAAGGCGCAGCTGTTTGCGCTGCGCGACTTCCTCGGGTTCAGCCGCAACGTGATCGTGCAGGCAACCTGCCATGGTGCAGACAACCGCGCCCTGGTCGATGCGCTGCAGGCCAGCGGCGGCCTGGCCCGTGGCGTGGCCACGGTGCGCGATACGGTCAGCGACGAGGAGCTGCAGCAGCTGCATGCCGCGGGCGTACGCGGCGTGCGCTTCAATTTCGTGCGCCGGCTGGTCGACCCCAAGCCGGATGCCTACTACCACGCCATCATCGACCGCATCGCGCCGCTGGGCTGGCATGTGGTGGTGTACTTCGAAGCCGCCGACCTGGCGGAGCGCTGGAAGTTCTTCACCTCGCTGCCGACGACGGTGGTGGTCGACCACATGGGCCGGCCGGACGTGAGCCAGCCGGTGGGGGGGCCGGAATTCCAGCGTTTCGTGCAGCTGATGGCCGAGCACGGCAACGTCTGGAGCAAGGTCAGCTGCCCGGAGCGGCTGTCGCGGGTGGGGCCGCCGGGGTACGCCGACGTGGTGCCGTTCGCGCGGCACCTGGTGGAACGCTTCCCGGATCGCGTGCTGTGGGGCACGGACTGGCCGCACCCGAACATGAAGGACCACATGCCTGATGATGGGCATCTGGTGGACGTGATTCCCCACATCGCGCCGACGCTGGAGCTGCAGCAGAAGCTGCTGGTGGAGAACCCGATGCGGTTGTATTGGGGCGCGTAGAGCCGAGCCCATGCTCGGCTGCTTTCTACGGGGTGCCTTGAGCGGAGCGTGGGCTCGGCTCTACATGGGGCAACCGGTGCGGTCTGTCTCTGGCTGTAGAGCCGAGCCTGTGCTCGGCTGCTTTCTGCGGAATTCCTTGAGCCGAGCGTGGGCTCGGCTCTACCAACGTATCCACGCATGGCGTGGATCTACTGCTGGGGCTGTAGAGCCGAGCGCGGGCTCGGCTCTACACGGGATTTGTCAGCCGCGGGCGAGGGCGAGCAAGCGCTCGGCGATCCGCTCCAGTGGTACCTGCTCTTCGGCCGCGCCCAGCTTGAACGCGGAGCCGGGCATACCCCAGACCACGCTGGTGGCTTCGTCCTGCACCAGGGTGGGCGCGCCGGCCTGGCGCATTTCCAGCAGGCCGCGTGCGCCGTCGTCGCCCATGCCGGTGAGGATGGCGCCGATGGCATTGCCAGCGGCGGCCTGCGCCACCGAGCGGAACAGCACGTCCACCGCCGGCTTGTGCCGGTTCACTGCTGGGCCGTCATCCACGCGGCAACGCCAGCGCGCACCGTCGCGGATGATCCGCAGGTGCTTGCCGCCGGGCGGCAGGTAGGCATGGCCGGGTAGCACGGCTTCGCCGTCTGTGGCCTCGCGCACGGCCATCGCCGAGTGGCGGTCCAGGCGTTCGGCGAAGGCGGTGCTGAAGCTGGCCGGCAGGTGCTGGGTCATCACCACGGCCGGGGCATCCGCCGGCAGGCCTTCCAGCACCACACGCAGTGCTTCGGTGCCGCCGGCCGACGAGCCGATCGCAATCAGCCGGTCGGTCGTGCGGAACTGCGGCGCTGCGGGGCGCACGGACGGCGCGGCATCCAGGATGAGCTTGGGTGCGGCGGTGCGCACCAGTGGGCGCACGCGTGAGCGGGCGGCCATCTTGACCTTGGCGATGATCTCATCGGCGTAGGCCTGCAGGCCGCGCGACACATCGAGCTTGGGCTTGGAAACGAAATCGACCGCACCCAGGGCCAGCGCCTGCAGCGTGGTGTCAGCACCGCGCTCGGTCAGCGAGGAGATCATCACCACCGGCAGCGGATGCAGGCGCATCAGGTTTTCCAGGAACGCCAGGCCGTCCATGCGCGGCATTTCCACGTCCAGGGTGATCACATCCGGCGCAAGGCGCTTGATCTTCTCGCGTGCCAACAGCGGGTCGGCGGCGGTGCCGACCACGTCGATGCCCGGATCACTGGACAGGATCTCGGTGAGCATCTGTCGCACGACGGCGGAGTCGTCGACGATCAGGACCCGGCAGGGGGCGTTGCCGGACAGGCTCATTCGAACAGCTCCACGCCACCGGTGACCGGGGCCTTGGACAGGCGCGCACGCACGGCCGATTCGGTCGCGGCCACTTCGGCTTCATGGGCGTGCGGCAGGCGCTGGACCACCACACGGCCGGTATCGGCGAAGAACCAGATCTTGCGCGGATGGATGCCGCACAGGTCTTCGGCGATGATCGGGATGTGCTCGGCCTGCAGGTACTGGCGCACGAACTCGGCGTTGCGCGTGCCGACCGGATTGCTGGTGAAGCCCTTCAGCACGTTGGCGCCGCCGAACACCTTGGCCTCGATGCGCTTGCGGTGCGCGCCGCGCTTGAGCATGTCGTTGATCAGCAGTTCCATCGCATAGCTGCCGTAGCGCGCGGGCGCGCCGTCGCCGGCATTGCCTTCGGGCAGCAGGAAGTGGTTCATGCCGCCGATCTTCAGCACGGGGTCGCGCAGGCAAGCGGCCACGCAGGAGCCCAGCGTGGTGGTCAGCGCGGTGGTGTCATCGACCACCAGGTACTGGGTCGGCAACAGCTTGGCGGCGACGGTCTTGAACCGCGCGTCCTGGTAACGCATCACGTCGTCGGTGCGCAGCGAGGCATTCATGCGCCGGCCCCCTGTGCGCGGCGGTACAGGGTGCGGCCGCAGGGCTGGATCAGGTCGGCGGCGTGCAGGTAGTTCTCCGAATGGCCGGTGTAGAGCAGACCGTCATCGTTGAGGTGATGCACCAGGCGGCCGAGGATGGCGCGCTGGGTCGGCTTGTCGAAGTAGATCATGACGTTGCGGCAGAACAGCGCGTCGAACGGACCACCGACGTCGTAGCGCGGGGCCAGCAGGTTCAGCGGGCGGAAGTCGATCAGCTCGCGCAGGGCGGGCAGCACCCGGCACTGGCCCTCGTTGGGGCCGCTGCCGCGCTGGAAGTAGCGACGGCGCAGGTCCGGGTCGAGATTGGTGACGCGGTCGATGTTGTAGACACCGCGGCTGGCGGTGGCCAGTACCTGGGTGTCGACGTCGGTGGCGACGATGCGCACCGGCGGCTTCAACGTACCGAAGGCCTCGCAGGCGGTGATCGCCATGGAGTAGGGCTCCTCACCGGTGGAGGCGGCGCACGACCACAGCAGCAGCGGGCTGCGGCTGGAGCGCTGCTGCAGTTCCTCGCGCAGCTTGTCGAAGTGGTGCGGCTCGCGGAAGAACGAGGTGAGATTGGTGGTCAGCGCGTTGGTGAACGCCTGCCACTCATCACCGCCGTCCTGTTCCAGATGGTCCAGGTACTGCTGGAAGCTGCGCATGCCCAGCGTACGCAGGCGGCGCGACAGGCGGCCGTACACCATGTCGCGCTTTGCCGGCGCCAGGGCGATGCCTACGCGCTGGTAGATCAGGTCGCAGACACGGCGGAAATCACGGTCGGCGAATTCGAATTCGCGGGGGCCGGTGACGATGGGAGTGGGACTGTTCACGGGGGACGTGTCCATCGGCGGGGGCGGCGGCCGAAGCCGCCGCCGGGATCAGAATTCCTGCCAGTCGCCGTCGCTGGGGGCGACGAAGCTGGAGCTGGAGGACGGGCTGGCGCTGGAACGTCGGGCCGGCGTCGGTGCGGCGGCCGGCTGCGGGCGACGTGCCACCGCGGCCGGTGCCGGCGTGACGCGGGCGGTGACCGCCTTCACGGCAGCCGCCACCTGGTTGTCGAGGCGGAAGATCGCCACGGCGTCGGCCAGCTGCGCGGCCTGGTCTTCCATCGCGCGTGCGGCGGCGGTGGCTTCTTCGACCAGTGCGGCGTTCTGCTGGGTGGTTTCGTCCATCTGCACCACGGTCTGGTTGACCTGCTCGATGCCGGCGGACTGTTCCTGCGAAGCCGCGGAAATCTCGGCCATGATGTCGGTGACGCGCTGTACCGAGGCGACGATCTCGCCCATGGTGCTGCCGGCCTGGTGGACCAGGGTCGAGCCTTCGGCGACCTTGCCGACCGAGTCGTCGATCAGGCCCTTGATCTCCTTGGCGGCGGCGGCAGAGCGCTGGGCCAGGGTGCGCACTTCGCTGGCGACCACGGCGAAGCCACGGCCCTGTTCACCGGCACGCGCTGCTTCCACCGCGGCATTCAGTGCCAGGATGTTGGTCTGGAACGCGATGCCGTCGATGACGCTGATGATTTCGGCGATCTTCTTCGAGGAGGCTTCGATGGCCGACATGGTGGTGACCACCTGGTTGACCACGCTGCCGCCCTGCGACGCCACGCCCTGCGCGCCGATGGCGAGCTGGTTGGCCTGGCGGGCGTGCTCGGCGTTCTGGCGAACGGTGGAGGTCAGTTCCTCCATCGACGCTGCGGTTTCTTCCAGGTTGGCGGCCTGCTGTTCGGTGCGGCGCGACAGGTCGCTGTTGCCCGAGGCGATCTCGCCGGCGGCGAGGGTGATGCTGGAGGCGCTGGCCTGGATCTGGCCGACGATCTGGGTCAGCTGGCTGACGGTGCTGTTGGCATCGTCACGCATGCGGGCGAACACGCCCTGGTAGTCACCCTGCATGCGCGTGGTCAGGTCGCCTTCGGCGATGGCCGACAGCAGCTGCGAGAGCTTGCCGAGGTTGTCATCGCTGACCGCCATCATCGCGTTGAGGTTTTCCAGCATCAGGCGGAAATCGTGATCGAAGCGCTGCGCATCGCCACGGCGGCTGAAATCACCGGCGGCGGCCGCAGTGGCCAGCTGCTTGATCTCGGCGTTGATGCGGCCAAGGTTGGCCTTGACCGTGTCCACGGTAGTGGTCATGGCGGCCTTCTCGCCCGGGTAGCGGGCGACGTCGCGGCTGAGGTCGCCGACGGCGTACTGCTTCACCACGTCCAGAACGTCGTGCAGGGTCTGCACGTGGCTGCCCACCAGGGTGTTGGTTTCCTGCACCATCAGGCCGTACTCGCCGGGGAAGGCGCTGGCGTCCATGCGGTAGCTCAGTTCACCGGCGTCGTGGCGGCGCGCCATCTCGCGCTGGCCGCTGATGACCGCGTGCAGCTGCTGCTGCATGCCGGACATGGCCTCCAGCAGGCGACCGGTTTCGTCATGCGGCTGCGGGCCGATGTGGCTGTCGAGCTTGCCGCGGGCGATGCCTTCGGCAACGGCGGTGGCCTGCTTCAGCGGGCCGGCGATGCGGTTGCCGATGATCCAGCTCAGGGCGAGCACGATCAGCACCAGCACGCCGCCGCTGGCGGCCATGATGGCGGTGAAGACCAGTGCCTGGCGCTGGACGTCTTCCATGTAGACGCCGCTGCTGATGACCCATTGCCAGGGCTTGTACAGGCCGGCGTAGGACGCCTTGTCATGCAGACCTTCCGCATTGGCCTTGGCCCACTTGTAGGACACCACGCCGCCGCCGGCGCGCGCGACCTGGACAAGGTCGTGGAAGAGCTGCACACCGTCTTCGGACCGGAAGGCTTCCATGTCCTTGCCGATGAGATCCTTGCGGAACGGATGCATCAGGACGCGGTAATGCGTGTCGTAGACGCTGTAGTAATAGGTGTCATGTTCGGCGCGCATGCGCGCCAGCGCATCGAGCGCGGCCTGGCGTGCGGCTTCGTCGGTCAGCTCGCCGCTGACGGCCAGGCCGTGGTAGTGGTCGAGGATGCCGTAGGTAAGTTCGACCTGGGTCTTGAGGGACGCCTTGCGGGTTTCGTTGAGGTCCAGGTACTGCATGCGGGCGGCGATCACCGACAGCGCGATCACGCCGACCGCGATGAGCAGCGTCAGCAGGTTGAGCTTGCGCCGGACGGAGAGGTTGCTGAAGTAGTGTTGCCAGCGATGCAGGAGGTTCATGAAGCAGACCAGGTCGAGACGGGCGGGCGGCGCCTGTACCGGTCAGGGCGCGACAGGCCGTGACAGATCGGTTATCGGCCGCGGGCGGGGAGATTTGAGGGTTACGCACTTTGCGTATTCAGGGTTCCTTGCAGCGGCGGCTGCGGCGCTGCCTGCGGCAGGCTTCTTTGAAGTCAGGGCAACGGCAACGGCGGTCTGTCGGCGTTTCGTTATGTCGAGGGAGGCGGGCCGGGGTGGGCAGGCGGGACACGCGGTGAATACGTCCATGTAGCTCGTAGGCGCCGTCCGTGGCGCCTACGGTCCCGCCTGCCCACCCCGGCCTGCCTCTTCGTGCATTGCGTCGGCGGACGGCAGGAGCGGTGTTGTCATCGGGACGGAATTGGGGGTCAGAGAAGGAGGGGTCGGATCCTGAGGTATCCCCACGTTTTCACACCTGCAGAGTCATGCGGTCCAGGGTTTTTGTCGGAAGGGTTCGCAGAAGATCAAGCCATTGTGCCGGTGGCCCCAACGGCCACCCTCTGACCAGCGCTTCACGGCCGATGCGTGGG
>JAAIGF010217688.1_pt1 | contig 27383 bp, 30 predicted proteins | sample 6487441 | NCBI WGS metagenome assembly JAAIGF01 (sample SAMN13974129, study PRJNA590717) | phyllosphere metagenome | biome: pepper field; feature: multiple bacterial spot infested pepper fields; material: pepper leaves; isolation source: leaves from pepper fields | host: Capsicum annuum ... | reverse complement strand
TGAACTCGGTGTCCAGCGCCACGAAGGGCTGTTTGCGCCAGACAGCGCACTGCGCTGCCAGGCTGGCGTCGTCTCGAATCCAGACAATTTCGATGGTCACGCGGCTCTCCCGTAAAGATTGCCGCGCAGTATATCCCGTGAACCGCTGCCGTGCGCTCATGGCAACTCGATGCGCAGCCGCTCGCGCAGTGCATCCGAGCAACGCAACAGAGGAGCGCGCAGCTCATCGGCGATCAACCCCTGCATGGCCAGCATGGCCTTGACCGGCGCCGGGTTGGGCTCGCTGAAGGCCGCGCGTATCCAGGGCAGCAATTGACGAAACAGCGCGCGGCCAGCCACCAGGTCGCCCTCCCGCAATAGGCTGACCACCGCGGCGAAGTCGGCGGTGCGCACGTGTGCGGCAGCGGAAATGGCGCCGCTGCCGCCCAGGCACAGGGTGGTGAAGATCTGTTCGTCCTCGCCGGTGAGCACGTCGAGCTGGCCGTCGGCAATCAGCACCTGGGTCTTGCGCAGATCACCGCCACAGTCCTTGATGGCCACGATACGTGGGTGCCGAGCAAGCTGTCGCAAGGTCTGCAGTTCCAGACTCACGGCGCTGCGATAGGGAATGTCGTAAAGGATGATCGGCAGCCGTGAGGCGTCGGCGACAGCCTGGAAGAACAGCTGCAGGCCTTCCTGCGATGGCCTTATATAGTAGGGCGCCGGCACCAGGACGCCAGCCAGTGGCCGGCTCTGGATACGTTGCAGGCGAGCCAGCACCGCCACCTGGTTATTACCCGCCAGCCCCATTACCACGCAGCTGGCCGGCACCACCTCAAGTACCGCATCCAACACCGCCAATTGCTCCTGCTCATCCAGGGCCGCGGCTTCGCCGCTGGTACCACAGACGACCAGCCCGGCCGCGCCGCTGTCGATCAGATGCGTTGCCAAAGATCGCAACGCCGGCAGATCCACCTGCCCGCCGCGAAACGGCGTCACCAGCGCAACCCAGATACCGGAAAACCTAGACATGCATGCAACTCCTCGGTGTAGACCGTCTGGTCACCGTCGATGGAGTGCGGGAAGGGGGTGTAGCGAAGGGATACTTCGACTCAGCGCCTCTGTCCTGTCAGCCCATCTGACGGGACAGCGCGCCCCGGTCAAATGAGCGACTGTTTCTTCGACTTGCCAGTATCCAGGCACACGCACCGATCCATGGCAGCGAGGCCACGGATAGCAAGCATGGGCAGGGAATGGGTAGACATGGACAGCTCGGCAAGGCGATTAAGCTTCGATACTGCCGAACGCAATACGCTGGTGTCAATCGTGCTACAGCGCAGTTTGAGTAAGGCTGGCAGTTCCAATTCGATATATACAGGCCGAGCTAAATCCTCAATTGATTTAAAAACAGCCTTTTACAGCATGAATATCCCACTACGCTTCAAGTTGAGCGCCTAAGCACCGCTCCCAGTGGGATTTAACGGTCAGGCCACCTGAGCGACGACCCTTGTGCAGCCACGCCCAGCCGCCAGCACCCTCCCCCACCGGCCACCTTCCTCATAGAGGTTCGTATGGGAATCGCCGCCAGTGACCTGAACCAACATGTGATCCGCCCGACCTTGCTGTATCTGGGGAGCCAGTCGGTTGCCGCCGAAGCCCTGCTGCTGGGTGTCGCCGCCTGCCGGTCCTCCCTGGGCGCGGAGCTGGACAATTACAGCGGCCATGGCCTGTACCGGATCTCGGCGCTTCATCACCAGCACCTGTGGGACGACCACCTGGCCGCCAGCCCCGATCTGGCCAGCCGGGTTCGCGGCCTGGCCAGCCAGCATGCATTTCTGGGCGCGCCGCATTTCGAACTGACCGTCAACCTGCGCTATGCCACCGCCATTGCCTGGCTGCTGATCGAACATCGCTGCAAGGTGCTACCGGCCGCCGATGACCTCGCGGCCCAGGTGCTGGTCTGGCAACAGGTCTTCGCACCCTGCCGACAGCCGAGCGAATTCGTAAGCGCCTGGCAACGTTGCATTCTGAAGCTGGCGAGCGCCGCTTGAAAAACTGACTGTCGGGTCACAGGTGCCAAGCACCAAAAGGCTCTATATCCTGCGTTTCAGGGACAGCATCAATTTCGAAGGAACGTGTTCAACCTGAACTTTCCGAATTGCCATCTAGTCAGCAAGCGAGAGTTCCCCGACCTGCCATGGAGCACCCCGTGAGTAAAACAATCCTAAGAACCGGTCTGGCAATCGCCATTGCATCCACCTCCACCTACGGCCTGGCCAGCGGCTTCGCGCTCAACGAGCAAAGCATTGCGAGCATGGGCATGTCGTTCGCTGGTCGCTCTTCCTCAGCGGAAGACGCCAGCACGGTATTCGGCAACCCGGCCGGCATGGCGCGCATCCAGCGCGAACAGGTCAACTTCGGTGTGGCGGCCATTCATGCCAAGAGCCGCATCAGCGACACCAGCAGCACCACCGCACCTGCTGCGGGCGGTGGCGGTGCCAATGGTGGTAGCAACGATGGCGACATGGTGCCCACCACGGGCGTGCCAATGGGTTACTACGTCAAGCCGCTGGATGAGAAGGTCGCGTTCGGTATCGGCGTTTACGCGCCTTTCGGCCTGGCCACCGAATATGAAAACGGCTTCCAGGGCCGTTACTTCGCTGACAAGAGCTATGTGCGAGTCATTACCGTACAACCGACCCTCAGCTACCGCTTCAACGACAAGCTGTCGGTCGGCTTCGGCCCGACCTTCAACCATATCGAAGGCGAGCTGAGCTCCTCGTTGACCAACCCCTTTGGCCCAGCCGGTACCAACGATGGCAAGGTCAAGGTCAAGGGCGACGACACCGCGGTTGGCTTCACCGCCGGCGTACTCTACGAGTTCACCCCGCAGACCCGGGTCGGCGTGACCTACCGCTCGCGGGTCAAATACGAGCTGGAAGGCGACACCCGGGTATCCGGGCCAGGCCTCGCCATCGGCACCTCGGCTGGCAAGTACGATGCCTCCCTTGACGTGACCACCCCCGAAACCGTGGACATGTCCTTCACCCATGAACTGAACGACGCCTGGACGCTTTACGCCGGCAGCAGCTGGACGCGCTGGAGCCGCTTCAAGGAGCTGCGCATCGAGAACGAAGGCGTGGGTGGTGCATATGCGGGGCAGCTCGGCACCATCGTCGAAGAGCAGGAGTGGCACGACACCTGGGCTCATGCGGTCGGCCTGTCCTACAAGGTGAATCCGCAATGGGTACTGCGCACCGGCATCGCCATCGATCAGACGCCTACCAACAACACCGACCGCTCGCCGCGCATCCCATCGGGTGACCGGACGATCTTCAGCCTGGGCGCTGGCTGGAGCCCGACTGAGGACATGACCGTCGACCTGGCCTACTCCTACCTCAAGGAAGAGGAAGTCGAGATCAACCGTAGCAGCCTGGCCCGGGGCAGCTACAACGCCACCTACAAGAACAGCGCTCATGGCCTGGGCGCGTCCCTGACCTATCGCTTCTAAGGGCAGGTATGCTCGGCCACTGCACGGTGGCCGAGCCATTGCGCTCATGAAAAATCGCGGCCTTTGCCGCGATTTTTTATGCCTGGACTGGGCCTCAGGGCTTTGAGGCGATCGCCTTCTCGATGGCGGCGATCAGTTCGGGATCGTCCGGTTTGGTCATGCTGGAAAATCGCGCGATCACCTGCCCTTGGCGATCGACCACGTACTTGAAGAAATTCCAGCGTGGTGCCGCCGTCTGCTGGGCCAGCTCCTTGAACAGGGGGATGGCATCGTCACCGGTGACCGGCTGGGTCTCGCTCATGGTAAAGGTCACGCCGTAGTTCACGTAGCAGACCTTGGCCGTCTCCTTGGCGTCGTCGGACTCCTGCTTGAACGAATCGGACGGCACCCCGAGAATCTCCAGCCCCTGATCGCGATAACGCTTGTTGAGCGCCTCCAGCCCCTCGAACTGCGAGGTGAAGCCGCAGAAGCTGGCGGTATTGACCACCATCAATGGCTTGCCGGCGAACTGCTCGCACAGATCGATCTTGTCCTTGGAGCGCAGCTTGGGCAGCTCGGCCTGGTCAGCCAGCAAGGCCGGGCATTCGTCAGCCTGCAGTGGGCCACTCAAGGCCAGCAAAGCCAGGGGCACGGCAAACAGTGACAGTCGCATCGAATCGTTCCTTATCGGTAATCGCTCAGCACAGGCTCATGCCCAGTTGCATGATCGCCAGTCCACCTGTACGCCAGGCCCAGAACACCACAGCCAGCAGCGCCAAACCAGATGCGCCGGCCGCCACTAGGACTAAAGGTTTCGGCGTCATGCCTGGGCGCCTTGCAAACGCGCCACGGGTTGCTCGCGCACCGGCCAGTTGAGCGCGGCGGCGACCACGCTGAGCAGGATGGAAATCTGCCACACCAGATCATAGCTGCCGGTGTGGTCGTAAAGGTAACCGCCGAGCCAGCCGCCCATGAACGAGCCCAGCTGGTGGAACAGGAACACGATACCGCCAAGCATCGACAGATTGCGCACGCCGAACAGCGTGGCCACGGTGCCATTGGTCAACGGCACCGTGGACAGCCACAGCAGGCCCATGGCGATCCCGAAGGCGTAGGCCGTCCAGATGGTCAGCGGCACCGTGATGAACAGCGCGATGACCACACCGCGGGCCAGGTACAGGGCGCTGAGCAGCCGCGGTTTGGAACGGCGCCCGCCGAGCCAGCCGGCAATGTAGGTGCCGAATACGTTGAACAGCCCTACCAGCGCCAGCACCGTGGTGCCGACGATGGCCGGCAGATGCTGGTCGACCAGGTAGGCCGGCAGGTGCACGCCGATGAACACCACCTGGAAGCCGCAGACGAAAAAGCCCAGCGCCAGCAGCCAGAACCCCGAATGGCTGCACGCTTCGCGCAGCGCCTCGCCCAGGGTCTGCTGCGGCCCTTGGCTCACCGGTGGACGATCCTTGACCATGGCCGCCAACGGCACGATCAGCGCCACCATGATGCCCAGGGTGATCAATGCAGCCGACCAACCCAGCCAGCCGATCAACCCCAAGGTGCCCGGCAACATGGCAAACTGGCCGAAGGAGCCCGCGGCCGCCGCGATGCCCATGGCCATGCTGCGCTTTTCCACCGGCACCGCCCGGCCGACCACGCCAAGAATCACCGAGAAGGAGGTACCGGACAGGCCAATACCGATCAGCAGCCCCGCACTCAGCGACAGCGACAGCGGCGAATCCGCCAAACCCATCAGCACCAGCCCGGCGGCATAAAGCACACCGCCGACGATGATCGCCCGCTGCGCGCCGAAACGATCAGCCAGCGCGCCGGTAAAGGGTTGGGCGATACCCCAGATCAGGTTCTGCAAGGCGATGGCAAAGGCGAAAACGCCACGGCCCCAGCCGAAATCCGCACTCATGGGGGTCAAGAACAGACCAAATCCATGGCGAGTGCCGAGAGATAGGGCAAGGATCAATGACGCCCCCACCATCAACCAGATACTCGTGCGCTGTAGCGAACTCATGGCATGTCCTTTTTACTAGCAAAGCCAACATGGCGATTAACGCCCTTGTGGTCGATCCAGGGTGGCAAGCAGCTCATCCAGCGCGTGCAGATGATGCGCCTGCACGCGCTGCTTCAGCTGCACCTGTACGCCCTGCCAGGCGTCCAGCGCGTCGCCGAGCAGTCGTTCTCCAGCCTCGGTCAACCGCACCAGACGGTGACGTTGATCGGTGCCACCTTGCAACGTCACCAGGCTACGCCCTTCCAAGACCCGAAGGTTACGGCCAAGCGTACTGCGCTCCAGGCCCATGGCTTCGGCCAGGTCGGTGATGCTTGGCTGATCGAGGCGCTGCAGGTGCCTGAGCAGAGAATACTGGGCAGCGTTGAGCCCGACACCGCTCAGCGCGTCGTCATAGAGCTTGCTGACGCCACGGCTGGCACGACGCAAGCGAGTGCATAAGCATTCGGTAGGTAACATGAATGCATGTATATACCCGCATTACTACAACAGCAACCACAATCGCTTAGGGTGTTTCGCTACCCGGCTGCGATGACAGATACGCAGCCCGCTGCACGACCTGCGCCGCGCCACTCACGGTCGTCCTCCGGGATGGCGAAAAGGCGGAGGGGGCATCCCCTCGCCTGACTCAACGCAACCTGAAGCAGCGTCACCAGCGCAGCGATACCGTCCCCAGGAGGGTGCGCTCGTCGCCCCAGTAGCAACGCCCGGCATTGTTGCAACCGGCTACGTATTCCTTGTCGAAGACATTCTTGGCATTCAGGTCCACCGACCAGTTTTCGTCGACCTCGTAACCAATGGCCGCATCGACCAGGGTGACGTCGCCGGCGTCGAGGGTGCCATACAGGCTGTTCGCGGTGTAACCGAACGTGCTGTCGAAGTGGCGCACCCCGCCGCCCAGGCGCAGTCCCCGCAGGGTACCGTCGAGGAAGCGGTAGTGGGCCCAGACCGAGGCCTGGTTGCGTGGCACGCCAGTCATCTGCCTGCCTTCCAAGAGCGACCCGGGGGCATCCTTGGTGATGCGAGCGTCGGTGTAAGTGTAGGCCGCAGTCACATTCAGATTGGCAGTGATGTCGCTGTTGACCTCCAACTCAACGCCCTTCGAACGGCTTTCGCCAATCTGTCGGTAGTCATTGGTAGCCGCTTCGAAGTAGACGTCATTCTCTTTGCGCAGGTCGAACAGCGCGGCAGTGAACAGGGTATTCCAACCCTCGGGCTCATATTTCAGGCCCACTTCGTACTGCTCGGCAGTGATCGGATCCAGAGGCCCATTGGTGCTGCTGGTCTGCTGCACCGGAACGAAGGACGTCGAATAGCTGACATAGGGCGACAGGCCATTGTCGAACTGGTACATCACACCGGTCTGCCAGGTGAAATCGCGGTCGGTATAGTCCAGGTCAGACTCGGCATTGCTCACCGGACTGTTGGCATCAAGGTGGTTGCGGTACTGACTGTCGACCGAGTCGAAGCGCCCGCCAAACAGGAAAATCCAGTTCTCGTACCGGCTCTGCATCTGGCTGTAGAGCCCCGTCATCTGCTGATCCAGCTGGGAATCCTGGACGGTAAATGGCGCGCTCGCTTCGCGGGTCCAATTGGGCTCGAATACGTTCACCGGCTGTCCGACACCCGCACTCCAATCCTGATTGAACGAGGTGCGGTCGAAGCTCGCACCCAGCAACCAGGTGTGCTGCAACGCACCAGTCTCGAACCTGCCCTCCAACTGGTTATCCAGCGAGTAGGTGATGGATTTGTTGTAACGATCATAAGCCGTCATGCCGACCGTCGTGCCAAACCCCGCGTTGTTCAGGTTACCGGGCCAGGTTTCATTGCGCTGGATACGCGACTGCATGTAGCGCGAATTCTGGCGGAACTGCCAATCGTCATTGAAACGGTGGGTGAACTCGTAACCCAGCGTCCACACCTCACGCTCGAAGGTGTTCCAGTCTTTATTGCCAAGGAACGTATCCTTGTCGATCTTGCCATTGGGATTGCGCAACAGAGTACCTGCCGCTGGCAGCCCCAGTTCGAGCTTGGTGCGATCTTTCTGGTAGCTGGACAACAGCGTCAGGGTATTCAACTCGTCGAAATTGAAGCTCAGCGACGGTGCGACATACAGACGATCGTCCTGCACGTGGTCGACCTGGGTATCGGCGACACGGCCGACCATCACCACCCGGCCGAGCACGTTGCCACTGGCATCGAGCGGACCGCCGACATCCACATTGAGCTGACGACGGTCATTGGAGCCATAGCTGAGCTGCACTTCGCCCTGGGCCGCTGCGGGCGGACGCTTGCTGACCAGGTTGACCAGACCGCCCGGGGCATTCTCGCCATAGAGAATCGAGGTCGGGCCGCGAAATACCTCGACACGCTCCACGCCGTAGGGCTCGCTGGTGGTGTCGTAGCGGTTGCCCTGAACGCGCAAGCCATCGCGCAGCAGGCCGTAACCGAAATCGGTGGCATTGAATCCGCGAATGAAGAACAGATCGCCGGCCAGGCCGTCACCAGCAGCGAAAGGCGGCGCGAAAATGCCCGGCACATAACCGAGCACATCGGTAAGCGATCGCGCTTTCTGGTCTTCGATGCGTTTGCGCGTGATCACGGAAACCGAACGTGGCGTCTCGGACAGCGGTGTGCTGGTCTTGCTGGCGGTCAGGCTATTGGCAGCCTGGTAGCCAAAATCCGGGCCCTGCGGGTCATCCTGCTCGCCGGTCACGGTTTGTGCCGGTAGCAACAATGAATCGGCCTCTGCCACTGCCTGAGCGAACGCCGCGCAATGGCAGCTGGCGGCCACCGTCACGGCCAGCCATTTCAGTTGAAAACGTCCAGCACCTTGCACTGCCTTCGCCATCCTGATCTCTCCATGGTCGCCATGAGCCAACCAATCTGCTGGCCCGAAAAAGCGCGCTAGCGTAAACAATAACAATTTGAATTAAAATAATAATAGTTATCATTAATTCATGATTGGAGTTCGAGCCTGCAGTGCCCTGCTTCAGCAGGCATGCAAAGGTCTACTATCGATTGCCGGTGCCTCAGCACGGGTGTCGTAGGTCGCTCAGGCAGATGCGCCAACGCCAGGATGAGGGTGCGACTATCATCGGGAAGGGTTTACGCAACAGCGGGCTTTACGACTGCGAGACGTTGCGACTCGGTGCCACGGCCGCAGGACCTTGCCTAGTGTGAGATCGCCAGAGCCACCAGCACCGCACATTCTGCGACCTCCACCAGTGCCCCGGCGGTGTCACCGGTAGTGCCGCCCAGCCGCTGACACATCAGGTGCCGCAGCCAGAGCAGGACCAACAGCGCGACCAGCAGGCCCAACCCACCGGCGGCTCCGCCGACCAGCAACAGCCCGCCTGCGTGCAGGGCCAGCACCCAGGGCAGCTGCCGACGCGGCATGTGTTCGGCCAATGCCTGGCCCAGGCCGCCGCTGCGCACGTAGGGCGTGCAGCGAAACAGCAACGGCAACAGACCGCGCCCCAGCCAGGGCGCCAGCACCAGCAGTGCGCCCTCGCCCGCCTGCAACAGCACCACCAGGGCAGTGAACTTGAGCAGCAGCAACAGCACTACCGTCACCACGGCAATTGGCCCGCTGCGCGGATCCTTCATGATCGTCAGGGTGCGCTCACGATCACCGAAGCCGCCCACCCAGGCATCGGCACTGTCAGCCAGGCCATCAAGGTGAAGGCCGCCGCTCAATGCTACCCAGAGGGTAAGCAACAACGCTGCCTGCAACAGCTCCGAGGTACCGGCCAGCAGTAGTTGCGCAATCACCAGCAGCAGGCCGATCAGTGCACCAACTAGCGGGTACCAGAGCAGCGAACGGCCCGTCTGCTCTGGTGTGGGCATACCGGAGAGGCGCACGGGCAACCGGGTGAGGAACTGCAGGGCGATCCACAACGGCGTCATGGCAGCTCCCGTAGACCGTGCGCGTCGAACTGAAGGTGCACCCGCTGGCCGTGGGCCACGCTGACCTGCAGCAGCTGCTCGCGCGGCAAGCCACGCGCCCTGGCGAGCAACAGGCGCATCACTCCGCCATGGGTAACCACCAGCAGTTGCTGCCCGGGGTACTCGGCTTGCAAACGTTGCAGTGCATCGAGCACCCGCGCCTCGAAGGCGAGCAGCGGCTCGCCACCCGGCGGCGTGAAAGCATAAGGGTCGGCCCAGAAGCGGCCTAGGTCATCGGCGTCGGTTTCCATCAACTGGGCGGCGCTGCGCCCTTCCCAATCGCCAAAATGCAACTCCTGCAGGGCGGCCTCCAATTGCAGCGGCAAGCCACGGGCAGCCGCCAGTTCCTCGGCAAACCGCGCACAACGCTGCAGCGGCGAGCTGACCACGGCAGCCCAGCGTTCATCGGCTCGCACCGCAGCGCGCAACTGTGCCCAGCCAGCCTCGGTCAGTGCATCGTCGAGGCTGCCGCGCAGACCACCGCCCTGCTCCGTTTCGCCGTGGCGCAACAGATGCAGGATCACGCTGGGCGATCCGCGACCGCGGCTTCGGCAAAGGTGGCCATGCCGTTGTGCAGCGCACAGGCCAGGCGCAGCATCGGCACCACCAGCGCCGCACCGCTGCCCTCACCCAGGCGCAGCCCCAGGCTGACGATCGGCGTGGCCTGCAAGGCCGCGAGCAGGCGCTGATGGCCAGGCTCGGCGCTCTGGTGGGAGAACAGCAGCCAGTCGCGGCACGCCGGGTTCAGACGCACCGCCAGCAAGGCCGCCACGCTGCAGATGAAGCCGTCGACCAGCGCCACCACGCCCTGTTGCGCGCAGGCCAGGTAAGCGCCGGTCAGCGCGGCGATCTCGAAGCCGCCGAGGCAACGCAGCGCTTCGATAGGCTGATCGGCGGCGTCTTGGTGCAGCTTCAGGGCCGTTTCGATCACCTGTGCCTTGTGGGCGACGCCGGCCGCTGCCAGGCCAGTGCCCGGTCCGACCAGCTCGCCAACCGGGCAATCCAGCAGCAGGCAGGCCAGTGCCGTGGCGGCGGTGGTATTGCCGATGCCCATTTCGCCGCCGATGAACAATTCATGGCGCTGCTCAGCGGCACGAATCACGCTGTCGCGCCCGGCCTGCATGGCGATCAGCGCCTGGGCCGGAGTCATGGCAGCCTCGCGCATCAGGTTGGCGGTGCCCGCCCCGACCTGCAGATGACGCACACCCGGCAACGGTTCGAGCGGCTCGGCAGTACCCAGATCGGTCACCTCCAGGGCGGCACCCAACTGACTGGCCAGCACGCTGATCGCCGCCCCGCCGGAAACGAAGTTGCGCAGCATCTGCCCGGTGACGGCCTGGGGATAGGCGGAAACGCCCTCGGCCACCACCCCATGGTCGCCGGCGAAAATGCTGATCCACACCTTGTCGACCTGCGGACGCTCGCGGCCCTGCAGCGCCGCCAGGTGCACCGCCAGGCGCTCCAGCTCGCCGAGCGAACCGGCCGGTTTGGTCAGCTGCGCCTGGCGAGCCACTGCCTTGTCGCGCGCCACCGAGTCCAGGGGCTGGGTGGGGTTGAGCCACCAGTCGATTGTCATAACGGGTCTCCCTTGAGAAGCATCGGCAAGCCGGCAACGGTGAACAGCACGCGCTCGCAGCGCTCGGCAACGGCCTGGTGCAGCAAACCGGCGGCATCCACGTAACGGCGAGTCAGCTCGCCCATCGGCACCACGCCAAGGCCGGTTTCGTTACTGACCAGAATCACCCGGCCGGGTAGCTTTTGCAGGCAGGCCAGGAGCGCTTCGCACTCGCGGCTCAGGCGCGCCTCGTCGTCCAGCATCAGCAGGTTGGTCAGCCACAGGGTCAGGCAGTCGACCAGCAGGCAGCGATCGGGCGAGGCCTGCTCCTGGAGCGCTCGTGCCAGCGCCAATGGTTCCTCGACCAGCCGCCACTCGACCGGGCGCCGTTCACGGTGCGCACGAACGCGACTGCTCATCTCGCCGTCGAGCGGCTGGCTGGTGGCGATATAGATGACTTCCAGCACAGACTCGGCGGCCAGGCGCTCGGCCAGCCGGCTCTTGCCCGAGCGGGCACCACCCAGAATCAGCTCACGCATCTAGCGCGTCTCCTCGTTCAGGCCACAGAGCGCCCGCAGGGCAGCCTGGTCCAGATGGTTTTCGACCAGATCGGCCAGGCGCTCGATACCGCGCTCACGCAGTGCGTGGTAATCCACGGCCTGCACGTCATGCAGCCCGGCCCAATGCAGCAGCGCGCTGCACGCCGCCGAGGACTCGAACAGCCCGTGCAGGTAGGTGCCCATGACCTGACCATCTTCGCTCAACGCACCATCGCTGCGGCCATCCTCAAGCTGCACCGCGGCGCGCTGCAGGCCGATACCCGAGGTGACCCCGGCATGGATCTCGTAGCCGCTGATGACGGCGTCCTCCAGGCACAGCCGGCCGCTGACGTTGCGCAGCTGCTTGTGCGGCTCCAGCACGGTGTCGATCTGCAGCAGGCCGAAGCCATCGCTGCCGCCGGCAGGCCCTTCCAGCCCAGCCGGATCCTCGACCCGACGCCCGAGCATCTGCAGGCCGCCGCAGATACCCAGCAGCTTGCCGCCATAGCGCAGGTGCCGATCGATGGCCGCTTCCCAGCCGCCGCGGCGCAGGAAGGCCAGGTCCGCACGTACGCTCTTGGAGCCGGGCAGGATGATCAGATCGGCCGGCGGGATCGCTTCGCCAGGGCCGACGAAGCTCAGCTCGACCTGAGGGTGCAGACGCAGCGGATCGAAATCGGTGTGGTTGCTGATCCGCGGCAACACCGGCACCACCACCTTGAGCACCTGATCGGCCTTGCTCACCTGGCGGCGGTCGATGGCGTCCTCGGCCTCCAGATGAAAGTCCATCAGGTACGGCAGCACGCCCAGCACCGGTTTGCCGGTGCGCTGTTCGAGCCAGTCCAGTCCCGGCTTGAGCAAGGCGATATCACCGCGGAACCGGTTGATCACGAACCCCTTGAGCCGCGCCTGCTCGCTCGGCGACAGCAGCTCCAGGGTGCCGACCAGATGGGCGAACACACCGCCCTTGTCGATATCGGCGACCAGGATCACCGGGCAGTCGACCGCCTCGGCGAAGCCCATGTTGGCGATGTCATTGGCACGCAGGTTGATCTCCGCAGGCGAACCGGCCCCCTCGACCATCACCACCTGGTGGCTGGCCCGCAGGCGCCCATGGGAGGCCAGCACCGCTTCCCGGGCGACCTGCTTGTAGTCGTGATAAGCCACGGCATCCATGTTGCCGACCGCCTGGCCATGGATGATCACCTGGGCGCCGGTGTCGCTGTTCGGCTTGAGCAATACCGGGTTCATGTCGGTATGCGGCGCCATGCCGCAGGCCTGGGCCTGCACCGCCTGGGCGCGGCCGATCTCGCCACCGTCGGCGGTCACCGCGCTGTTGAGTGCCATGTTCTGCGGCTTGAACGGTGCCACGCTGACGCCCTGGCGGCGCAGCCAGCGGCACAGGGCGGTCACCAGGGTGCTCTTGCCCGCGTCCGACGTGGTGCCCTGCACCATCAGCGTGGCGCCGGCTTGTGAATGACTCATCGCGCCTCCCCGGCGAAGACCTCTAGCGCCGCCGCCAGGCGCTGCCAGCCGGCCTCATCGGGCGGCAGGCCGAAACGAATGCTGGCCGGGCGCTCGAACAGCCGGGTGAGGATGCCATTGCAGGCCAGAAACTCGTGCAGCAGCGCCGCCTGCTCGCTGGCGAGCCACTGGAACAGCGCGCAGCCACCAGTGGGCACCAGGCTGTGCTCACTGAGCAAGCGAGCCAGGCGCTGACCATCAGCGTTCAAGCGCTGACGCTGAATCTGCTGAGCAGCCCTGTCTTCGAGCATCCCGGTCGCCAGCCAGCGCGTCGGGCCACTGATCGTCCAGGGCCCGAGCATTTCTTGCAGCTCATCGAGCAACTTGCGTTTGGCCAGCACGAAGCCCAGACGCGCACCGGCCATGCCGAAGAATTTGCCGAACGAGCGCAGCACGATCAGCCCGGGCGACTGCGCGTGGGCCGCCAGGCTCTGCTCCGGGGTGCAGTCGATAAAGGCTTCATCGACGATCAGCCACCCCCCCCGCTCGGCCAGGCGAGCATGCCAGGCATACAGCTGCTCGGGCGAAAAGCGCCGCCCGGTGGGATTGTTGGGATTGACCAGCAGCAGCACGTCGAGGCGTTCCAGCGCGCGATTGACGCCGGCTTCGCTGATCTCCAGCACCCGATGCCCTTCGCGCTGCCAGGCCGCCGCATGCTCGGCATAAGCCGGTGACACGATGCCAACCCGCGCTTCGCGGCGCAGCCGTGGCAGGCACTGGATAGCCGCCTGGGAACCAGCCACCGGTAGCAGCTCGGCAGCGCCATAGTAGGCGCAGGCGGCGGCTTCGAGGCCGTCGTGCTGTTCCGGCAGGCGATTCCAGACCTGCGCAGGAATCTCCGCGAGCGGCAGGCCATAGGGCGCCACGCCGGTCGAGAGATCCAGCCAGTCGCGCAACGGGATGTCATACCGGAGCGCCGCCTTGCGCAGCCTTCCGCCGTGCTCAAGCAATGCACACCTCCACGATCAGCATGAGCAGCAGCCACAGCAGCACGCCGCCCCACACCAGATTCATTGCCCGCTCGATATCCCGCGCCCGTGGCGGCGGCCCTTCACCCAGCTCGGGGCGCTGGTGCAGTTCGCCATGATAGACCGCCGCGCCGCCCAGGCTGATGCCCAGTGCGCCTGCGCCCGCGGCCATTACCGGCCCGGCATTGGGGCTGTCCCACAGCGGCGCCTGGCGCTGCCAGCAGCGCAGTGCCAGCGTGTTACGCCCGAGCACCGCATAGGTCAGCGACACCAGGCGCGCCGGCAGGTAATTGAGCCCGTCATCGATCTTCGCAGCCGCCCAGCCGAAGCGCTCGAAGCGCGCATTGCGATAGCCCCACATGGCGTCCAGGGTATTGCTCAGGCGGTACAGCACCACCCCCGGTGCGCCGGCGACCAGAAACCAGAAGAGCGTGGCGAACACCGCATCGCTGCCGTTCTCCAGCACCGACTCGGTGCCGGCACGGGCCACGCCGGTGGCGTCCAGATCCTCGGTGCGGCGGCTGACCATGTAGCCAACCCGCTGCCGGGCCAGCGGCAGATCACCCAGGCGCAGTGCCTGGGCTACCGGCTGGGCATGTTGGTCCAGGCTGCGCAGCCCCAGGGCGGCATACAGGGCAACGATCTGTACCAGCCAGCCAACCCACGGCAGTTGCACCAGCAGCACGGTCAGCAGCGTTATCGGCAGCACCGCCAGGCACCAGGCACTCACCCCGTGGCTGCGCCAGCCGCCGCCGGACGGGTTGAAACGTTGCTCCAGGCGGCTGGCCAACTTGCCGAAGCCCACCAGCGGGTGCCAACGCTTCGGCTCGCCAAGGGCGGCATCCAGGGCCACGCCGGCAAAGGCGCTGAGAATCAGGCTCACGGACGGTTCTCGTTATTCATGGTTTTCCCAACGATCCTGGAACAGCAGTTCACTCAATGGCCGAACCTGCGCCCAACCCTCCTGAACCAGCATCGGCGCCGGGTAAAAAGCCTGCACCGGCCCCAGGCAGAGAACCGCGACCGGCTTGCTGCCCGGCGGCATGCCCAGCAGTTCGGCCAGGGCGACGGGGTCGAACAGCGATACCCAGCCCATGCCGAGTCCTTCGGCACGGGCGGCCAGCCACAGGTTCTGGATGGCGCAGGACAGCGATGCCATGTCCATTTCCGGCAAGGTGCGCCGGCCGAACACGTGGGCTTCGCGGCCCTCCATCAGCGCGGCCACCAGTACCTCGGCGCAGTCGCGAACGCCCTCGACCTTCAGGCGCATGAATTCATCCGAGCGCTCGCCCAGGGCCTCTGCAGTCAGCTGGCGCTCGCGCTCGACCAACTGGTAGATGTCTTCACGCAGCGCCGGCCGGGTGATGCGGATGAAACGCCAGGGCTGCATCAGGCCAACGCTGGGCGCTTGGTGCGCCGCTTCCAGTAACCGGGCAAGCAGCTCGGGTGCCACCTCGCCGCCGCTGAAATGGCGCATGTCGCGGCGCTCGGCGATGGCGCGGTAGATGGCGGCGCGCTCCGCGGCGCTGAAGGCGTGCTCGCTCATGGCAGCAGCAACGCCGCGGCTGCCGGCGGGTTCGACGGCAGATAAAAATGAATATAAGAGGCGGTCAGTCGGCCGATACGAAACACCGCCTCGCTGACCGGTTTGTCATTCGGGCAATCGCCACGAACCAGCGGCTCCAGCCCGGACTCCAGCCGCGAATGATGGTAGCTGTGTCCGCGCAGCACACCCTCTGGCAAGGCCACGCTCTGCAAAGCCAGGGCGACAAGACGCTTCTGCATCTGCGCATGGCCAGGCACCAGGCCGGCCAGCTCGGCACGCTCACCGGCGACATCGCTCAGCGACTCGAGCAGGTACAGCATGCCCCCGCACTCGGCGAGCATCGGCTTACCGGCCTGCTGATGCGCCCTGATCGCCGTGATCATGGGCGCGTTGGCGGCCAGTGCCTGCAGGTGCAGTTCCGGGTAGCCGCCGGGCAGGTAGAGGCTGTCCACCTCGGGCAGCGCTTCGTCCGCCAGCGGGCTGAAGAACACCAGGGTCGCCCCCATCCGCTCGAGCAGATCGAGATTGGCCTGGTAGATGAAGGCAAAGGATGAGTCACGGGCCACACCGATGCGCACGCCGGCCAACAAGGGTGGCAATGGCGTCACCGCCGGTGCGGCGAAGGTCACGGGCGGTGGCAAGGTCACGGTTGCAGTCTGCGCCAGCGCATCGGCGGCGGTATCCAGGCGCACGTCGAGGTCGGCAAGCTCGGCGGCCTGCACCAGGCCAAGGTGCCGGCTTGGCAACTCGATGGCGGCGCTGCGCGGCAACGAGCCATACCAGCGGATGGAGCTCGGCAGGCTGTCGCGGATCAGGTCATTGTGCCGCCCCGGGTTGACGCGGTTGCCGAGCACGCCGGAGAACGGCAGGTCCGGCTGATAACTGGCCAGACCGACAGCCAGGGCGCCGAAGGTCTGGGCCATGGCCGAGCCATCGATCACGCCGAGCACCGGCACGCCGAAACGGCGCGCCAGATCGGCCGCCGATGGCGAGCCGTCGAACAAGCCCATCACCCCTTCGATAAGAATCAGATCGGCCTCGCCCGCGGCTTCCCAGAGCAGACGGCGGCTCTCGGCCTCACCGACCATCCACAGGTCCAGCTGATAGACCGGGTTGCCGCTGGCACGGGACAGGATCATCGGGTCGAGAAAGTCCGGCCCGCACTTGAACACCCGCACTCGCTTGCCCTGGCGGCTATGCAGACGCGCCAGGGCAGCGGTAACGGTGGTCTTGCCCTGCCCCGAAGCCGGCGCGGCGATCACCAGTGCCGGGCAGAGCCGGGGTTCACCTGGCTCGACGGGCAGCGCTTGCTGCGTGCTCAAAACTCCACGCCCTTCTGCGCCTTCACCCCTGCCTTGAAGGCATGCTTGATCAGGGTCATCTCGGTCACCGTGTCGGCGGCCTCGAGCATGGCCGGCGGTGCACCGCGGCCGGTGACCACCACGTGCTGCAGCTCCGGGCGCGACTCGATATCGCGCAACACCACGTCCAGATCCAGATAACCGTGCTTGAGGGCGATGTTCAGTTCATCGAGCACCACCAGGGCGATCTGCGGGTCACCCAGCAGCTGCCTGGCGACATCCCAGGCCTGGCGGGCCTTCTCGATGTCGCGCTGGCGGTCCTGGGTATCCCAGGTGTAGCCCTCACCCATCACGTGGTAGCTGACTTCATCGGGGAAGCGGCGGAAGAACTGCTCTTCGCCGGTGGCCATGCCGCCCTTGATGAACTGCACCACGCCAACCTTGAGGCCATGGCCCAAGGCACGGGCGACCATACCGAAGGCCGAGCTGCTCTTGCCCTTGCCATTGCCGCTGTGCACCAGCAGCAAACCGTATTCGTCCTGGGACTGGGCGATCCGGTCGTCCATCAGCGCCTTCTTGCGGGCCATGCGGGCATTGTGGCGCGCATCGCGTTCGGCCGATTCACGACTGGGGGGTGGGGTCGACTCGCTCATGGGATCTCCTCGGTGCCAGCACGCCTGCGCAGCTGAAACGTTCAGGCATGCATTGATGCCTGACGATAAAAACGATCACGCAGGAGCAGGCAGGGGCTGGCCCTGAGGCCGCGCACCGGCCGCGCCCACCGCGCAACCTAAGGAAAAAGCGACAGGCCGGTCTCCGGGCTCACGAGCGTGCGCCCCTTGGGGCACAGCGACCAACGCGCCTTCCCGTATCAGCGATACAGTGGCCAGAAGCGTGGTTGAACTCGTTTACCGTTGCGGGGGCAGCGTCGGCATTGCTCGCTTGGCAGCAGCGCACCGACTTCCCAGTTTCACCCCTGGCCGAGACCAGGAGCACCTGAAGCAGGCCGCAAAGGGTAAGGACTGACGGCATAAGCGTCAATCGGAGAGTCAGTTATGTCCCGTTGCGCGGCGGCCATAGGCTCAGGGATGGCTGGCCAGTTCCACCGGGAACACGCGCTTGGCTTCGATATAGGTGCGCTGCCAGTAACTGTTGCCAAGGCTGTCCAGGCGCACGGTGCCGCCCGAGGACGGCGCATGCACGAAGCGCCCTTCACCGACGTAGATACCGGCATGGCTGACCTGACGCCCACCATTGGTGGCGAAGAACACCAGATCACCACTGCGCAGGGAGTCCCGGCCAATGGTTGGTGCGCGCATGCTGATCAGCTCGCGAGTCGAGCGAGGCAGCCTGATGCCCGCCGCATCACGGTACACGTAGCCGATCAGGCCACTGCAGTCGAAACCGCTGTCCGGCGTGTTGCCGCCGTAACGATAAGGGGTGCCTACTAGGCCCAACGCGCGGAACAGCACATCGTCCGCGCCACCCTGATAAGCACCGGGTGCAGGCATGACCACGACGGGTTGCGGGGCAGGCGCGGGCGCTTGGCTGGAGCAGGCACTGAGCAGTGCTGCGAGCAGGAGGAAGGCGATGCGGACGGTGGCAGTCATGGACGGACGATCCTGGAGCCTGAATGCGCCCTACTCTGCCGTGTTCACAACTGCAGTGCAAGCTTTAGCTTTACGCTGCAGTCAATTGAAAACACTCAAATTGTTGCCCGAACAAGCTGATCGGGCAATGGCCCATCAATGTTGAGAGGCCAGATGCTCGGTGGGTGCCATTGCCAGAACGCGCTTGGCTTCGATGAACGTACGCTTCCAGTAGCCATCATCCAGGCTGTCGATGCGCACGCCACCACTGCGGCTGCTGGACGAATGGATGAACTGATCATCGCCCAGGTAGATGCCCGCATGGCTGACACGACCACGCCCGGCAGTGCTGAAGAACACCAGATCACCCGGCTCCAGCGCCTTGCGCTCGACCAGCGGAGCATCGATGTTGATCATGTCACGGGTCGAACGAGGCAGCTCCATGCCCAGTTCCTCGCGGAACAGGTAACCGATGAAGCCGCTGCAATCGAAACCGGTCTTCACCGAGGTGCCACCGAAACGGTAACGGGTGCCGATCAGGGAAATACCTTTTTCCAACACGCTGTCAGCCAGTTGCGGCAGTTCGTAGGGCGCGTGCCCAGCGAAATCGGCAGCGGCATCATCTGTGCTGGCGTTAGCCTGATTCAATGCCGGCGCTGCGACTACCGGCCTGGCAGGCATCGAAGCCTGGGCCGATGGTGCATCAATCTGGGAGTGTGGGGCCTGGTTCGCGCACGCGGCGAGAACCATCGTAAGTGCGAGAGGCACGAGGGGTGCGAAGCGTTTGCGCATGGGCACGACCGTGGCATGAAAAATGAACAGCCGCGACTATGCCCGCGAACGGGATCATTTGCAAATATTATGAGCAGTAATGTGACTCAGTAGTTCCGGGAAAACATCTAAGGCCCGTTCTTCCAATCTGAAATCCACCAGATCGCTGATCGCGGTGCGCGACAATGTCACCTCCACCGTCACCCCACCGGAGCGCCGCGCCTGCATCACCGGCTCGGCGATATACGGGAAGCTGGCACTGGTGCCGACACTGATCACCAGATCGAAACCCTTCGCCAACTGCCTACGTAGACGCTCCAGGGCAGCGACCGGCAGCATCTCGCCGAACAGCGTCACGGGCGGACGCAACACACCATCGCAGGCCGTGCATAAAGGCGGCAGTGGCTGCTGCAGATGCTCGGCCAACCGCTCGTCGGTTTGCCCGCAACGCTGACAGTGAAGCGGCGCCAACTCCCCGTGAATTTCGATCAGCCGATCCTCGGGGCTACCGGCCAGACGATGGTAGCCGTCGATATTCTGGGTCAGCACCCAACAGTCAGGCTTCAGCGTTTGCAATTGGGCTATCGCACGATGCGCAGCATTGGGGCGGGCGCCCAGACAGGCACTGCCAAGTTGCGCCAGATACTTCCAACACAGTGCCGGGTCGCGGCGCAGCATCTCGCCGGACATCGCCACCTCGATCGGCACGCCATCATCGGTGTGGTCGTTGTACAGCCCACCGATGCCGCGGTAGGTCGGCAGCCCGGAGTCGGCGGAAAGGCCTGCTCCGGTAATGATCAGGATCCGCTGCGCCTCGGTGAGCGCCGCCGCCAGGCGCTGCAGTTGCGGGCGCATCAATGATTGACCGTGTGGGCCAGCATCACCGAAAGCTGGCACATGGGCCGCCCACTTTCCGCATGCCATTGATTGAACGCCGCCTGAACCGCCGCGCGGTCACGCTGACTGCTGGGCACCTTGTCGATGATCTTCTGCGCCTTGAGCGCGGCGACCATGTCATCGGAGGGAATAAAGGTGTCCTTGCCGACCATACGCAGAAAACGCGGCGCGGAAAGCCCACCGAGCTGGGTACCCTGCTTGGCCAGCCAGTGCCAGAGGCCGACGATATCGGTAACCGGCCAGTCGGCGATCAAGGCACCAAAGGCAAAGCCGGGCCTGGGCGTAGCGGCCTTCACCGCGGCCGCCGGGCCGCTTAGCGCACCACGCTCTACATCGAGGATGAACTGTGCGTTGCGCGGCACGCTCTTGAGCTTGCCCAGATGCCGAATCAGCCGGGCATCCTGCATCAAGCGCTCCAGGCGTTCGCCGCCCATCAGCACGACCTTCTCCGGATCGAAACCGAAAAACACCTCTTCGAAGGCCGGCCACTTGGCATCCACCAGGCTGTGCTTCAGACCCGCCCGAAAGATGCGCAGGCTCATGATCGACAGATAGCGGTCATCGCTCAACGCACGCAGCTTCTTGTCAGCAACAGGGTGCGGCAAACGCGCCTCGAGCGCCTCAGGCGAGCCAAAGCGATTAACGCAGTACTCATGCATCCATCGGTAATCGTGCATCGTGTGCGGTCAGCTCCGGATCACAGGTTCATGACATTCAAGAAGCGTGGCGTGGCCTGCTCGTCGATCTTCAGGCTGGTGAAGTCGAACAGGTTGCGGTCCGCCAGCTGCGAGGGCACCACGTTCTGCAGGGCGCGGAACATGATCTCGGTACGGCCCGGCGACTTGCGCTCCCACTCCTGCAGCATGTCCTTGACCACCTGGCGCTGCAGATTTTCCTGGGAGCCACACAGGTTGCACGGAATGATCGGGAATTCCTTGAGCTTGCTGTAGGCCTCGATGTCGGCCTCGTTGCAATAGGCCAGCGGGCGAATCACCACGTTGCGGCCATCGTCGGCGCGCAGCTTGGGCGGCATCGCCTTGAGGGTGCCGCCGTAGAACATATTGAGGAAAAAGGTCTCGAGAATGTCGTCACGGTGGTGACCGAGGGCCATCTTGGTCGCGCCAATCTCGTCGGCGAAGGTATAGAGCGTGCCGCGGCGCAGGCGCGAGCACAACGAGCAGGTGGTCTTGCCTTCCGGGATCTTTTCCTTGACCACCGAATAGGTGTCCTTCTCGACGATGTGGTACGCCACACCGATGGACTCCAGGTAGGCCGGCAACACGTGCTCGGGGAAGCCTGGCTGCTTCTGGTCCATGTTCACCGCGACGATCTCGAAATTGATCGGCGCGACCTTCTGCAGGTACAGCAGGATGTCGAGCATGGTGTAGCTGTCCTTGCCACCGGACAGGCAGACCATGACCTTGTCGCCCTCCTCGATCATGTTGAAATCGGCGATGGCTTCGCCGGCCTGCCGACGCAGGCGTTTTTGCAGCTTGTTCTGATTGACCGAGAGGGTGCCCATGGCGCGCAAGAATCCGCTATAAGTACTGAAGCCGCACATTTTACCCAGAAAACGAGGCGCACCCCAGCCACAAAACGGCTAACTGTCGGCATGCCGACGAAACCGTCCGGCAGCGCGCCAACTCATCGACCAAGGAAAGCCGATGAATCAAGACACCTTACTCGGCGGCAGGCTGCTCCACTTGCTGGAGGCATCGCCCGACGGGCTCTCCGAATATGAGCTGCTATTGCGCCTGAGTCGCTGGGAAGGCCGTGACGAGCGCCTGCCCAGCGACACCCTGGAGCTGTTTCGCAGCCACTTCCTGCTCTTCCATACGTTGTACCGGCTGCGCGATCAACTTCATGCCGAGCGCCGGGCATCTTTGCAGATCAGCCCGCTGTGCATCCGCCTGCTGCCTTACCAGGCCGCCGAAAGCGCGCTGAGCGAGCGCGAGCCGCTTCGTGACTATTATCTGGATCTCAGCCATTTGCGCGACACCGGAGCGGACGATGTCGACAAGATGCTCGGGGCATTCTGGATGCGCATGCAGGGCGGCGAAGACAAGCAACAGGCACTGGCCACCCTGGAGCTCGACGAGCAGCAAGGTGGGCTGGATCTGGCGGTCATCCGCCAGCGCTATCGCCAGCTGGTCAGCTTGCACCATCCGGATCGTGGCGGGTGCACACAGCAGCTGCAACGCATCAACAGCGCCATGGAAACCTTGCAGCGTTACTACCGCTGAGCACTTACCACTCGGCTCTTCAGCCTGCAAAAGAGGCTGATCTACGGCATAATCGCGGCCAGTTACCGGCCTTCGTAGCGACCATGTCCGAGCAGATTCACGCCCGCGTCGAAGCCTGCTATCAGCAGGCAGAACTCTTTTTCAAACGTCCTTTCACACGCCCGCAGGTGAGCTTCAAGCTGCGCGGGCAGAAAGCTGGCGTAGCGCACCTCACCGAAAACAAGCTGCGCTTCAACCCACAGCTCTACCATGAGAACCAGGAAGACTTCCTGCGCCAGACCGTTGCCCACGAGGTGGCCCACCTGATCGCCCATCAGCTGTTCGGCCTGAGCATTCAGCCCCATGGCGAGGAATGGCAATTGATCATGCGCGGCGTCTATGAGCTGCCGCCGCACCGCTGCCACACCTATGATGTGAAGCGACGCCAGGTCAGCCGGTTCATATACCGCTGCCAGTGCCCACAGGGCGAGTTTCCGTTTTCCGCCCAGCGCCATGCACTGGTGGCCAAGGGGCGCCGCTACTTCTGCCGGCGCTGCAAGATCACCCTGCAGTTCACCGGCGAGCAGCGCGTCGAATAGACTCAGCCGTGCAAACGCTGAAAGGCGAGCAGCAATGCCTTGCTGAGGTCCACGCTGGAAAACTTGGTCAGCACATCGTTGGCGCCCACTGCGCGGGCCTTCTCGGTATTCATGGTGCTGTCCAGCGAGGTATGCAGCAGCACATAGGTTTCGCCGAGCTCGGCGTCCTTGCGGATCTGCTGAACCAGGGCATAGCCATCCATTTCGGGCATTTCGATGTCGGAAACCAGCACCTCGATCGGCCGCCCCTCCTCCCGCTCCGTCCTCAGCACCTCCAGAGCGCTGGCGGCGCTGCGCACGGCCTGGCAATCGAGGTCCAGTTTGCGCAGGGTGATCAGCGTCTGCTGCAAGGCGACCTGGGAATCGTCGACCACCAGCACGCGCCGCCCCTGCAACAACCGGCGCTCTTCGACGCTGAGCAGTTGCTCGCTGATCTCCTCGAGCGGCGCCGGGGCAATTTCATGCAGCACTTTCTCGATGTCGAGGATCTGCACGATGTTGCCGTCGATCTGGGTCACCCCGGTGATGAAGGCGCGCGTGCCGGCACCGGAAGGTGGCGGACGCACATCGCGAGTCGAGCACTGCACGATGCGCTCCACGCTGTGCACATGCAGGCCCTGCCGCGAACGGCTCAGCTCGGTGACGATCAGGCAGCCTTCGCCGTCGTCGCTGCCGCCACGTTCGCCAATCGCACGGGCCAGATCGATGACCGTCAGTGCCGAGCCACGCAGGGTAGCCACGCCACGTACGTGGGGGTGCCGACTGGGCATCTTGGTCAGCGTGGGACAGGGAATGATCTCGTTGACCTTGAGCAGGTTGATGCCCAACAGGCGGCCGCTGTGCAACCGGAACAACAGCAGCGATAACGCATCGCCGAGCACCATGTTCATGGACGTGATTCCCCATCTTGAAAAAATAAAAAGTCGGCCCGGCTACCTGGGCGCCCGGCTCGTTGCGCCGCATCCAGGTCTCAGTATAGAAAAGCAGCGACCTGCGGCGCATCGAATGGCCAGTGCAGCTCTGCGCCGTTGTCGGTGCGCCGTAAGACCGGGATGATCAATGCATAACGCTCCAACCACGCCGGATCATCAGCGATATCCAGCACTTCGACCAGCAGGCCGTTTTCCACGAAAGGTATCAGCACCGCCTCTGCGTAATCACACAGATGGCAGCCAAGAGTACCCAGGAGCTGGCATTCCGGAAGCATGGTCGCGCCTGCACAGCGGCAAAGATGGCAGTTTACCATCTCGCCGGGTCAAGTCAGGTTTTGTTGTTGACCTCGCCATCTTGCGGGGCCTGGGTCGAGCCCAGCAGCCCCTGCAGGCCATCGAGCAGACGCCCATTGACCTGCTCGGCCTTTTCCAGACGACCGGCATCGAAGCGCTCATCCAGGGAGAACCCGCCCTTGAGCAGATCCTGCAACAGACCTTTACCATCACTGACCCAGGCATCGGCCGTGCGCAGGGCATCGAGCAGGCCCTGGGCGTAATCGGTAAGCGCACCGTTGGTCGCGCTGGCCGGCTGCCCACCCTGATTGGAGACCGAGCCGTAGGTATCGGTGGCCTGGCGTACGCTGGTCTGGGTCAGACGCAAGGACATGGAGGCCAGTTGCGAGCTGTCCATGTCCAGCGCCATGGCGCGGTCGAAGGCCCCGGCCATATCACCTGAATAGAAGGAATTGGACAGATCCTGCACCTGGTCGAAGAGTTTCCCCAGGGCGGCCTTTTCCTGATCATCCAGCTCGCCCTCTACCTCTACCTGCCAGCCACCGATCTGCAGGCTGCCAGACTGACTGCCTGAGCCCTCGGTACGTGACCAGGCGGCTGACGCCTGGGCCACCGATACGCGCAGACGGTCGCCGTCACGGGTGGTGATGTTGAGTTCGAAGCTTTCCGCCACGGCAGCGAAACGGTCGCTGGAAGTCGGCGTGACGCCGCTGTTACCGCCGGCGGCCGGTGCGGCGCCGTATAACTTGTCGAGCCCGGCGAAACCCTGCTCGATGCGTTTGAAGGTATCGTCGATGTCCGCGGCGACCTTGTCCTTGAGCAAGCCCATGCCGTCGAGCATCTTGCGCGCGTCGTCGAAACCTTTCTGCACGCCGGAGCGGGCCTGATCCAGAAGCTTCTGCAGCTTTTCCGGATCAGCGCCTGACGCCGCCTCGCTCTTGAGCCGTTGCTCGACGAAACCCATAACGCGATCCGCGACTTTCTCCGGGGAGAAGTCATCCTGCTTGGCGTTCAAAGCGCCTGGCGGCAGGCCGAGGCGCTCGGCCAGGCGATTGGACAACGCGGCCTGGGCATCGGCCGCATTGCGGATGGTGGGCTGAACGCCGATTTGTGGCGAGCGGCCTGTCGTGGAAGTCGACAGCGGGATGGAAATAGCCATGGCGAGTCACCGAAACGGGGCATGTGCAAGGTTGACGGCAGCCCCCGGCAAAAGTTTAGGCCGCCCCGGCGACGAGTCGACCGAAGGGCGCGTAGCACTCAGTCCTGGCTGGTCGAGCCGATGCGATGAATGGACAGATCGGCGCCGTAATACTCCTGCTCCTGGCTCAAGCGAATGCCAACAAGCGCCTTGAGCATCCCGTAGACCGCAAAGCCGCCGAGCAGGGCCACGGCGACCCCGCCCAGGCTGCCGAGCAGCTGGCTGGCGAGGCTCACGCCGCCGAGACCGCCCCACAGTGGCTGGCCGAAGATACCGCAGGCAATGCCGCCCCATACGCCGCACAAGCCATGCAGCGGCCAGACGCCCAGCACATCATCGATCTTCCATTTGACCTGCGTCGCGGTGAATGCCCAGACGAACACCGCACCGGCGATGGCGCCGGTGACCAGCGCGCCGACCGGATGCATCAGGTCGGAGCCGGCGCAGATGGCCACCAGCCCGGCCAGCGGGCCGTTATGCAGGAAGCCCGGGTCATTGCGCCCGACAATCAGCGCGGCCAGGGTGCCGCCGACCATCGCCATCAGCGTGTTGACAGCCACCAGCCCGCTGATGCTGCCCAGGGTCTGGGCGCTCATCACGTTGAAGCCGAACCAGCCGATGATCAGCACCCAGGAGCCCAGCGCGAGAAACGGGATGCTCGATGGCGCCATGGCCACCAGGCGGCCGTCCCGATAGCGACCATCACGGCGCCCGAGCAGCACTACAGCGGCAAACGCCAGCCAGCCACCGACCCCATGCACCACCACCGAGCCGGCAAAATCATGGAACGGCGCCCCGAACCGCTCCTGCAGCCAGGCCTGGAAACCAAAGTTGCCGTTCCAGATCATGCCTTCGAAAAACGGATAGACGAAGGCAACGATCAGGGCGGTGGCACACAGCTGCGGGCCGAAGCGTGCGCGCTCGGCAATGCCCCCGGAAATGATTGCCGGAATCGCCGCCGCGAAAGTCAGCAGGAAAAAGAACTTCACCAGCGCGTAGCCATTGCCGGCGACCAGCACGCTGGCCGGGTGCAGGAAACTGACCCCGTAGGCGACCCAGTAGCCGACGAAGAAATAGGCGACGGCCGAAATGGCGAAATCCGAAAGGATTTTCGACAGCGCATTGACCTGGTTTTTCTGCCGCACCGTGCCGACTTCCAGAAAGGCGAAGCCGGCGTGCATGGCCAACACCATGACCGCGCCGATCAGAATGAATAGCGTGTTGGAGCCGTGAATCAGGGTTTGCACGGCACTGTCGAGGTTTTCCATCGAAGCAAGGACTCCGCAGCGAAAAGCACCAAAAAAGAACATTTCCCTGCCGAGAAGCACCATTTACAGGCACGCACCCTTGTCACGCTGCGCACCCACAGGGATCACACTGGCGCAATGGCGCTCCGTCGCCGGTTCTTTTCTGAAATTTATCGTTATTTATCAAAAAGTTAATTAAGCACCAGACAGATGCCCGGAAGGCGGCCTGGCACCATAACCATGCATTGCCGCCAGCGTCGGGTTTCGTCAATGCAATGCCTGTGCCCTTCCCTGCGCGCTTTTCAGCCGGCCTGGCAGATAGAGTGAACCTGCCAGGGGCGCGCAACTCGAACCCCTTACACCGCCTCATACCTACAGGAGATTGATCAATGGCCCGCCCCCTTCCCTCGCGCCCCGCAGCTCCCGCCAACAAGGAAGAACTGCTGGAAGAGTTCCAGGCACTGGTACGTGACACCGAAACCCTGCTGCAGCACTCGGCCGGTCTGGTCGGCGACCAGGCAGAAGAGTTGCGTGCACAGATCCGTGACAGCCTCGGCCGTGCGCGCACCACACTGAAGAACACCGAAGAAACCGTGGTTCAGCGTGGCCGTGCAGTGGCCGGCGCAACCGAAGACTATGTGCAGACCCATCCGTGGCAGACCATCGGCATTGCCGCCGGCATTGGTATACTGATCGGCATGCTCATTAGCCGACGTTGATCAGGACAGCACATGGATGACAGCCAGACAGCAGCACCTCCCAGC